>JAABUS010007292.1_pt1 | contig 12810 bp, 8 predicted proteins | sample 5560161 | NCBI WGS metagenome assembly JAABUS01 (sample SAMN10711885, study PRJNA513376) | rock metagenome | isolation source: Antarctica rocks | place: Antarctica: Victoria Land, Trio Nunatak nord | collected 2016-01-04 | reverse complement strand
CTGTCCTGTCCTACGCGCCGCGAGGCCGTCGCGGGCAGAGACCGGGAAGACGGCCCTGGTCTCGCTGCCGAACACCTGCACGAGCTGGGCGTCGAGGTGCTGCAGCACCTCCTGCCGCTCGGCCTCCGTCACGTTGTCCTGCTTGTTGACGGCCACGAACACCCTGCGTCCGGATTTGTGCGCGGAAACCAGTACCCGCCGCTCCTCCGCAGAGAGCGGGCTGTCGAAGGACGTCACCAGCAACAGGGCGTCCGCTTCCGGCAGGTAGTCTTCCGTGGTCCGTGTGTTCTCCGCGATCGAGGAGCCAAGGCCGGGCGTGTCGACGAAGTGGAAGCCGCGGCGCAGGATCTCCGCGGGCAGCCGCACCTCGGCCACGCGGATGCGCTGCCGGTTGCCGGGGTTGCCGCGCTCGGTGATGTGGGCGGCCAGATCGGCCAGGGCGATGTCCGTCACCAGACTGGTGTGCTCGTGGTGCAGCACCACGCCTTGCGTCTCGCCATGCGCCACGGCAGTGATCACAGAGGTGAGCGGCACGATCCCGGTCGGCAGCCACTCGTCGCCAAGGATGGCGTTCATCAGCGAGGATTTGCCGCGGCTGAAGCGGCCGACCACCACAAGGTTGAAGCGATCCTCCGCCAGCCGGGCGAACAGGGCACGCAGCCGCTCCGCCCGCTCCGACGTCCACGGCAATGCACGGAGCAGGTCCGCGAGGGCGAACTTGGCGCGCTCGTAGCTGCTTAGGTCCATGGCCGTCATTGGCGCGGAGACGGACTCAGTCGCGCGCCAGAGGGATGGTCGAACCGTTCCCCGCCTGCTCCAGTAGGCCCGTCTTGTTGACCTCTCTGATCAACCGGCGCTCCAGGCCTTTGTAGAACATGACCTTGTGGTGCAACGCCGCTCCAGGCTCCCGGCGGAATGGCTTCAACTCGACTGGTTCCACGCACGTCGTTCATACCGGGCTTGCTGCTTTCCGCCTCCGCTGCCTGGCTTCGAGCTTGGTTGCCAAAGCCAGAATGGGTGTGGCGGAAGTTGACCAGCCCGGCCCGTTTGGCCCAGATAAACGTCTCCTGGTGTGGCGGACGGGCAGAAAGGGCGGTGGGGTGCGGGTTGGTGTCCTCGTCGCGGAAACGTCCATCGTGCTTCAGGCCAATGCGCAGCAGTCCAGGCTCCAGGATCGTTCCCGGACGTGCGTCTATGATCATGTCAGAACGCCTCCTGACGCTTTGGGTGATAGATGCGCGCCCAGCGAAGTCATACCCATCAGGGGAGTGATCACACCATCACAATGATTGGCATGTAGGCGCTCCCCTACCTGACGCTCGGACACGCAGCCCAGACCTCTACCGGGGCCGGACCATCCCTCTATCAGGTTGGCCGCCAGAAGGCCTACCGCTGGGCTCCGACAGGCGCGCGGTTGCCGCCGGCACCCCTGCTTGCTGGACCGGGCAGAGAGGGATTGATTGGTCATGATCGCCGCGCCGTCGGCGATCGACCGCACCGGCAGCCGCGGGGCAGGTCAAAGCCGAACGTGGGGATAGCGAGCAGGATCGGAGTGCCAGCGTGTGACTTGCCGTAGATCGGAACGGTAATCGGCGGAACCGTCATTCGCACGCTCGCGATGGCGACCGCGTAATTGAGTCAAACGGCGATCTTATTGGCTGCGGTCTCGATGGCTTCGGAACGCGACGGACGGTGTCGGCGGACGGCCAGACGCTCGAGAGCTCGACGAGACTGGGAGGGCAACCCGACTGTGTCCGTCCCGATCAGTGATGCAGCAGCAACGGGATGTCGGTACCAGCCAAGATCTCCCGGGTCGCGCCACCGAAGAGCGCCTCCAACGTGCGTAGGCGCGTAAAAGCGCCCATGACCAGCAGGTCGGCGCCTGCCGCTCCGGCTTCCGCCAGGATGGCGTCGCCGATCTCGCGGCCGCCCAATTCGAACCGCCGGACTTCTGCGCTGCGTCCCTGTTGTGCGAGCGCATCCACCATGCCGCCTGGAAGGTCAGCGCTGGCATGGCGATCCGCTGCGACCAGAATGACGACGAGATCGGCCCCGAGCAGGAAGGGCATCGCAGCTTTGATGGCCTCGTCCGCTGCCTGGCTCCCTTCCCAGGCGACCGCGATATTGTGTCCGATCCTGTTCGGGATGGTTTCGGGAACCAGCAGCAAGGGCGAGCCTGCATCGAACAGGACGGCCTCAATCGTGTCCTTCGCTTCACTATACCCTCTCCGGGGCGCAACACCGGCGAGCACCAGTTGCGCGCGCGCGGCTTCAGCCGCCACGGCGCTTCGCACGCTGCCGCGGATCTGTCGCAGAACGCGACGCTTCGCCTGCGAAGAGGATCCGGTGACAGCTTGCTCCAGCTGCTGATAGAGGGTGTCCCGCTCGGTCTCAAAGGCCTGATGCCTGGCCTCTGACATCATCTCCTCGGTCGGCATGTAGTCGGGATCAATGTCTGGACGTGGATGCAGCAGGTCCAGATGGCTACCCGGGAACTTGCCGAGCAACAGCCCTGCTACTGCCAGGAGAGACCGCGCAGTTTCGGTTCGGTTCAATATGACAAGAATATGGTCCATGTAGCTTCCTGGGTGCCGCCTTGGGACGCTTTATCCTCGACGCTACTCTCGGTGACCGGCATCGCGCCACTGCTGAGCTGGCCAGCGACGAAATGGCGGGCCGTAGCCGCCCAGACAGATAGCACAGCGTTAGACTCGCGTTATAGAGGGTGCGGTTCGTTCCACGAGAACCTGGGTGAACGCTCGGGTAAGTGGTTGTTGACAAGCGGGACAAGTTGCAAACCGCAGCAGCGCTACGCGCAGGCTGTCATGAAACTTTCAGAAATGATTAACGTCGCAGCACCCGTAAGCCTGTCAGAAGCTACACGTGAGAGAATAGACATAACCGTTGGCGGATAGACTATCTGCGTTTTTGTCATGACGCCACCTGACGACTGGAGCGCCCGATGCTGAGACAATCCCTCCTCGCCGGCACTGCGCTGGCGCTCTTGTGCGCAGGCCCGGCCGCGTCGCGCGCGGCTCCTCAACCACAGCTGCTTCCCACTGGCGACGCTATCACCCCGACTGCCGCTCCGGGGTCGACCTTCGAGGGTCTCAACCCGCACCTCGCGGCCCCCTACCAGAACTACCTGGCGGACCGCGCGGTAACCTCTGTCACCTCGCCTGACGGCAAGACGCTGCTCGTCCTGACCAGCGGCTACAACCTACTGGAGGACTCGACCGGGGCCAACATTCCGGCGGCCTCCAACGAATACGTCTTCGTGTTCAACATCACCTCGGGCAAGGCGGTGCAGCAGCAGGCCTTGCCGGTCGCCGACACATACGCCGGCATTGGCTTCTCGCCGGATGGCAGCCAGTTCTACGTCGGTGGGGGCGTTGACGACAACGTCCACGTCTATGCGAGGGCAGGGGGCGCCTGGGCCGAGAGCGGTACGCCGATCGCGCTCGGGCACACTGCCGGCAACGGCCTCGCCCCCTCGCTGTCGCCGCGCAGCACCTCCGGCCTTGCGCCGACCGCCGACGGCAGGCGCCTCGTGGTTGCAAACTACGAGAACGACTCGATCAGCGTGATCGACGTGGCGACCCGCACCAAGATCGCCGAGCTGGACCTGCGCCCCGGCAAGACCGACCCTGCCAAGCACGGCGTCGCAGGCGGGGAGTTCCCGCTCTGGGTCTCCATCGCCGGCAACACCACCGCCTACATCTCCAGCCAGCGCGACCGCGAGGTCGTCGTGGTCGACATAACCGGCGCGACCCCCTCAGTGGTCACCCGCATCCCGATCGCCGGCACGCCGAACCGGATGGCCCTCAACCGCACCGCCACCCGGCTCTACGTCGTGGCAGACAACACGGACCTGGTCTCGGTGGTCGACACCGCGCAAGCAAAGGTCGTCAACACGATCAGCACGACGGCGCCGTCCGGCCTGATCAGCGGCCCGAGGCTGGTCGGCAGCGTCGCCAACAGCGTGACCCTCTCGCCGGACAATCAGGTCCTCTACGTGACCAACGGCGGCACCAACTCCGTCGCCGTGATCCCGCTGGACGGCCCGCACCCCTCTGTCGCCGGCCTGATCCCGACCGGATGGTACCCGGACTCGCTCAGCACCAGCGCCGACGGCCGTACCCTCTACGTTGTCAATGGCAAGAGCCCGACGGGGGCCGACCCACTCAACTGCACCAGCACCGCCGGCGATACCACGCCCAACACCTCCGGCTGCCCCGCCGCCAATCAGAATGGCTCGGGCAACCAGTACAACCTGCAGACCACCAAGGCCGGGCTGCTGACGCTGCCCACGCCGCGCACCTATGCAGAGCTGACCAGCCTGACCCGCCAGGTCGCAACGAACGACCATTTCGGCTATCGCAGCACTGGCGCTGAGGCGAGGCTGATGTCTTCGCTGCATGACCGCATCCACCACGTCATCTTCATCATCAAGGAAAACCGTACCTACGACCAGATTCTCGGTGACCTGCCCGTCGGCAACGGGGATCCGGCCCTCGCCCAGTTCGGCCGTGCAATCACGCCGAACTTCCACGCTCTGGCCAACAACTTCGTCGACCTCGACAATTTCTACGACAGCGCCGAGGTGTCCGGCGACGGCTGGCAGTGGTCCGTGAGCGGCCGTGCCTCCGACGTGGCGGAGAAGAACATCCCGGTGAACTACTCTGGCCGTGGCCAGAACTACGACACCGAGGGTCTCGACCGCGACGTCAACGTCGGTCTCCCCACGGTGGCCGCCCGGCAGGCCGCGGACCCGATCACACCGTCCGACCCTGACCTGCTGCCCGGCACGAACAACGAGGCAGAACTCGACAGTTCGTCCGGCAAGGTCGACCAGGGCTACATCTGGAATGCCGCGCTGCAGGCGGGCCTGAGCGTGCGCAACTACGGCTTCTACATGGATTTGGTGCCCTACAACCTGCCGGTCGCGACCGGCGGCATCCCAGCGATTGAGCACCCGTTTCAGTCCAAGCTGAAAGTGGCACGCCCCACCAACGTCATCCTGCAGCCGCGCACCGACAACTACTTCTACGGCTTCGACAACCGCGTGCCGGACTTCTTCCGCTACCAGGAGTGGGCACGCGAGTTCGATGGCTACACCAGGACCGGCGACCTGCCCGGCCTGGAGCTGGTCCGCCTGATGCACGACCACATGGGCTCTTTCGCCACCGCGATCGACGGGGTGAACACACCGGAGACCCAGCAGGCCGATAACGACTACGCCGTCGGCCTGCTTGTCGATAAGGTGGCCCACAGTCCGTATGCCCGCGACACGTTGATCTTCGTGGTGGAGGACGACAGCCAGGACGGGGCCGACCACGTGGATGGCCACCGCAGCACCGCCTATATTGCTGGCCCCTATGTCAAGAAGGGTCGCGTCGTTACCACCCGCTACACCACCGTGAACATGATCCGCACCATCGAGGACATCCTCGGCACGGAGCATCTCAACATCAACGATGGCAGCGCTGCGCCGATGAGTGACCTGTTCGATTTGTCGAGCAGTATCTGGTCCTATACTGCCAGTCCGTCCGCCATTCTCTATTCGACAAAGCTGCCGCTGCCTCCGATGCAGCCGCAGCCGTTCGGCAAGCAGGCCAGCCTTCGCCCCGCTCACGACGCGGTATGGTGGGCGGCGAAGACCGCCGGCTTCGATTTTTCCAAGGAGGACAACCTGGACACCGCGAAATTCAATCGAGTGATTTGGGAGGGCACGATGGGCGGCAAGCCCTATCCGACGCTCCGCTCCGGCCCCGGTCCGCGCACCGTGCACGACTGACAATCTACCTCGTGTGGGTTCCGACTATTGAGCGTGGGGAGGAAGGCGCCTTGACCACACTGAAGGACTGGCGCCGCATCGCTACGTGACATGATCGATGCGCAGACATCTTCATGGCCGCCATCGTCATTTTCTGGCTCAAGGTTATAAGTCCTGACCATACACAGATGCGACCTTGCCATGTCTCCCTGGCTAGCTGTTTGGGGGGCAGTGAGCATCTGTGTGAAAACATTTTATCATTCCTGCTATCTTGAGCCCCCGCTCAATAAATTGCCGAACCCATGCAACAACATCAACTCTCTGGTATTTTGAATATTTCACCGAACTGTAGCTGGTGCCTGCTGGCCCGAACCGCTTCAACTCCGCTCGACGATTGCGAGGGCGTAATCGGCACGAGTCGCCGGCTGCAACTCCGGGTGGCAGGAACAGAATGACTTTGAAAACCTGTTACAGGACCTCCTGCGCCCTGCTCGGCACTCTGGCGATGCTGCAGCCGACAGTGGTGCTGGCGCAGGAAGCGCCCGGCGACGTCACCATCGCGCCGCGGAGCAGCGACACGGTGCAGCGCTTCGCCACCAACCTGGCCGCGCAGCCGAAGCTGAGCACGGCGGAGAAAGTGGCGCTGCTGCAGCAGAAGGTGAAGTACGTGTTCGTCCTGTATCAGGAGAACCGTTCGTTCGACTTCTACTTCGGCACCTTCCCCGGCGCGCACGGCCTGTTCACCCAGGCCGCCTCGGCGACCCCGGGCTTCGTGCAGCCGATCGTCAACGTCGACGGCACGGTCGCCACGATCTCGCCGTTCCTGATCCCGCAGACCGTGAAGACCGCGGCCGGCGCCACCGTGCCGATCTACCCAGCCGACATCGCCTCGGTCGACCATTCCCATGCCGGCGTCGACAACAGCCAGCACTTCGTCAACAAGGTCTCGCTGAACGACCGGTTCGCGCTCGACGAGGAGGGCCTGACCACCAACGCCGCGGGCCAGATCGTCAGCAAGACCACGCTCGCCGCCTCCGCCGCCAATCCGACGCTGGCGCAGAAGCAGATGGGCGAGCTGGTCATGGGCCACGTCGACTGCGACACCGCGCCCTACCTGTGGCAGTACGCCGACCGCTTCGCGATGTTCGACAACTTCCACATGACGGTGACCGGGCCGTCGACGCCGAACGCGCTGGCGATGATCGCCGGGCAGTCCGGCCTGACGCAGTGGGCGCTCCACCCCGGCGAGGCCAGCAGCAACACGGCCAGCCCGGTCGTGGCCAAAGGGGGAGGCGTGCCGGACATCAACGACGCGGGTCCGTTCCCCGGCTCCAACCTCGACTTCTCGCCGGTGAAGCCGCCCTATAACCCGGGTGACGCAAGCCCGAACACGCCCACGCTGAATCAAACCTACGCCAGCCTGCCGCTGTCGTTCATGGGCCGCGCGATCCAGACCACGATCGCCAGCGACCCGAACCCGGCGCTCGACCTGCTCGACGTGCAGCACGACATCAAGCACATCGCCGGCGACGGCAACGCGCCGACCAACTTGGGCTGGTTCCAGGAGGGCTACGACGCCGAGCCCACGGACTCGACGGCGGTGCCGCTGCACAGCTCCTACATCATCCATCACAACGGCCCGCAGTATTTCGGCTACATCGCCGACAACCCGGTGGTGGCCGGCGCCCACTTGCGCGGGCTGGGCGACTTCTTCACCGCGGTGCAGGGCCAGCAGCTCGGCAACAAGGGCGGCGTGTTCTACGTGCGCGGCGGCTACGACAACAACGACGGCCTGCTCCCGGTCGATCCGAACCCCAAGGTCCAGGCCGCCTTTCCCGGCAGCGACGACCACCCCGGCTACTCGGATACCCAAATTGGCGAGCAGCTCCTCGCCGACGAGGTGAACGCGATCGCCGCCAGCCCGTACTGGAAGGACAGCGCGATCGTCATCACCTATGATGAGAGCGACGGCGAGTACGACCACGCCGCCGTCACCTCGCGCGTCAACGATCCCGAGGGCAACCCGCTCGAGCCCTCGTCGCGCATCCCGACCATCGTGATTTCGCCCTATGGCAAGGCGCACGCGATCATCAGCCAGAACAGCGAGCACAGCTCGATCATCAAGCTGATCAACACCTTGTTCAGGCTGACGCCGCTCGCCGACCTGCCGGACGAGACGCGAGGCTTCGCGGCCGGCAAGGCGCTTACCGGGCAGAACTACATGGGCCCCGCCGATGCCAAGACGCCGGGTATCGGCGACATGCTGGTGGCGTTCGACAATGCCCGGCTGACCGGCAAGGTCGCGCCGCTGCCGGCGTCCTACGCCGAGATCCTGCCGGGCACCGCGCCGAGCCTGCCGCACTACCCGCTCGGCGGCTGCTACACGCTCAACATCGTGCCCACCGACTACCAGGGCGGCACGCTGGTCGACCCGGCACCGGCCGACTTCAACCCGCGCCCGGCGCTCACCCCGGGCGTGCCCAGCTCGGGGACCTGGACGCCCTGATCCGTCTCCACCCGGCCTGACGCTTCGAGGGGAGCCGGCACAGTCCGGCTCCCCTTCTTCTCGTCTGGAGTCGCGCACAGCTGATGACGCATCCCGATGCCCGCCATCGCGGTCAACTTCCGCACGTTCTCGCTCGGCTGCGCCGATCCGACCACGTGCGGGGTCGAGGTGGTCGACACCGGTCTGCAGCAGGGTCAGGGCATGCACGGCAGCTTCTCGCGCGCGGATACCCGCAACATCATGGGCGCCGCCGGGCCGAGCTTCCGGGAGGGCTTCGAGGATGCTGCGCCCGCCAGCAACGCCGACATCGGCAAGACGGTCGCCAGCCTCCTCGGACTGCGTATTCCGGACAAGGGCAAGCTCGTCAGGCGCGTGCTGTCCGAGGCGATGCCCAACGGGGCTATGCCGCAAGCCGCGCGGAGCGAGGTCCGTTCCGAGCCCGATGCCGCCGGGCACGTCACCGTGGTGCTCACGCAGACGGTAGGTGATACGCACGGCTAAGTTGACTGACACATGAAGGGTTCGCCGGCCCTCAGTCGGCGTACGTCAGTCAACTTGGCCGTGCGTATGATACCAATGGCCTTATCGTTTGACCCATTGAAGCAAGCAAGGTTGGGCTCTGCCCAGACCCGCCAAAGGCCGAGGCCTCTGGAAACCACTTGCTTAAGAAAGGGAATCCAAAGGCTTGCCTTTGGCGGAGTCCAGAGGCAGAGCCTCCGGCCTTGCCTGCCTCGATCGGTCGCGCATCACAGCCGCCGCTACTACCGGGCGCCGACCGCCTCAAGCGGCGTGCAGGCCCTCGATAGCCGGGCCGCGAACTGCTCGAAGCGGTCGAGCGGCAACGGCCGGCTGAACAGGTAGCCCTGGCCGTAGTGGCATCCCGACCGGACCAGGGCGTCCCACTGCTCCCTGGTCTCGACGCCCTCGGCGACGATCTCCAGGCCGAGGGTCTGGGCCAGGGCTATGACCATGTTCGCGATTGCCGCGTCGATCCTGTCGGTCAGCATGGTGCGTACGAACGAGCGGTCGATCTTGAGCTGGTCGAGCGGCAGGCTCTTCAGCAGGTTGAGCGAGGAGTAGCCGATTCCGAAATCGTCGAGCGCGAAGCTCACGCCCTCGGACTTCAGGTCGGAGATCTTCTCGCGCATCGCCTCGACGTTGCTGGCCAGCAGGCTCTCGGTCAGTTCCAGGGTCAGGCGCCTCGGGTCGGCCCCGGCCTCGTGCAGGATGGCGCGAACCTAGCCGGCGAAGTCGGGCTGCTCGAACTGACGGGCGCTGACATTGACGGCCAGCATGAGGCCGGCCGTCTCCGGCCGGGCGGCCCAGAGCGCGAGCTGGCGGCACGCGGTCTCCAGCGCCCAGCGGCCCAGCGGGAGGATCAGGCCGGTCTCCTCGGCGAGGCCGATGAAATCGTCCGGCGGCACTAGGCCCCGCGACGGATGCTGCCAGCGGATCAGCGCCTCGGCGCCCCGGAGCGTGCCGCCCTGGTCGACCTGGGGCTGGTAGTGCAGCACGAACTGGCCCTCCGCCACCGCCTGGCGTAGCTCCTTCTCGCGCAGGGCCTGCTCGTGCACGGCGCGTTCCATGTCGGGGCCGAAGAAGCGGACTAGGCCGCTGCCGGAGCTTTTGGACCGGTACATCGCGAGGTCAGCCTGCTTCAGCAGGGCATCGGCGGCGGAGCCCTCCCCGGAGAACAGCGTGACGCCGATGCTGGCCGCACCGTCGTGGACGATCCTGCCAAGACGGTAGGGCTGGGCAAGGGCCGCGGAGATCTGCTGGCAGATCGCCTCGACGGTCACGGTCGCGTCATCCTGCGTGTCGGCAACGTCGACGAGCACGACCACGAACTCGTCTCCGCCGAGCCGGGCGACCGTGTCGCCGGCACGCACGCCGGCCAGCAGGCGCCGGGCAACCTCGCGCAGCAGCAGGTCGCCTGCGTCGTGCCCGTGCCGATCGTTCAGCCCCTTGAACCGGTCGAGGTCGATCAGCAGCAGCGCGCTCCAGCCGCCGCCGCGCGCGGCCACCTGCCGGATGCGGTCCATCAGCAGCCGGCGCGTGGGCAGGTCGGTGAGGTGGTCCAGCCGCAGCTCCGCCACCTCCCGGCTGGTGTCGCGCAGGACCAGCAGGGCGCGCGCGATCACGCCGATCTCGTCGCGACGTCCGATCTCGGGCACGGGGCCGTCCAGCTTGCCGTCCGCCACGCTGGCGACGCAGTGGGACAGCCGGTTCATCGCCCTCACCATGTCGCGCCCGATGACGCGGCTGAGCAGGCCGGCGGCGGTTATCATGGCAACGAATTCCGCCACGTGCCGGATGGCCTGCAGGAGAAATGCGTCGTCGATGTCGTCTGCGTAGACGCCGGTGGCGATCGACCAGCCCCAGGGCTCGAACAGCCTTGCGTAGGTGGTCTTGCCCAGCGGCTCGGTCTGCCCCTTCCTGGGGATGCGATAGGTCGTGATGCCCTCCCCGGCAGGACTCCTGACGACCTTGACCAGCCGCGCGACCATCGTTGCCACGACCGGATTCTTCTGCGCGTCGACGGAGCCGATGAACGACCTGCCCTCCAGGGCGGGCTGTGCACCGTGGGCGATGCTGACGCCGTCGAGCGTCCACACGGAGAAGTAGTTGCCGTCGCCATAGTGCATCGCGCGCACCGCATCGGCGGCGGCCTTGCGCGCCGCCTGGTCGGTCATCGCCCCCCTGGCCGCCTCGTCGTGGTAGAAGGCGACGATGCTGTAAGCGACATCGACCAGGTGCCGGACCTCGGTGACCCGGTCGGCCATCATCGACCGTTTCAGGTTCACCAGCGACACGGCCGAGAGACCGGCCTGGAAGACCAGCCCGACCGCCAGGACCAGCAGGAAGCGCGCCGAGATGCTGAGGCGGCTGAGCAGCATGACGGTGGCGCGCTCCCCTGGGACATCGTGCACGCGGAGGCGATCGGGCCCGAGGTCTGTGAGGCTTAGCGCCAAAGCTCTAAGGGCGACTTAAGGCGGGGCATCGGCCGGCAGGCAAGGCTGGGCCCTGCCCGGACCCCTCCCTCAGGATCGGGGCCTCCGGCTGTGTCCGGAGGCAGAGCCTCTGGCCTTGCTTTCCTGGAACAGTCAATCATTGAGGCCGCTGGTATGAGACCCCCGCCTGGCCGGTGTTCGTCAACCGGCGGAAACAAGGCTCCTGTTCGCGTCCGGCGCTGGGACTCTGGGGATCGAGGGGGACACACCCTCGACAACCCAAGGAACCCATCGTGGCAGACAAGACCCTCGCCGCTCCCGACAACACCGGGATCGCCCTCCTTCCCACCCTTGAGCCGGCTCGGCGCCAGCGCTTGATGGCGGCGGCCGCCGCCTTCGCCGCGGTCGCCCTCCCGGCTACCAACGCTCTCGCGCAGGTAGCCGGCGGCAACACGCTGGGCAGCCGCATGCAGGCCGTGTCCACCGACATGACCAACGGCGGCGGCTACCTGCTGACGCTGTTCGGCTTCATCCTCGGCGGCTTCGCCCTGATCGCCGGCGGCTGGACCATCTACCAGCACACCAAGAACCCCAACGGCCAGGCCAAGCTCGGCTACGGCGTCGCCGGCGTGCTGGCCGGCGGCTTCTTCCTCACCATCGCCAGCATCGCCACCTTCTCGGCGCAGACCATCTCCGGCGCTGGTGCCAGCAGCACCGGCACCTCCAAGGCGATGACGTTCCAGTAAGGAGCGTCCCGCCCATGCGCCTCCTGCCCCTCATCCCGTCCGCCCGCCTTCCTTCCTGCCTTGCGGACACGCAGAGGACGCAGGAGGCGCGTCTCTCCATCCTGGAGCGCGACAGCCACACCTGCCGGTTCTGCGGCTTCCACGCCGCAGGCTCGCAGGAGGTGGTTCCGCTCGACGCCGCTGCCCTCCCGCCATCGCCGGACACCCTCGCCACGGCGTGCCTGCTCTGCGCGGCCGTGCAGCAGCTGGAGCGCCCCACCGCGGGGCAGGAGACGCTGGTGATCTGGATGCCGGAGATGGCCCAGGCAGTGCTCAACGCCCTGGTGCGCGGCATCCATATCGCCCTGCACAGGGATGACGAGAGTCCCGTCCTGGGCAGCCGTCCCCGCCAGGACACCCCGACCACGCGGGCCGCCTGGAGCGCCTACGACGCCCTGGCGGCGCGCCGGGAGGCGGCGGAGCTGCACATCGGCACCAGCTCGCCCCGCGAGCTCGCCGCCGCCCTGCTCGAGATGTCGCGGGCCTCCTACAGCCGCCGCGCCGCTCTGCTCGGCGGCGTGCGCGTCCTGCACCGCGGACGGCACATCCGAGACGGACAGGACGTCTACCCGGAGATCCTCGCCGGCTGGGCCGCGACCGCCTTGCCAGAGTCCACGGCGGTGCCTGCCTTTCCGACCCTCTCGTAGCCGGAGCCGCCATGTTCGGAGTATCCCTCCGCCAGGGGCCGTCTGGGTGTGAGCCTCCTGCCGCCGTAAGGAGCTACTTAAGGCGGTCGTTGAGGTGTGCGGATGGATGGCGTGGTGGAGATCATCACTGGTCGGGAGCGGCGGC
>JAABUS010007291.1_pt1 | contig 12816 bp, 13 predicted proteins | sample 5560161 | NCBI WGS metagenome assembly JAABUS01 (sample SAMN10711885, study PRJNA513376) | rock metagenome | isolation source: Antarctica rocks | place: Antarctica: Victoria Land, Trio Nunatak nord | collected 2016-01-04 | reverse complement strand
AGATCGTAGGTGCGCACGGATGGCAGCAGCGGCTCCTCGCCGAGGTGAAAGCGCACCATCTCCTCGACGTAGGCATGCACGAGCTTGTCGTCGGCCAGCCCGGCCCCGGGGCGGTTCACCACCGTCAACGTCCCGCGATGGATCGGGTCGAGCACCAGGTCGGCCAACCAGGTGGGGCGCCCCTCCTCGTCGCGCAGCCGGTCCTCGTCGGTGCGGCGATAGAGCACGTCCACCGCGCGGTCGCTCCCTCCCTCCGGGCGGGCGTGCACGCGACCCGCGCGAACCGTCAGCTCGTCGCGCGTGACCACCGGTACTTTCATCTCGGCGCCCATCTGCTCGTGCTCGTGCCAGGCGCTGTTGGCCGGGCCGTCGGAGAGCAGCACCACGTGAGGATCGTCGACGCCGTCGGGGGCGGAGGCGAACAGCGCGCGGCGCAGCACGGGGTATGCGCCGGTCACGTCGAGCCGCCCCGCCGGAACGGGCGCGGCCAGCTCGGCGTCCAGGGCGCGCCGAGCGGCGACCGCGTAGGCCAGGCCCGATGGCGTGCGGGTGTTGTCCTCGAGCACCCTCAGCGTGCCGTCGCTTCCCCGCACCAGGTCGAGGCCGGCCAAGAAGCCCGGCGGCGGCACGGGCGCCCCGCGCATCCAGGGCTCGAAGCAGCGGGCGGATTCGATCACGCGCGCGGGAATCCGGCCCGCGGACACCATGCGCTGCTCGCCGTAGGCGTCGGCGAGGAAGGCGTGCAGGGCACGGGTGCGCTGCACCAGGCCGCCGGATAGGCGCTCCCACTCCCCGGCGGCGATCAGCCGGGGCACGGGGTCGACGGGGAAGGTGCGGCCCCCACCGCCGAAGGACACCCCGGCCGCCTCCAGGTGGGCGTCCACGCGGCGGCACAGATCCTCGAGGTCGGTGCCCCCGAGCGCCCCCAGCAGGTCGGCGTAGGCCGCCGAGGGACGGCCGTTCTCGTCGAAGGCCTCGTCCAGCGCCGCTCCGGGCTCATACGGCGCTTGCGGAGGCACCGTGCGGGCGCCGGCGGCTCTGCTCATCTGGTCAGGCTAAGGGCGGCGCGTGAACGCGGTCTTCGGCCCCGTGTACAAGCCGCACGCCCGGACGCTCGACGGCGTGTAGGGGGAGGCTGGAGGGGCCTGATAACAATAGGTCCAATCTCAGCAGACTTTTCGAGTATTGGAGGAGAGGCCATGGCCGACTACGCGAAGGACGTACTGGTGGATACCCAGTGGGTCGAGGACCATCTCGATGACAGCTCGATCCGCATCGTGGAGGTGGACGAGAACCCCGCGCTGTACGCGGAGGCCCACATCCCCGGCGCCATCGGCTTCGACTGGCAGACCGACCTCCAGGATCAGGTCAAGCGCGACTTCCTGGCCCCCGACGCGTTCGGGGAGCTGTTCGGCAACGCGGGCATCTCCAACGACCACACGATCGTGCTCTACGGCGACCGCAACAACTGGTTCGCCGCCTACACGTACTGGTACCTCAAGTACTACGGCCACGAAGATGTGAAGCTGGTCAACGGCCCGCGCGAGAAGTGGATCTCGGAAGGCCGGCCGACCACCGCGGACGTGCCGTCCTACGAGGGGGCGAGCTTCAACGCCGAGCCCGGCGACGAGGCCATCCGCGCCAAGCGCGACGAAGTGTTCGAAGCCCTCGACGCTCCCACCAAGCTGGTTGACGTGCGCTCGCCGCAGGAGTTCTCGGGGGAGCTGATCGCCATGGCGGGCTACGAGAACGAGGGAGCCCAGCGCTCCGGCCACATACCCGGCGCGGCCTCGATCCCCTGGGCCCAGGCGGTAGCCGAGGACGGCACCTTCAAGTCGGCCGACGACCTGCGCGAGCTCTACGGCGGAAAGGGGATCGGCGGCGGCGACATCATCGCCTACTGCCGCATCGGCGAGCGCTCGGCGCACACCTGGTTCGTGCTGCACGAGCTGCTGGGCGAGGACAGCGTGAAGAACTACGACGGCTCGTGGACCGAGTGGGGCAACCTGGTCGACGTGCCGATCGAGAAGGACGTGTAGGGCCCGCCCGGTCCCCGGTCCCCGGGCGCACGGTCCCCGGCCCCCGGGCGCACGCGGCGGCGGGGGCCGGGGGGCGGGGGCGAACTGACGACGTTCCTGCACTTAAGGGGGTGATGGGGCCCTCAAGTGCAGTATCGGTCTGGAAGCTGGTAGCTGAACAGCACGGTGTGGTCGCGCACCATCAGCTGCGCGCGCTGGGCTACGGGTCCGAGGCGATCAAGCATCGGGTGCGGGCGGGGCGGCTTCACCCTCGGACACGAGGTGTGTACGCCGTTGGCCGGCCTGACGTCACGTGGTACGGCCACCTGATGGCCACCGTACTTGCCTGCGGCGCGGGCGCGATGATCAGCCACGAGTCCGCCGCGGCGCTGTGGCAGGTTCGGTCCCGGGCGCCCGGAGACATCACGTTGACCCTCCCTGCCGAACGCAGCCGGCGCCGTTCCGGGGTTCGCGTTCACTGTCGCCGCTCCCTGGCACCGGGCGACGTGGATTGCCATAAGAACATCCCGGTCACCTCACCGGCCCGCACGCTGGTGGACATTGCGCTTTCCCTGAGTCCTGCCCAGCTCGAACGCGCAGTCAACGTCGCCGACTCCCTCGACCTGATCGACCCTGAGGCTCTGCGACTGGACTGCGAACGATTCGCCGGTCAGCCTGGCGTCGCCAAGCTTCGAACGCTCCTCGACCGGCGCACCTTCCGGGCCACCGACTCGGTGTTGGAGCAGCGCTTCCTGGCAACCGTGCGCCGCGCATCGCTGCCCCTGCCCCTCACCCAGCGCCACCAGAGCAGCTTCCGCACCGACTTCCTCTGGCCCGAGCTCGGACTGGTAGTCGAGACCGACTCCCTTCGCTACCACCGAACCCCGTCTCAGCAATATCGCGATCGCCTCCGAGACCAGGCCCACTTCGCCGCCGGCCGTACACCCCTGCGCTTCACTCACGCCCAGGTCTTCTTCGAAGAGCCGCACGTCCGCCGGCTGCTGAGCCAGGCCGAGCGCCGGCTGCGCCCCTAAGTTAGGCCAGCACCGGCGCCAGACGCTCCAGCAGGTGCTCGACGATCCGGGCGGTGGCCCCCCACACCAATGCGCCGTCGACCGTGTAGGTCGGCGTCTTGATCGGCACGCCCTTGCCCACCAGGCGCTTCATCTCGTGCCCGGCCACCAGGTCGGCCAACGAAATCTCCAGCACCGTCTCCACCTCGCTCTCCTGCGGGACCCACGTGTGGCCGGGCTCGATCCAGCCCACGAACGGGAAGACCCGGTAGCTGGTCACGAAGGTGCCGACCGGTGGCAGCGCGCCGAGCAGGTCGACGTCGTCTGCGGGCAGCCCGATCTCCTCCCAGCTCTCGCGCAGGGCGGTGGCGCGCAGATCCTCGTCGGGCTCCTCCTGCCGCCCGCCGGGGAAGGAGATCTCGCCGGCGTGGCGGCTGAGGTCGTGGCGGCGCTCGGTGAGCACCGCCACCAGGTCGCCGCCGCGCTCGAAGAGCGGGATCAGCACCGCGGCGTCGGTCTGGCCGGGCGCGTCCATGCCCGCCGCCGCCTCCGGTGTCAGGAGCAGATCGCGTAGGTCGGCCGGGCCCGGCACCCCGGTGGCTCAGGTGAGCGAGACGCTCTCGTCGAACATGACCTCGCCCTCCAGGGTGCGGTGCACCGGGCACTTGGTCACGATCTGCATCAGCTTCTCGCGCTGGTCCTCGGGAAGCTCCTTGGGCAGCTTCACGTCCACCGTGAACTTGGTGGGCGAGCCCCGCTGGGCGGGCTCGTAGTCCACGTCCACCACCACATCGCCGATGTCCCAGCCCTTGCGGTTTGCGTACATCTCCATAGTGACCGCGCTGCAGGTGGCCAGGCTGGCCGCGAGCAGCTCCAGGGGGTTCGGCCCGGCGTCAGAGCCCCCCTGATCGTGCGGCTCGTCGGCCGTCAGGCGGTGGCTCCCGATCTCGACGTGGTGCTTCAGCGTTCCGTCTGAGCGGCGTGCGATGGCTCTCAACTGTGTGGTTCCTCCCGGTTCTCTCGTTCGCGTCCCTGGAAAAGCTCGGGGTCGGACTCGTCGGCGAAGCGCGCCATGGCGTAGACGGCGTCCGAGCAGCGGTTCAGGTAGGTGAGGACGGTGTCGTCGGCCAACTCGCCCGCGCGGTACAGCGACTCCACCCGTCGCTCCGCGCGGCGCACCGTAGTCCGCGCCACGTCCAGTCGAGCCGACAGCTCGGTACCTCCGGGTATGACGAACTTGGGCGGCAGGTCGACCCGGTCCATGTAGGAGTCGATGTCGCGCTCGAGGTGCTCGACCATCTCCGGGGTGACCTTCGAGACGCCCGCCTCCAGCCGTCCCGCGGCCTCGGGGGCCGTGGCCAGCTCGGCGCCCGCCACGAACAGCTCCTCCTGGACGCGCAGGATGTCCAGGTAGATCTCGCTGTCGCGCTCGGCCGCGGCGCGGCACAGGCCCAGCGCGGAGGCCGCCTCGTCCACCGAGCCGTAGGCCTCGGGGCGGGGCGAGTCCTTGTCCACGCGACCGCCGTACCAGAGGCCGGTGGAGCCGTCGTCGCCCTTGCGTGTGTAGATCTTCATCGGACGGAGACTATTTACGCGAGGCGCCGGACACCCGTCACGCCAGCGGGTTGAACAGCAGGCCCGTGGGGACCTTGGGGTAGAAGTACGTGGACTTGGGGGGCATCGACTCGCCCGCCTCGGCCACCTCGCGCACCTGGTCCACCGGGATGGCGCGCATGAAGAACCCGGCGTCGGCGCGGCCGGACTCCACCGCGTCGCGGGCGTCGTCGAAGCTCTTGGAGTACCCGAGCCCGCGCAGGTGCGAGATGTCGTCCTCGCTCATTCCCAGCGCCCCCTTCAGCACCAGGGCCTCCAGCACGGCGGTGTCCAGCCGGCGGTAGGGCGGGGGTTTGTCGGCCAGCGCCTCGTCGGCGATCGACTGGTCCTTCAGCGTCAGCGCGTAGGCCTGCTTGTGGAAGGAGTCCATGTAGCCCAGCCGCACGCGGGCGTCGTCGCCGGTGGGCTCCAGCTCGGCGGCGTCGATCGGCTCGACGTCGAAGTCCTCGGTCAGCACGCGGCGGATGGCCTGCTGCTTGTCGGTCTGGCCCTCGAGCCCGGTGAGCAGGCGATGGGTGGGAAAGACGAGCAGGCCGGGGTCTGAGAGCGAGACCAGGAACATGAGCACGTAGCGGTGCTCGCCCTCGCCACCGACCTCGTCGGCGTACACGCGGGCGGTCTCGTAGCGGTGGTGGCCGTCGGCGATCAGCAGCTCGGCATCGGCCAGCGCGTCCCGGAATGCCTGCACGCTCGCCGGATCGCCGACGCGCCACAGCGCGTTCTGCGTGCCCTCGTGGTCGGCGAGGCGCGCGAACGGCTCGTCGGCCGTCGCCTGCTCGATCGTCCTGCGGGCACGCTCACCGGGGTCGGGAAACAGGCTGAAGATGGGGGAGAGGTTGGCCCGCGTGGCCCGGGTGAGCCTGAGCCGGTCCTCCTTGGGCCCGGGGTGGGTGCGCTCGTGGGGGCGGATGCGACCCGGGCCGTAGTCCTCGACGCGAACGCGCGCGAAGAATCCGCGGCGCCGGCGCTGCGAGCCGTCAGGCGCGGCGTAGTCCTGCTCGAGCACCCAGAAGGCGGGCTCGTCGTCGCGGACCACGGCACCCTCCGCGAGCCACTGCTGCAGCGTGTCCGCGGCGTGCTCGTAGGGGTCGCCGCCGCCGGGATCTTCGGGCAGGTCGACCTCGACCACGTTGCGCGGGCTCTGACCGACCAGCTGCGAGCGCAGCTGGGCATCGATCACGTCGTAGGGCGGCGCGATCAGCGATTCGAGCGGACCCGCGACCTCGGGGTCGTAGCGGAGCGCGTTCAGCGGCTTGACCTCGGCCATGCGCGAAGACCCTAACGAGCCGCGCCCTGCGCTGATCCCGGGTCGAACCCGTTCCGCTGACGGGCCGTCGAGCCAGCTCCGCTGACGGGCCGCCCGGCGTCTCTAGGATGGCCCGCTCGGGGTGTGGCGCAACCTGGTAGCGCGCGGCCTTTGGGTGGCCGAGGTTCTCGGTTCGAATCCGGGCACCCCGATGGGTTCGGCTGCGCCAGGCCGTTTCGAGATATGGTGGGCTGGCAGCGACGCCAGTTATCGACCGAGGAGTGGGGAGATGAAGTGCGGATGAGGGGACGCGCCCTGTGGATGGCCGTGATCGCCGTGGTCGTGGCCTTTGCCGTGGCCGGCTGTGGAAGCGCCACGGGCGTGGAGGCTCAGAAGGGCCCCGTGGCCGACCGGGCGAAGGCGGCCGGTAAACGAGCGGCGCAGGAGGCCGGCGGCAGGACCAAGGTGCCCGGCGCCAACGTGGTGCTGCTCCTGATGAACGGCAGCGAGGAATCGTCGGCCCGGCTCAAGGTAGAGATCACCCACCTGGGCAAGGTGAAGCTCGGCTGGACTCCATCCCCGTGCGACGGGAAGGGCGACGCCAAGGCGCTGGAGATGTGCGCGATCGGTGTGATCGACCAGGGTCCCGCGGACTTCATAATCTCCAACGGCGTCCCCCCCAAGGACATGTCGCGGATTCTCAAGAAGGCCTTCTTCAAGAAGATCCCGGTGATCAACATCGCAGCCACCGTCGCGCCCAGCGGGCTGTTCGCCGCCTCCTACACGCCCGACGACGGGGCACAGTCGGCAAAGCTCAACAAGTACATGATCAAGAGGCTGATGCGGCTGCCAGAGGAGGACCGCAAGATCGTGGTCCTCTCCTCATCGACTGGCGGAGGGTCGGCCAGGTTCAGGCAGCTGAAGAGCGACATCCAGGGCACCGGGATCCAGATCGTCGATGAGGCCCAGGCGGATCAGGCCAAGTCCGCGACGGACACTAAGACGGTCACGAAGCTGCTGGAGAAGCACCCGGACGTAAAGGGCGTATGGCTCGCCCAGGGTAGTTCGGTCGGGCCGGCGGGCGACGCCGTGGACAAGGCTTTCAAGAACCTGGCCTTCCCGGAGCGCCCGCTCGTGGTCGGCTTCAACGCGGATCCAAAGGCCGCGGCGGCCATCCGCGATGGCAAGGCGGATGCGGTCTCCGACGTCGCCTACGACGCAACGCTTTACATCGCGCTCGATCAGATCGCGGAGAACCTGGGTCGCCAGAAGCCGCTGGCAAAGGACGTGCAGGAGGCGGGCTATCCGCTGGACTTCCTCGACATCGCGCTCGTGACCAGGGACAACGCGCCGGAGAAGGGCAAGTTCCGCGAGCCCAAGGAGGACTTCGTGTCCTTCTTCACGTCGAAGTGGAGGAGGGAGTTCGGTTCGCCACCGAAGGCGGGGGGGTAGAAGCACGCCCCAGCCCCGGCGCGACGTTGTGGGGTGTAGCGCCCCGTCGGAGGGTGAGCCTTACGCCGGCGGGTCAATCACCATTTGTGTATAAGCGCCCGCGCCGCAGCGGGCAACCCAGCGAAAGAGGGAGGCAACCATGGCTGAGGAGGACGACAACGGTGAGAAGGCCGGCAAGGGTGAGAAGGCCGGCAAGGGTGCGAAGGCCGACAAGGATGAGAAGCCCGACAAGGCTTCGAACGACAATGCCGAGTCGAAGCAGGAGGAGCCGAAGGGCCGGGCCGCGCCGCACTGGGGAATGAAGGTCCTGAGGGTCTTCCTCTTCGCCTCGCTGGGGACGTTTCTCGCAGCCTTCCTCTTCGCGGATCCGATCCCGAACGGGCTTAGGGTCGAGTTCGACCTCCTCGCGTCGGTCAAGCTCGGCCTCATCGCCGGCGCGATCGCCGCTCTGCTCAGGGCCGTGGCCGCCATGCTGCCCCTGTTCGCGGACGACTGAGGCGGGACGCCAAGGCGCGCCGGTCCCGGCGCCTCCGGATGCGGGGCCACCGTATTCTGACCCTACGCCCCCGTAGCTCAGCGGATTAGAGCGGCTGCCTTCTAAGCAGCGGGTCGGAGGTTCGAGTCCTCCCGGGGGCAATGGCGCGTAACCACGCTTACAGCGCGGAAACACGGCCTCGCCGCCGTGCCTTGTACGACCGACGCGCCGCCGCCTTGGAAGCAATATGGAAGCACCAAGCTCGCGTTCCACCACGAGGACGGTAAAATCCGTCGCCCAGGATCCGGCGCTCTACCAGCGCTGGCTCGGGACAAAGGAGACGAAGCATGACCGACGAAAAGGACACCCCCGAAGCCGGGCTTCCCTCAGGGGAGGTGCCGATCGACGCGGCCGACTTCATGGGCGACGGCGTCGCCCGGATTGCGTATGACCCGCCGCTGGACCTCGGCAGGTTCGGCAAGTACGCCAGCGCGCACGGCGGCTCGATCGACAAGCCGCCGGCCGCCAAGGCCAAGGGCTAGAAGGCCTCGTCGAGCTTCGCGGAGTCCCGCCTGCCGGTCGCTTATCCTTTATTAGCATGACCGACAACGCCAAGCCCGAACTCGATCCCGTCCGTCGCAAGGCCGAGGAGGACGGCCACTATTCGGCCCAGATTTTCAGGTGGGGCCGGGTCGGACGCAAGCTGTCCGAACGCAAGCGCGCCGAGGTGCTGGCCGAACTGGAGCTGGATGTTCTCTGGGACGACCTGACCGACATCGAGCGGGAGAAGGCAGTCGCGGACGTGTCCGAGGATCGCGACTGGCCCGGCCTTTTCGACCGCATCGCCGCCGAGCACGCCCAAGCGAACCGGGAGGCCCAGGCGCGCCTAGGCGAGATCGCGGAGCAGGCCGCGAAGGCGTCGGCCGAGAACGCGGAGCACGCCCTGAAGCTAGCCGAGGATCGCGCCCAGGCAGATGAGGAGCACCGCAAGGAGGCCGAGGCCGAAGAGGCCAGTCGGCTCAAGGAGCAGGAGGCCGACCGGAAGCGGCTCCTAAGGGAGCGCGACAAGCTCACGGCGACGCGCGACAAGCTGGTCAAGCGGTGACGCGTCCGGCGGTGATCTACGGCCCGTGGCTGGGCGGCCCATGGGTGCGGGTGTCCCCGGCGTCTCTCCCACGCCCCGAGCCCGTCGAGCTGTCCGGCGGCACCCGGCTTCCCCCGAGCAGACGCCGCGCGCAAGCCGAAGCGACAGTACGCATCTTCTGTCCCGCAGAGAAGGCCGCCCCTGTCGAGCCGACCCTGGTTGCGGAGACAGACGCCCAGCGCCGTGCCCGCGAGGCCAAGGCGGCCACCGCCGGCTGGACCTGACCCGGCGGCCCTCCATGGACGCCGCCGCTTTCGCTGCCCCCCATGAACGATGCCGCGCAAAGACCCGTAGCGGGGAACCGTGCAAGAAGCCGCGCGGGTGGGGAACCGGCCACCAGGGGTACGGGCGATGTCGTCTTCACGGCGGACTTTCGCCGTCTGGGATCAAGTCTGCCCGTCGCGCTCAGGCCGTTGAGGCGGTTGTGTCCTACGGGCTGTCTCGCGAGATCGACCCCCACTCTGCGCTGCTAGAGGAGCTGCACCGCACCGCGGGACATGTGGCCTGGCTGGGCGGGCGTGTCGCCGGTCTAGACGAGGGGGACATGGCGGGCCCGGTCGGGGGCGGCCAGGGAGGCTATCCCTCGATCGAGCCCCATGTGTGGATCCGGCTGTATCAGGAGGAGCGTCGCCACCTTGCCGGCGTCGCGAAGGACTGCATCAAGGTGGGCATCGAGGAGCGCCGCGTCCACCTTGCCGAAAGGCAGGGCGAGATGATCGCCCAAGTGTTGCGCGGCGTGTTGGCCGATCTTGGGGTGGCTGATGATCCGGCGCTGCCGGCGCTTGTGCGGCGGCATCTGTCGCTGGTCGCTGGGGACCGCGACGCCTGAGCCTTCCCGCCGTCACGCCCAGTAGGGTGTAGACAGCACCAACGCACCATTCATCATCATCTGCGCGAGAGGCCGCCTGCTGGGCGGCCTTTCGTGCTTCCGGACCTTCCTGAGCGCCTGAAGCCGCCGGAGCAGCCTGTAGGCTTGCCCGCATGATGATGTTGAAAGGGTGCGATGGACCCGCTGTCGGCTGAGACGCTCGCCGACGCCCGCGCCCTCCGCGGCGTGCCGTTCCCCCAGGCGCTGGCACTCGCGCGCCGCCGAAGGCGCCGGTCGTTCAATGTGGCCTACTTTGACGAGCTGTCTCGGGCGCTGCCTGACGCCAGCGCCTTTTCGGTCGGCCGTTTCATGGCGTGCGGTGCGGTCGCACCGCCCACGCCCCTGCTGCCCGTGGTGCAGCGCACCGCCCCCCGCACGCGCGGTGCTGGCCGCCCAGCAGGCCGGCGTCGGGCAGTTAGATCGCGCGCCGGACCCTCCGGCGACGACGACCCTCACGAACCGCCGCCGCCTCCGCGGCGGCCTTCTCCACGTTTCTCCCGCCCTTGGCGGGCCGCTGACGACGCCCTGACTCGGGCCCTCGATTCACTCGGGGGTCGGCCGTGAGTGGCTTCAGCGAAAGGGCCCGTGCGTACTTCCGGGATCGGGCAATCTACCCCGCGGCAGTCGCCAAGGCCGGCGTGTGCGAGCAGGCCGGAGCGATCGTTTTTTCCTTCCTGGCCGAGGACGGCACGAGCTTCGAGCGCCGACGTTCCCTCGACGGCGGCCCCGCCAAGGTCATGCAACCGAAGGGGCAGCCGCTGACGGTCTGGTGGCCGACCGGCAGGCCCGACACTGCGCCGTGGGTGCTCGTGTGCGAGGGCGAGAGCGACGCCTTGGCCGCGATGTCTGCACTGTCCGCGGCGGCCAGCTCGGATGTCCCCTACCTGCGTAAGGCGGCGACCACGCTCGGGCTCGGGGCCCTCCCGGTGGTGGCGGTCCCCGGTTGCGGGTTCCCGCCCGCCAAGCTCGCCGAGGCGCTCAGCGCGGTTGGCTGTATCGAGGCCCGGCTCGCCTGCGACGCCGACGAGGCCGGACAGGCCTACACCGATAGGGCTGCCGTCGAGCTGGTCAAGGCCGGAATCCGGCCCTTCCGCGTGCATGTCCGGGACGGCTCGGACATCGCCGCCGACGCCGCCCACGCCGACAACCGGGGCGACTGGATAGCGAACGTGCTCGCAGACGCCGAGCCCCTGACTGGCGTGGCGCTTCACCTCGCCAAGGAGGCGGCATGAGCGACCTCCCAACTCCCGAGCAGGAGAACGCGTACTTCGCGGCGGTCCGGTCCGGTATCCCGTGGCAGCAGGCGACGCGGGAGGCCCTCAGCGGGGCGCAGGACGCCGCTGAGCCGGTCCATCCGGCGTCGCCCGAGGGGGGGAACGGCGGCCCTTCCGGCGGCGAGGCTTCGTGGCCCGAGCCGCTCGACCCTGCCGCCCTTCACGGGCTCGCCGGCGAGATTGTCGCGACCATCGAACCGCACACGGAGGCCGACCCCGCGGCGCTGCTCGTGACGTTGCTGGTCGCGTTCGGAAGCGCGGCGGGCCGCGGGCCGGGTTGGACGGTCGGCGGGGATTTCCACGCGACGAACCTGTATGCGGCGTTCGTTGGGGAAACGGCCAGTGGTCGCAAGGGCACGAGCTGGGGTGAGGTCCGTCGCCTGATGGAACGCGCTGACCCCGAGTGGGCCGAAGGCCGCGTGGCTTCCGGCCTGTCGTCGGGCGAAGGCGTGATCCACCACGTACGCGATGACTTGACCACCCGCCGTCGTGCACGGACCAAGGAGGAGAGGCGGGACGCCGACGGCGACGGCCTCATCGAGGAGGTCAATCCCGGCGTGGCGGACAAGCGACTTCTAGTGATGGAGAGCGAGCTTGGCCAGGGCTTCAAGGCAATGCAGCGCGAGGGAAACACCTTGTCCCCGGTGGTCCGCGGGCTCTGGGACCACGGCTCGGCGGGGAACCTCACCAAGAACGCACCCGAGCGGACCACCGGCGCCCACGTCTCCATCATCGGCCACGTCACGCCCCGGGAGCTGCGGGACGGCCTGACCGAGGCCGAGCGCGCCAACGGGTTCGCCAACCGCTTCCTGCTCGTGTGCGTGAAGAGGGCCAGGTCTCTCCCGTTCGGTGGGGAGCTAGCCGAGGGGGACCTCGACGCGATGGGGCGGGCACTCGCCGCCGCGCTCGCTCGCGCACGAGACCGGCGGGTACTGGACATGGATACGGGCGCCCGGGAGGCATGGAAGGCGACCTATGAGCCTTTGACCGAACGGCCCGACGGGATGCTCGGCGCGATTACTGGCCGGGCGGTGCCCCTCGTGCGTCGGCTGGCGGTCATCTACGCGCTGCTCGACCAAGAGAGCATCGTGGGGCTGGCGCACCTACGGGCCGCGCTCGCGGTCTGGGGCTACTGCGAGCGTTCCGCCGCGCATGTCTTCGGTGGCATTCTCGGCGACCGGCTCGCGGACCGGCTGCTCGCCGAGCTGCGGGGGGCCGGTACGTCCGGGCTGACCCGCTCCACCATCCGCACGAGCGTCGGGCACCACTTGGGTGCCGAGGAAGTCGGCCGAGCGCTCGCCGAGCTGGAGGCGCGCGGCCTGGCACGGTGCGAACGGTGCCCAACCGGGGGCCGCCCCCGAGAGCACTGGTACATCGCGGAAGTGGGAGGAAAGCCCCTTTCGGGGGAGGAAAGCCCCCGCTCCTCGACTTTCCTCCCCGAATCGCCCCTTTCCTCCCCTGCCCTAGTGAACGGCGAGCGGCCCGCCACGGAAGCCGAGGAGGCCGAGATCGAGCGGCTGGCCGCGAAGTTCGGGGCCGCGGGGTCAAGCGCCGCGAAACGGCTGCAAATCGGTATGAGCGATGCCATCGGCCACTGCCTATCGTGGGCGCTTGAAGCCGTGGTTCCGCGGAGCTATCCACGGGTCGCGCTCAACGCGGCCGCTGCGCGAAGTTTCCAGGAGATCCGAGGCGCCGGGCGGGCCTGGGCGTCC
>JAABUS010007289.1_pt1 | contig 12819 bp, 17 predicted proteins | sample 5560161 | NCBI WGS metagenome assembly JAABUS01 (sample SAMN10711885, study PRJNA513376) | rock metagenome | isolation source: Antarctica rocks | place: Antarctica: Victoria Land, Trio Nunatak nord | collected 2016-01-04 | reverse complement strand
CGTTTGTGGGGTATGGCCTGGCTTACAGGGCAACAACCTCATTGCTGGCTTTGCAGCTGACATGTCTAGTCTGTCATGCAAGGAATGGATCATCGCGTATTATGTCCATGCTCATGTGGTGGTAGTGTGCCCTGTCAGACAATGCAGGCTGGTCATGCAGTCTGCCTATGCTGTGCTTGGAGTTTAGTACGCTCTCATAGCATGCAGTGAGCTTGCTTGGACAGAAGCACCACCACTAACTCTGGGCTGCCACCTCCGGAGGCTCTTTGCATGATTGCTGCAAGCCTCAATTTCCTTTTTCTTTTCTCTTTTTTTATCAGCATCACCACTGACACTGGAATGCATATCTTGTTTTGACACAATTGACAGCTGCCAGGATCTTGTGCAGGTGACATCATTGCCATACTGGACAAGCGCACAGAGATGTCCAGGAACAGGCGGCGCCAGACTGTGCTGCTGTCTGCTACTCTGCATGCCAACCTGGGCAAGCTTGCCACCCTCAGTCTCACCAACCCTGTCTCGGTGGGCATCAGGTAATGTTCATTCATTCATCTGTTCAATTGTGTGTTCGTTGAATACGCGCCTTCTCTTTGATTCATGCACGTACAGTCCTGAGTGGCTCCCTGTATGACGTTCTGCAAGCAGGCAATGCTGAGGCCTGATTTTGGTCTATATCACCTTGTGAGAGCATTCAACAATGTCTCTGCCAGCTCCTGTTTGCTGGTGTCATGACTGTGCAGCACGGCCTCAGAGGCTTGCCTCTTTGCAATACACAGGGTGGCTCCTGTCTGCTGCTGTCACAACTGTGCAGCTTCTCATGCTGGAAAGCTCGTCTGTCTGCAATCAATGGGTTGCTGCTGCTTGCTGCTGTCACAAATGTGCGGTGCATGCTGCAAGGCTTGTCTCTCTTGCAGTCCACAAGTTGCTGCTGTCACAAGTGTGCTGGTCCTGCCGAGATGACTGTCTCTCTTCAGTCAATGGGTCAGCTGCTTGTGCATCTGTGGAGCCTGAAGCAGGGTCTCTGCACAGACAGAAGTCATCTGGCTCATACTAGTCATCTGGCTCATACTAGTGTCCATGCAGTCACTCATACTGTTGAGCTCTACCAGTCTGACAATCATGGTGTAATCAAGTTGATTTGAAGTTGAAGTTAAGTCAATTGTGGATTCATAACGTTTACTCTAATACGGCCAGGTTTCCTTTCAAACTAGTTTAGTTTAGTGCAACAGCTAATAAGTCAGACCGCATGAGATGCATGACTACAGTATAGCCTGCTCAGAGGGCTCCGGCTAATTCAGCAGTGCGTGTCACATCACTGCAGGGCTGAAGTGGTGGATGGGCAAGTTCAGGTTGTGGGGCCATCAGCAGCTGGGCAGAATGCAGATGGATCAGCAAGCCAAGAGCCACCAAAGGAAGACTTTGAGGTCCCCTCACAGCTGCGGCAGCAGTTCATTGAGGTGCAAACCTGCTCTAGCAATGCTGTTGACACTGCATCAGTCATTAGTGAATCTCAAGGCTGGGCTTAGCTTTAATCACCACGATGTGGTACCAGCTTTGTGGCAGGCTCGCCCAACATGAAGGCAGAAAGCATGTTTGTGTCATCAATTTAGCTGTAGTACAAATTGGCACACCTCAGCATTTATCAGGAAGTCAATAGTCTGCACTGCAAACTCTTCAAGCCCACTTTGGTGACAGGCCGATGCCAATGACACTATGCATGTTGTTGATATCAAGACAACGTGTGTGTAGGTGCCAGGGCGGATGCGGCTAGTAGCCCTAGCAGCAGTGCTACGGTCTCAGTGTGGCCTAGACAAGGGCCCCCAGGGGGCCAAAGGGGTGGTCTTCCTCTCCAGCTGTGCTGGAGTGGATTTCCATCATGCTTTGCTGGGGCGGGTGTATGAGGGCATTATGGAGGAGCCCCTGCTGCCCTGCCCTCTCTTCAGGTTACATGGCAGCCTTGAGCAGGTGACATAAGTTTATTGTTTGATGCGCTCTGTATCCCATAGTGGCTGAAGATTCCCTCAAGCCAACCTTGTTTGTTTGCTCATGGAATAAGGAGAAACTGGAAAGGGAGCCATCAATGTAGAGAAGCTTGAAATGTTCCTGAAGCTCCCCTTGGTCTTTTGGCCATTTGGGCGACAGGGGTGGGAAGACAGGGGGCGGTGGGATCCCATTCTTGGCCCCAGCATATTGAGACTGAACATTGATGACGCGGTGTGTGCAGGCGGAGCGCACCAAAACCTTCCTGGAGTTTTCCCGGAGCGCTTCAGGAGTGCTGCTGTGCACAGATGTGGCGGCCAGAGGCCTGGACTTCTCAGGAGTGTCTGTCATCATCCAGTTTGATCCGCCTGGGGAGCCCACAGAGTGAGCCACCTCATTGCCCTTGTCACTACTGACCACGTGCTTTGAGTTCTGTCACCCTGCTCTGAGTGCTGTCATCTTGCGCTGAGGGCTGTCACCTTGCTCTGAGTGCTGTCGTCTTGCTCTGCGTGCTGTCATCTTGCTCTGCGTTCTGTCACCTTTGCTCTGAGGGCTGTCACCCGGCTCTGAGGGCTGTCACCCGGCTCTGAGTGTTGTCACCTTGCGCTGAGATGTGTCACCTTGCTCTGAGTGATGTCACCTTGCTCTGAGTACTGTCACCTTGCTCTGATTTACTATTATCTTGCTCTGCTCCCTGCTCATTTTGCCTGGACTAGCATGCAATTCTACAACAAACTTATTGCTTGTTTGCAACAGGCAGGGCATGTTAAAAGTCAAGCTCAAACCTTGAGCATCAGCAACCTCCACTTGTGTAACATCTCATCACATCTTCATTGTCAATTCTGCTTGCTCAAGGAGTGCTAGGTTGAGTGGATGGTGTTGGTGATGTATGCAGGTATGTGCACCGAGTGGGGCGCACAGCCCGTATGGGACAGCAGGGGCGAGCCCTGCTCTTCCTGCTGCCCTCAGAGAGGGAGTATGTGGACAAGCTTCAAGGGCATGGTGTGCAAGTACAGCAGGGCAATCTCATGCAGCACATCACCCACCTGCACAAGCCTTCAGATGGAGCCCCGACTCAGGTACATATTCACCCTCACACCAACTCTTGCTACTTTCATGCATTGCAATGATACTGCTGCGGGTGCATCTGTGTTATGTCTTTGAGACTGGTGGGTGTGTGATGTTGAGGCTTTTGTGTCGTCACGTTGGTGGCCATTCATGACCAAGACACTGCTGCTTGAATGAGGGATCGTCAGCAGTAAAGCTGATGCTGTCAGGGCAATGCAGTGGGATTTTGTCGCTGTGCACTGCCTTGCTCACTGCTTAGCTGCATTTCTCAGCTACAAACGCCAGTGCTCAAGCATGGGTGAACGCCTCCTGTGAGATCAGAGTCAAGTCGCAATACAAGACATCTGACACATAGTTGGGTGTTCTGTGTTGAGAAAACTGACAGGATGGCTGACATGCCCCTGCTGCTGCTGCTGCAGCACAAGAAGGGGCAGCCTGCAGAGGACCATCCAGCTGTGGTCGAGCTGCAGCAGCAATTCATGACTGCTGTGAATGAGACACCAGAGGTGTACCGCCTGGCAGAGGATGCTTTCAGGTCCTTCACCAGGGCATATGCGGCGCATCCCAGCTCAGTGAAGGATGTCTTCCACGTCAGGAAGCTGCACTTGGGTCATGTAGCACATAGCTTTGCCCTCAGGTAGTTCCCTTGCAGGCAAATTCAGGCTGTTTGCACCTGGTGACTCACAGACTGTTGGAAAGCTGCAGCAAGGAGCTATACCAGTGTATCCCAAACAGAGCCTGTGCCAACTATTAACAACAGCAACCTGTTCTGAACAAAGCCTGTGCCATGCACTACCGCAAATGGTCAGCACACCACATGGCAATTATATGCAGTAGTTGGCACAGGCCCTGTTTGGGACAACTTTGGTATTTGCAGCAGTTGGCTTTGTTCGGGTAGCTGCACCCTGGTTTATGTAGCACAGGGTTCTGCCCTCTGCTCATTTGCCTTGCATCTGCAAGCAAGGCACATTGGAGTTGTCTGCTCCCACTGTCTGTGTGTATGTTTGTTGTCCTTGTTGATAGCCTCTGTGACGTCAAGATGATGTACTGCCTCTGAGCAACCACAAGAATACTTTGTTGCTGACTTGCGTTTGTAAGCTGCCATGTTTGCATCCCTCATACTGCACTGCCAAGCCTACCAGAACAGTGCTCAGTCATGTGACACCTCACACAGAAATTAGCCTGATCAGGCGCAACTGTAGGCTTGTGTATGTATTCACATGCCTGCGTCATTTGACCCAACGCAAGTTGGAGCTTGCCAAGTTGTGGTGGTGAAATGTTTATAAGGGCAGCAATGGTGGCTGTAGGTCCAATCCAACCATGATTGGGCAGTACAACGGAGGGAGTGGGAAGAAGTCCAAGATGCCAGGTGCCAAGAGAAGACGTTGACCAGCCTATGGCATATATATGTGGCACTGGCACAGAAGTCATCTTTGTGTGTGGGCAATACAAGACACGTTTGTGTGTGTGCTTTGTCAAAAATGAATCTTTTGTGAAATTCATAGGGGCACCAGGCCCTGGCAGGTGTTTGATTACAATTGACAGTGGGTCTAATTTATGCTGTTTTGGTATTTAGGTCTAAAACGATTTGTTTGTTATAGTTGCACTGGGTTGTTTGGCATTTGACATTTGCGCGTAAAGTTCTTGACTTGTGATGAAAGCTCAAGTGATGAACATACTTGCTTTTGAGGCAGTTATTGGCCAAGGTGGGCCTAAAAACGTTCACCCAACATCCATCCACAATTCATGTGATGTGATCAAACAATTCTTTAGCGTGCTGATGTCGTACATGAGTCTGGAGGGCATTTGTGTGAAGCAAAGCTTTGCACAGAAGGGCAATCTGCAGCTCCAGACTAGCCTGATTTGCGGAGTTTGCATTCAACAAACACTTTCCAGATGCCGGCCAGCACCCATGCTACACATTGCTCAAGAGTGTCTTTGTGCAGAATGAGGCATGATATTCACAATAGCAACACAAGCAGAGCAGAAAAGCACAAACATCCCCTGCAGCTGGCAATTTGTCATTTGTTCGGCTAGAAATCTCGCAATATGTCACTGATATCACTCACTTACGAGAACACCTGACTGTGATGCTGGTCAGACATCGACTGTGAAGTGTCACTCCTATGTTGATCATCTGACCCAATGCCTAAGAAATCAAGCACATCATTTGGAGCAAGGCCTGATGTCTCATGCTGTTCAGTATCAAAGACACAAGCTGTTGCATCCCTGTCGTGCTGTAAGCTTGGCTGCATCGCTTGAGACTGCGGGACCTGCCATTGTAAAGTGCTAGAGGTACTACTCTGGTCACCAGACACCAGGGGTTGACTAAAAGGGGACCCTGTGTGTTGCTCAGTTCCATTGACACCATTGGCAAGCGCCCATCGACCGCTAGCCAGATTAGCATGCTGTTGTATCTTGCCAGTACTGGAGGATTGCGACCCAAACATCTGACCGGGTGAAGGTGACGTAACAGGATACTGGATTCTGCCAGCTGTCGATGCAGGACCGCCCATGCCTGGTGGCGGCCTCATGTGACGCGGCGCCTGATTGGAAGCTGCCTGGGGCCATGCGCTGCCAGCTTGCATGGCCTGCAGCTGTTGCATACTGGAGCTGTCACTGGGGCTCAAAGCACGCCCTGGCACAAAGGGCTTTGCAGCCCCATCCAGAGGCCGTGAGAAGCCTGGGGGTGACCGGAGCTTTGGCTGTCGCCTCACCTGGCTTGATTCAGGATGCTGCTGTTGATGATGATCTTCTGCTGCGTGTGCCTGTTGCAGCTGTGGCGATGGGGGTGGCTGCTGCTGCCAAGACTGACTGGTGGATGACGGAGGCAGCGGCAAAGGGGAGCCCTGAGCACTTGCAGGGGCTGGTTGGGAGGTGGAAAGCTGCTCTGCTAGGCCTTCAGGCAGGTGAAAGGTACTGAGAGCCTCACCCTCGCCATCCTCCTGTGGGGCCTGGTGACCATCGAAAGACTCCCTTGCTGAGCTGCAGGGTGACTGGGGCGGACCATTCAGGGTTTGCCCTTGAGGGGGCATGCTAAAGGGAGCTGACAGGTGGGGGGAAAGGGCAGCTGTGGGTCTGTGATGGGCAGCACCAGGTGTGTTGCCATTGGCATGGTAGGGCATGCTGTCAAAGCCGAGGCTGGTGCCAACTGGGTACTGCAGACTGCCCAGCGGATGCTGACTCAGCGCATTTGGTACGGCACTGCCAGAGGTGTGTACACTGGAGTGCCTGGACAGAGGGGACTGAGAGGGGGACAGGGACCCCAGCAAGCTGGCAGAAGAGGTGGGGGCGAGAGGCAAGGCGCCGGATGTCCGCAGCTGTGGCAGCAGGCTGTGAGCAAACGGTTGGAATCCTGTCTGCTGCTGCGCTGGGCCCAGCTGGTGCTGTGATGGCTCTACTGGTGACAGCTGCTGCTGTTGGGGGTGCTGCTGCTGACGGCTGAGCCCAGCAACTGCTCTTTCTGCAGGAGCAGCCTGCTCTGGCAGCGGCCACAGCTGTGGGAAGCCCCTTTGTGGCAATAGGGATTTGCCTTGGGGGCTAGGGCCAGGAGGCTGGGAGGCCACAGGAGGCTGGAATTGCTGCTGCTGCCACATCATTTGCACTGGGTCTGTGATTGTGGTTGCGCCATGGCGGGGCCCACTAGCTGCAGCCGCGGCTGAGTCAGACTGGCTGGCGGGCGGCTGCTGTGATGCCTGCAACAGCAGAACTAGGGCTCAAGCTGAAACTCGTGGAAACCGTGCAAAGATCTGATGACGCAACAATGGGGATATTATTAAACACCTATTGACGTAGCTGCTGTAGAAGGTATGCAAGTTGAGATTGCTTGCTCTCAGACAGGAATTTCACACATCAGGTAGACGAGGACAAGGACCAAGCAGACAACAGTGGCAAGAGTCCCTGTATATAGGAGTAGCTTACCTGTGTGCCAAGTCTTTGCTTGGCCGGCACACCCCAAGCATTTCCAGACTTTGTCCTGACGTGCCCTGCTCCTGCTGGCGACTGTAGTGCAGACCCGCTTGGCTGTTGCACCTGTGAAGCAGCTTGGCTGGGGGGTGGCGGGGGCGGAGGCTGCCTGGGGGGTGGCGGGGGCGGTGGAGCCACTACCCCAGAAGCTTGCAGTAGATGAGCCAGGGCTGCGCCAGACTGCCCTTGCAGGTGCCCCTGTCCCTGACGATGATGCTGGCGTTGCTGTGGCAACAGCACACCAGTAGGAACATGATGTTTTCCAGCAAGACCAGAGTTTGCCACAAGTGAGTCTGCTTTGCTAGGTGATGTCCTGTGTGCTTTGGCGCCTGCTGTCTGCCATTCCTGCTTCTGTGCAGCAGCACTGGCAGCAGCAGCTGACACGGCAGCTTCTTCATCACCACTGGCAGCAGCGCTGACAGCTTCATGCAGCAGCTGCTGCAACCTCTTCCTCACCTTCTTGCTGTACTTTGCTGACACAGAGCCATCCACAGCATTCTGGATGGCAGTGTCAAGCTCATCTAGCACCCTCTGCAGTACATCATCACCAGCTGCCACACCAACTTCTATGGCACTGTTGGCCTGAGTCACAGCAGCCTCCAAAGCTGCTCTGACAGCTTCCTGCCCTGCTGAGTCAAAGGCAAGGTCTGCAGCGCTTGACTGACTGTCTATGTCCAGGTCAGCGGTGGCGGAGGATGTCCGGCTGTGGTGGGCTGTGGCCGCCCCTGTGCTGCCAGGCGCTTTTGTGGACTTGCTGCTTTCCTCTCCAGAGGGTTCTGCTCTGACCTGAGCTGAGCCTCCATCCTCTGCTTCTGACTGATGAGCTTGCTCACCAGGATGATCAGCAGGATGATCTAGTGCCAGGTCAGCGTCTGATAGATCAGAGTCCAGTCCTGACTTGGGAGTGACAGGGAGGTCGGTGTCTATGTCATCTAGGGCAGAGCCTGCAGTGGTGGAGTGTGGCGTGGTGTCCCCTGACAAGGAAGTGCGGCAACTCTTCTTCTTTCGCCGGCTCTTCTTCTTGCCCGTGTCTGCCATTTTACTGCAAGCGTGCAAAGGACACGTCAGAAAGTTTAATGACAGTTTCAGCCCCACCTAAGCAGAGAAGGCTGAGAACTGAGCGCTTGATGTCAACACGAGCCATAACACAGCTGGCAAATTTTGGCTGAGAACAGCAGCAACAGTATTGTAGCTTGAAGAACAGTGGGCATGATTGTCATGACAAAGCACTTCCAGTCCAACCACCATGCATGACTCGACATGGCTAAGTCAATGGATTCTGTACTCCTTAAATAGTAAAATTGTTGCAATACTACTTTAGCACATTGTTTTCAACGACTTTCAAAAGTTGTCACCACAGCAAGCGAACACATCATTGCCAGGATGTGCACAACAGTCATATACAAGCATATGGCTCTGAATTACAACAGAGCTGGGAGACACTTGTATATCTTACCCAGCTTCCTCTTGCAGCAAAGCCGCCATGTTGGCGTCAGCTTGCGCCACGCTCAGCTCCTGCTCCTGAGTCAATACAGCTGCTACTCGCCTCACGTCAGGCGCCTGGTGAGTCAGGCTCATAGCTGGCTGAGGGGGGCTATGGGTGGGTGAGGGGTCCAGGGCAGGCTGCCCATCAGCCAGAGCTAGCGGCAGGGGTAGGGCTAGGGGTTTTGCCTGTGCTCTGAGTCTGTGATTAGAGGCAGCTAGCTCTGCTGCTAGTGGGTCTTGCCCAGCTGCTCGGGCTGCTTGGCCTTCTTGATACGCCCGCTTCAGCTTGGCTTCCACCAGCTGCATCACAGTCAGAAGCTGGTTGCAAGGCCACCGCTGAGATCGATTGCATTTTCTTACAAGTCCAACTAAGAACTCAATGCCTGCAGCTGTTGCTTGTGCAATCAGCTGTGAGCTTGTGGCATCCTCAGACAGACCTATGATTGAAAAGCTGCTGTCTTGTGTGCTTTGGGTCATTACGCCTGTCCTAGATGAGTTGCAGGGCAGGGGGTAAGGGCAGAAACATACCTGCTGGCGTGTGGTGCGAGTATGCTGGCCACACAGCACAAAGGCAGCTGTAGCGCCATCAATGCCTTCAGCTCTGGCCCGCCAGTCACAGCTCAGACGAGCCAAGGTGAACATCATCTCCTTCTTGTTTGCCATGGCAGCGTGATGCATTGGAGTGCCTGACAGACAAACAGCAGTGTTCATGATGCCAAATGAGAACGACATGCTTTCTGGCTCTGTATGCAGGTGCTATGGAGGACCACATGCAGAAGTGAACATCTGGCTCTGCAGCCTGTTACGACTCTGCCATCTTTGCTTTCAGCAGTGTCCATACACAAAGCAGCATCATGTATGCACATGAGACAGGCCACAAAGAGGATGACCAACAGTCACACGCCATGCTTGCTTCTCAAACTGCATCCTTCTGAAACCAAAGATGCTGTGCATGAGCTTTACTGTAGTGGGTTCTCTCACCTCCCACACTGTCCTTGCAGTTGACGTGCGTCCCCAAAGCCACAAGGCGCACCACCATGTTCTTGTCACCACAGCCAGCAGCCAGGTGCAGGGCGGTTCGGCCCTCCATGTCCCTGGCAGCCACATCTGCCCCCAGCTTGACCAGGCGCTCTGCCACAGGGATGAGGCGGGCCCGGTCTTGCTCCATGCTGTTCAGCTGCAACGCCTCTGTGTGTTTCAACAGGGCCTCGTAGCCAAGCTCCTTGCTGGCGTCTATGTCAGATTTGCTGCCTGCATATGGATGTACCATGCTTGCGTATGTTTGCGCCGTGTGCAAATTGCTGTATGGTCTGCATCGTGAGTAATGTGGTATGGACTGAGTCCAGTGATTTGTCAAACAGTACATGGATCGAAAACAGTCTGTAAAAGAGCTGCATATTGAAGCATGCAAAAACCACTCAGCACAAATCAAGCCTGACTGATAATCACCCATCGGTGGTGTGGCACCGAGGCCACAGCAACATAAAGAAACAAATTCCAAGCTTGTCTGCATATGATGCAGTCATATTGCTCAGCCAGAAGCAAGCTATGGGAGAGCAATACGTACCAGCATAGGAGTGCAAGGAAGATTGTGCTCTGCCCAGGGAGTTCGCATCCTGACCAGCCTGGCCATATGACAAGGAGTGCTGGGCAGCGGTGGTGGTGGGGGGCAGGCTGGCCCCCCCCCTGCGCCTGGAAGCCTTCTTCAGCAGTTGCAGCAGCCCCAAGTTGCGGTAGTCAGCGGTGGGATCTGAGTGGATGTCGGGATGAACGATTGCAGCTGAGGCTTGAGTGTGACCAGCTGCAATTGCACGGTGTGTTAGTACATTGACATGCTGCTGTTTCATCCTGCTCGTCATGATGATGCCAGGATTGGCCTGATTTGCAAAATAAGGCCTGACCCGACACATTGACCCCAACAGCTATGCTACGCCCATCAGGACGTACAGCACTGCTGTATTGTAGGGGGCAAGCTGTGTTACAAACATTCAGAACAGGGTGGTGCTGCATGACTGACACAAGCTTGACAGTGGCGTCAAAGGTTCTCTGCAATCATATGAACATCTGATAGTAGGCAGTATGGCTCCTATGGCTGCCCAAGCATTATTGCATCACACACAGTGCAACCTGGGAGGCTGACTCATTTCTGATATGCATGAGAACCTGGGAGGCTGACTCATTTCTGACATACATGAGAAGCTGAAGAAAGGTGTACCTAAGGCTGCCCAAGCCAGGCCTGTGCGCACGGGGACCTTGCCATCCTGGTGTGTAGCTGGGGCAGTGATGGCTGCCTGGGTGGCCTGCTGAGCCGGCGTGAGATGCTGCTGATGCAGAGCGCTAGGTGTACCAGCCGCAGACCGACTGTTATGAGCCGCACCTGAGGGGACAAAGCAAGACTGACACTGTGCAACTTGCAGAAGGCTGAGGTAAACAATGCAGCACACAGGCAGCAGGAAAGGCATCGAAAGAGGGGAGAGATGCGCTACAAACAGAGACACCAACTGCCTTCCACGCGTCTTTGAGGAAACCGAGAAGCGAGTTTCTGAAAGACACCGCTTTGCATATTGTGATTGTGTCTGTCGTGAGTATGGCTGGAGTGCGGGTAAAGCAAGGTACAAAAGCACACCTGACGCACCTCCCTGAGAGCCATTTGCAGGCATGGTTGCCAAAGCAGAATATGTGCCATGAGCTGCATTCTGGAGAGGTGTGCACTGTGTCAAGTCCCTGGCATTCACATCTGCACCCAGCTTGATGAGCTTTGTCACCGTGTCCAGAAACCCGCAGCCTGCATTGCAGCATTCCCACTTTCAGCATTTGTCGTAAGTGGCACAGGTGAAAATGATGCCAAGCAACAATGATCTGCAGACACATGTGGTCTGCCTCAATTTTTCCCACAGCTCTACCAAAGCAAGCGGATATACGGTACATGTCGGCTGAAAGATAAGCTCGAGTGTTGCAGGGTGGGCCGGCATGCAGAGGCCCTGAGAGCCAAGGCAGTACAGACAACTCTGGTCTGCATAACTACTGTACGCTGCTGCTGATGAAGGTGCGTGACCTGCTGCTAGATGGAGGGGTGTATTTCTTGCATCATCTCTGTTGTCAATGGCAATGCCAGCCTTGACCAGCGTCTCCAGCACGTGTGTCTGCCCAAAGGCAGCAGCGTAGTGCAGAGGTGTGCTCCCATCCTGAAGACAGCAGAGTCACAAGTGTGAGATGAGTGGTCATCATGACTCCACCAAAAGAGACAATGCTGCCTGCTGGTGGCGCCATGTTGCTAACATGCATCCTCCCCTGTTCTCATTTCCGAGAAACAAAATATGGTGTGTATTGACCAACAGCAGATTGTACAATGTTACAGACACAAAGCAACATACAGACTCCAAATTTGATGGCAGAGGCACAGACAGCTCCTCTAGTTTGTAGATGCATGCTTTGTGGAGCCATACATACATCACACAAGTGTGGTGCAGGCAACAGCTCACCTTGGTCTTTTTGCTGTAATCAGCACCACAGCGTAGCAGCTTCTCAACAATGTCCAGGCGCCCTGATCTGGAGGCCATGTGCAGCGGCGTCTCCATGTCTGCGTCCTTCATGACTGACCACAGATTCGCTCCCAGCTCCACTAGCAAGCCAATTGCATCTACATTTGCTGGACCCTGCATGCACGAATTCAAGTTCACCCACATTGACATTTGCTGATCAGAGGTCCTTCCATGACGTGATTTGTTGTTTTATGCTGATGCATGTACTCATGTGATGATTGCATTGTACATGTAAGAAGCCGGACCATTTGCACTGCGTAGCCGTGTGATCTGTCTTGTGGAGTGTATGCAGCATCTTGCTGACTGGCTGTATTCCATACTGAGAAGAGACGCAGCATAGACACCACCCAGAGTGTGCAGATATGGGATGCAGTGCTGCGTCAAGATAAAGCTGACAACTCCTGCCTTCTCTACGTTTGCTGGCTATGGGGTGGGTCAAAACACCAAAGGGGATGTCTAGAACACCAAACAGGATGTCTAGAACACCAGTCAAGTGAGATCTGCAATGACAGAAGTATGCACTAGATGCCGCTGTCATTCACCTTCATGTTTGCCAAGGCCAGGGGTGTCCAGCCCTTGGTGCTGACAGCCTCAAGGTCAGCTCCCAGCTCAAACAGCCTGGAGATGACCTCACACTGACCAGCGTCTGCGGCCAGGTGCAGGGGAGTGTAGCCTCCTCTGTTGTCCTTGGCCCCATGAGCAGCGCCCTGCTTGATCAGCTCCTCCACTGCTGCTGCTCTGCCATGCAAAGCTGCATAATGCAATGGAGTGCGGCCTG
>JAABUS010007286.1_pt1 | contig 12822 bp, 10 predicted proteins | sample 5560161 | NCBI WGS metagenome assembly JAABUS01 (sample SAMN10711885, study PRJNA513376) | rock metagenome | isolation source: Antarctica rocks | place: Antarctica: Victoria Land, Trio Nunatak nord | collected 2016-01-04 | reverse complement strand
CGGCGTCCAGAAACCCTCGGCCTGCGTAATTTATATACGAAGTTGACGGATATACGTGTACTGATAGAGCCCTATCATGGCTTTCCGTTTCAATGGCTGCCTCTTTCTGACTTGATCCAGGTTCCAACGACTCTCCAAGAGGGGTGTTGGAGGTTTTCACAAGTTCGGTGTCTTCAGGGTCGACTGGCGGTGTGAGAAGGATCCCCGACAGAGAATCTGCGCGCTCGTACAACACAATATAAGCCACCGCTGCATCCCCAGTGGCATGATCGCTAGAACCTTCATGTAACGTAACCGCCTGCTTCCTTGTCAAATAGGTGACACTCTTTTCTTCTTGTTCTCCGGCAAATGCTACCCAGCTTGCACCTGCTGCCTGCGGCCGCCGAACGATTGCAGAGTAGTTTTTAGATTCTAAATCACCAGAGTGGACAATCATGCCTTTGAGCGTATATTCGAGCTTTCGGTGTGAACCTGGTGGGTTAACGATGAGTGTCTCGTTGATCTTGATTTGATGTGTCAGCTTTCTCCATTGCCGAAGCTCTTTGTTGTAGCTCTGACGGTGAAGTTCTATTTGTAATGATGACGGAGGATTGGACCGATTTTGCTGCTCCTGCCCAATCCCTTCACAGCCTCTGAAAGATCTCAGCTCTCCAGTGACAGCGAAGTCGAAAGCTTCCTGGACACTGTGCGGCTCGATATGATGAGGCGGTTGCTTTGGTCCGTGAGAAGCAGAACTATCGAGTATGGGCTGTTCATCTCTCCACGGGTCTGGTTGTCTCAGTATCAAAAGGTTCGGGAATAGATCTGGCGCGCCTGCAATATTCACAGTGTTGGACGCTTCATAACTGAGTATTCGCCGAATCATTTCCCAAATCGCCACAACATCCATCTTTGAGTCGAGTTCGGCGCCATACCACTCCATGGCTTTTATTACGCCATCCAAGGATGCTTCAGGGTCACGGGGAGTTCTTTTATTAAAGTAATCAGACACAACATCTTGCAATGCGAGGAACAAAGGGCGTGGTCGAGATTTTGAATCTTTAAATGGGTCTGGAATACGCATATTAAGTATTACATCGGAAATTGTTCTTAAGTTGAGCCAACTCGAAACAGCGGATATAATGGCACTTGAATGTAGGGTTCCAGTGGTGAATCGCCTAAGACCGGTCCTGGCTAGACTATCCCACTTATACGTGTCCTTTGGCGCATGCCACCATAGAGCCTTTGTATCATCCTTAGTGATACGAACATAGGCTGTAAACACAAGTGTATCATTACGAAGAAGGGCTTGTCGCTGAAACTGTTGACGCTTGTGTATCTCATCCCACGGTCCATGGAATCTAATCCAACCAAAGTCGGGATAGTCGCTGTAAAAATGATGACTGCTTGTCTGACTTGCATGCACTCGGGGTTCCTCAGGATTGTAAACAACGCAACCGACCTGAGCGGCTACATCCCACTTCTTTTCAATCTTTGGCACCTCCTCTTCGGGTACCTCTCCTGCCGGTGAGGTCAAACTTGGTTGCAGCAATGTCTCTGGAGCATCAGAAATTGGAAGACCGCCTCCTCCTACCATTAGCGTAGCTGAGTCCGAAAGATTAGCGCTTGGTGCAGGCTCTGCAGTAGCCTGTGCAGACAAAGGTTCTGGATTACCGATTATCCCTTGGATTGGCATTTCGGTCCCGAGTTCCTCGGTTAGTGGCTCTGCGCGAGGCGTGGTCGAGCACTCGATAAACACACTCATATACTGCGTGCCTTCATCGCCCCGTGGAAAATACTTGATGTTCCAATAGGAGCCCCCGATCAGGACAGACGGCGATCTCATGAGTGTCTCCCTGTTGGGCTTTTCAGGTGTACCATTCACTCCTTTCACGATCCAAGTAATACGTCCTGATGCACCGGGGATATATTCCGGATCGTCAAGTGCTTCGTACGTTATTTGCTCCCAGTGGTCGTCTGCTAAAAGATTAGTGGCTAGAACACGGTTTCAGGCTTGGGGTAAGGGAGTGACGCACGATCAAGTGCATTGACTTCATTCGAGTTCTTTTCGATTGCTTTGAGCTCTTGCTCATCCGGTTGTGAAAGATCTTCTTTGAAGTTTGCCCAGTATGGCACATCTTCTTCGTCCGAGTCCTCTTCTTGACTGTCATCCTCATTCGCCCTCACCGTGGCTGCTGGTGTGTCTGCGTCGGAATCAACAGCAGGTGGAACCGATGTATGTGCGAATTCGAGGCCGTTTGCGGGCAAAAGAGGTGGAGTAGAGGTAGGAGCTAACGCAGCGGAAGGATGGACTACACGAGCAATAACGACATCAGGTAGCGTCAGGTCGTCGGCATTGGAGTCAATGCTACTGCCAGTTGAGGAGATTCGGACAAGGTTTGGATTGCCGGGAGTTGGAGCATCCACGGCTGCGGTCCCGTTTACGGTTGCCATCCCTTCCACTATTGCGATTCGTCAACGAGATCTGATCCCAAGCAAGCTAGCTAGTACAAGGCAAAGCCTACTCACCAGCTATCGAAGGAGCATCAGGCGTTGTGTCCATAATCTCCCCTTCTTCTGGCGGCTCTACCTCCATAAGGCCTGAATGAGCAGCACCATTCGGTGGCTCTTGTTCTCCATCTTCTGAGCTAGAATCGTCACTCTCCATGTCGGTTTCCATTCTATCGTGGTTTTGCCCGTTGTGCACTGGCAACGGTAGTGCCGCAGAAGTTTCGAACGTAAAGGCTCTCGTGGAGGAGCTCTGGCTCATCGAGGAAGTATTTCGGGTGTTGTTTGGTGACGAGCGTAAGGTATGGTTGGCGGCTGTCTCATATACGAGGCGAGGAGAAAGTGGTGCGGAGGCTTCGGGCGTTGAGTAATGGACATGCCTGCGCTGCTGTACGGGAGGAGAAGATTGCTCCGTACTTAGGTGCAAGGCGTTGTAGGAGTGATGCTGGGTTTCGGAGCCTCCGATAGGCGAAGTGACGGCAACGTCCATGGTCCAAGGGTCGGGTATAAATCAAGGTTGAATGGGTTGGGTTATAAGTGAGAGCGCAGTGAATGAAATGTGACACAGGTGTCAGGATGAGTAATTGACAAGGAAGTCCTGGAACTGCGTTTCCAATTATCCAGATGTGCTAAGTTCGTCCTTCGGTGCAGGCAGCACATGCAAGAAGTGAGTCAGAAAACCAGCCTTGTAGCATGACGCTGTTGGCCAGCACGCGAGAGAAATCAGTACGTGGGACTGGTCGATGAGTTTCCAAGTCCTGAAAAGCATTCGTCTATGTGGAGTGGAGAACAGTTTCCAAGGGAGAAAGGTTGATTCTTCTCCGCATCTTTGTACAAGAGTAGTATGGGAAGGAAGAAAGTGAGGCAGTGAGGCAGTAAGGCTCACCGCCAATAAAATAGATAATGTTGGATGGAGGAGAAAGCAGCTGGGCGTGGCAGGCAGCTCCTCTAGCAAGGATCAGTGCAGGAGAGCTCGGGTGAGTCGGGGCCAACTACAGTACTTTACAGATAAGGCTGATAGGCTCCCACTAAGATAACGACAGGCGCACGACCTTTATGTACTGTAGTAAGGTACCTACATACCTACAGTACTGTAGGTAGCATCTTTGGGGAGGGGATACCTTAATGCTTGTTTATCGATCCAACCTACGCTCTTCTATTCATTTGGATCTGCGACATACAGGACACTTCTGTCCATGGAGCCACCCATCCATTAACCTTGAGTGCTTGACTACCAGCGATCTCCAAGTGACTTCCCATGTTTCTGTTTCCAACCGGCATCGTCCCCAAACGCTTCCCGTGCACGTGAAACCTGAGTCCACAGTTCCATCAATCGCAGAAGATGCCTTGACTTCACAACCTTTCAGGTAATCTCTGCACTACAAATTCGTGTTTGGTCTCCATGTGAGCCAGCTGGATTGATCTTCCTTGTTCTTCGCCTTTTCTCGGTTGGGGCTGCTAGTACACATCGTTGTGACCCCTCTTCCACACGGCCCTTCAGCCAAGAGGACCGTGGTTCGTTGGTCTCTCCCGATCCTAATACCTATTCGGGTGACTTGGATTTTAGAGTCGACTGGGCAAAAGTTGCTGCAACAATAAGTGGGAATACTATGGTGGCTTCAGCATACACCTGAGTTATTAGCTTGAGAACGAAGAGTCAAATCAACCCACTGCATACCTTGACGCTATCCGCTTCAGCTTTGATCTTACCCCAGCTCACCGCCTCGTCAGGTCGAGCTCCGGCATCACTACCATCGAATTCTTGTGCGGTGTTGATGTATACGGCGCTGTCCGCTCCGTTTCGCATCAAGCAAGCATTTGCGATATGGTGCTTGACAAGGCCACCCCCGAGAATAATCATCCCCGCTCTTTTCGCATGTATGGAGATGTCGTTGAGTTTTCGGATATCTCGAGTGATGCTGATATCGAGTACCTTGGGGGAAGACTTAAATGTGTGGAAATAGAGCATGTCGCCAAAGCTACCATCCGTCAATGCTGGACAAAAGATCGGAATATTGTTTTTGTATGCCCAATAGCATACTGATGTTTCGTTGTTGATTTCTTTGCCCAGGCGGTGAATGACTTTACTAGGCGTCCAAACCAATGGTTCCTCGCCATCCTTTGAGCATTCTTGTTCCGCAAGCATCTGGTCCAAAATTGGGACAACCCAATCCTCAAAAGCGCAATAGTTGCTGTTAGGCACGATTAGGTTGCCAATGCGATTCATGCCTTTTTCACGCAAGCCTGCCCCTAATGAAGAAAACGAGCCGAGATATGTCGGTCCTAAGCATTTGATTAGATCCTCTTCAACACCACCAGCCGTAGTGACAATAGCAGACACATGCCCGTGCTGGACAAGGTAGCGTATAGTTTCGCGAAGACCCGAAGATATCAAATTTGACGTGTAGCCCAAAAATATCGTAGTTGTGTTCTGCGTTTCAGGGTCTCTCCATGCCCTCTAGCTCAGTCAGTTTCAAAGTAATAAAGTACCAGAGTTATCTCCAACCATATCATTGACAATCTGAACAGCTTTCGACACTGCACTTGCTTGAAAGCCCATAGTCGCCATTCCGGCAACCAATTCCGAGACGGTAATGTCTCGTTCTCTGAATTTATCAAACTCGATTCCTTTGACCTCTTGCGCCCCATCTGGGACTGGGTCCGAAGGCTTGAGGACGGCATCGGTGGCATGACTCGGTGCTTCGGTATGAGGTCCAGCCCCGTTGGTTTCTTGAAGCATCTGAGCCGGTATTATGGCCGCCGACACAACGCACAACAATCTTACTACGTGGCGTGCACAGCACAGAACAGACTCTAAAACCTTGAACAAGCTGAACGTTGCGCATTGACTGACGTGCTTAAGCAGAATCACACAAGAAAAAGTTGGTCGGGCAATATGGAAACTGTGGGAAAATGTGCCACAACTTTCACAAAGGATAATTTGAGTCACTGCCTCTGCTTCTCGCTTGGTTGCAATCTTTAACGAACCTGAAATAGCCAATGACTCAAATTTAAATCCGTGAAGGTGATGCTTGGTTCAGAGACTGAGACTGTTCACAGAATCTATAGGATATTTGAGAGAGGACTGTCCTGTTGGAAAGCACCCTCCGCACTACCACGATACGCCATTTCTAAAAGAGCCTAGCTTCGAACCATGTGTACCTGACTGACATGGGTCCCCTGTACGTCACCGATTGGTGCTGGCGCCATCATAACTCTAAATCGGTATCCAATGAAACGGTTTTGCTCATGCTCGACGGGAGCCGCTTTGAACAGACCATCGTTCCACGAAACCAGACCTTGACCTTGAGCCCTCCTCACTTGACGCTCAGTCCATCCACCAAAACAACACAGTATAATCCAAACATATCGCAAACCGTCCGACCGTATCGCACGCCTTTGAACCCATTTTTCTTCATCAGCAATTTTGAGGCAGCATCACATATTGATCGTTAGCAACCTGCACCTGAATCTTCATCTTGCAACACCCCCATAGTTGGATGCTGTTGGTGGTCATCCGTGACTCAAAAGAATAATCCTAAGATAACGCCATTTGAAATTTGCCAGGCTTTGACCACGGTCGCTAAAAATCTCGTGAAGAATTGCCGCACACACAGGGTTTGACAATGTCCTATGTCTTCACGTATTCCCCCTTCAAGTTTAAATGAATCTCGGTATACGCCGAGAGACCGATCACAGCAAAGATTCGACAGGCACTCCTCAGTACCTTATAGTGGCGGGCCTTTGGCACCACGAATCTCTGACCCGGGCTATCGACCCTCAGATACTCACGGATACTCGGGACCCGGTCGCGGTCTTCCGCGTGAACCACCAAGAGGCCCAAAGGCCCTGATAGACGGACCAAGGCTAGGTGGGTCATATTCAAGAGGCCGGGTTTTTGGAGGTCGCGGTGACCGGGACTATCGCGACGTCAGAGATGCACCGGGTTCGGGCAGAGGAAGGGAGCGCGACTGGGGTGGAAGAGATACTTTTGAGAACAGAGAGCGACGACCTTCACCAACTGGCCGCAATCGTTCCAGATCACCTGCACTTCGAGACCATAGAGATCCACGAGATTTTTCGTCAAGAGATACTGAACAGAGTCGGATCAGGAGAGGATCCAAAGATGGGCCACTGTCAGCTTCGTCTTCGATCTCAGAAATTCAACCGTCCACTTATCGTGGCCGGGGAGGGTATCGCGGACGAGCTAGAGGAGATTGGGATCACAACAGGAGAGGCAGAGGAGGCTTCCATGAGGAGCGAGAAGCCATTCGCCCTAGAAGCCGCTCACACGACCGTACACGGGACTGGAACCGGGAGCGAGATCAGGAAACAACCAGACGCGATGATGACACAAGAAAGGATTGGGACGCTCGAGATCGTGAATCTGATCGTTACGGAAAGGACCAACCTTACCGTCCAGACTCAAGGAATTCTACAAGTACCCAAATAAGCCCTTTAACTCCTCATCCCATCTCGGTGGTGTCGTCTTACCAGATGAATACAGAGCGCTTCGCGCACAATTCTCGGGCATTTAGCGCAGAATCAGGCCGACGAGTATCAGAAGCGCTTGGGGCTTCAGATCCTCTGCGAGACGTAGAACGACCAGATCCAGCCCTTTCACGCCCTGGCAGGGACCGCCCGGGACCTGGCACTGTATCACCTCCACCGCAAGCACCGCAAGTGCCCGCGTTTGGTTCGATAGCCTATCGGACGCCCTCTAATGATCAAATCTCCACAGCGAGTCGGGACCACAACAGAATTGGGGGTCAATCATGGTCCGGACCGCAGAATGCAACCAGAGACATGCCTTCTGGATCAAAAGCCGAAGTCTTAAGCAAGGCGCCTACAGGCCCAAAAGCAGGGCTAAAGGCGGAGACGTCGCCAATAGCCGATAGCGCAGCATTAAGTCGTCGAACATATAATGACGATAGGGCCAATTATGGGAGTGCAAATCTTATGGTTATGAGTCCCACTACTACAGCGGCTCAACCCGAACATGATTCACCTGTACTTCAAACCTCCGGGCAACACCGTGAGGCTCCCGACGTCCATGCCACTATGAGGGCACGACCTAGTCCGGAGTCGCAAACAGCGGGGAACCCGGGCTCTATACAATTGACGCACGCCTTTGGTTATAAGACGGTTGAAGACCGTCAGATTAATGTGAAGTCAAGCCTCAGCTCTGCCACCCCTTTTAAGCCAACAATTCACGAGACTCCAACTCAGGCTTCCCCTGCCCCGAAGATTCCGACGGGACCGAAGGCCGAACGAAGTGCGCCTCCAAGTAGGCAGATAGTCGCTCCTTCAGCCCGAGCATCTCCCCTTAAACCTACCAATGTTCCACCGCGGCAGCCTCGCAATAGCAATTGGAAATGGGTACGGCCAGGCCTTGCTCAACATACACCGCGTGGTCCCTCGATTATGAATACTGTGCCAACGAAGAGAGATTTCGTTAGCGAAGATAGATCGAGAGCGACTCCCACGGACTCTGGCTCACGGTTTTCAGAGGTTCCGGAAGGGCCGCGAGTTAGACTTCACGTGAAAGCTGGCCAAATTGACCGAAAGATCGGACGAACCCCCGAAACGGACCAAGCCATGTCTGATTTGGATGCCCGAGAAGAGCGATCTCGCTACAGTGGCGAGGAAAAAATGGACGTCGATGATGGCTTTCAGCAGCCCAATGCAAACAATCAACCGCCCGAGATAAGAAAGAGCCCTGACTCGGATGATGTTGGCATGGAAGAGGGTGTAATGGAATTGGATGAAGCAGATATATTAGAAGCTGAGCAAAAGTTCGAACAGCAGATACAGGCTCTGGAGTCGAAAAGGCCAGCAACGCCTCGACGACATCCAATCTTATTGCGATTGTTGGAGGAGTGTGACGCGTTAGCCAGTGCAGCCGAGGATATCGCCAAACAGGCCAATGACACGCCAGAGGAAAATGCAAGCCTTGGTCCTATGCCACTGGGACTCCCTTCGCCGAAACTGGAGGAGCCTGAAAAGTTGTGTTTCGAAGAAGAGGCTCTCTTTCCCATGCTTCCAGCGAAGACTCGTCGCCCAACGCCACCTGTTGAGAATCTTCCGTTCTTAATTTCGGGATTGCCAACCCCTTTCTCAGAACTAGAAGACTTACAGGAACAAATAGACCAACATGAGCTGATCAAAGCTCGTATTGTGGAGGATCTTTTGGATCAACGACAACGCATCAAAACTGAGAACAACTATATCATAGACCAATATGCTGCAGATTACCGACGATGGAGAATAGAGGTTGAAACTACAGAGGCCCAGGACAAATCCAACACTAGCACCATGCTTGAGCCAAACTCGCCAACGCTTGCCACGGTGTCTTCAACAACGTCTGCATCGAACATCGGAGGCAGACGAGCGGCGAAAAATGCAACCGATTTGGATATCGCGAACGTTATAAAGGAGTCTGCACTGATTGCAGAAAAAGACGAAGAGAGACGTAACCGTGAACGGAACTTACAAGCAAAAGATCTCTTCAATCCCGAAAAAGAAGCCAATGTTCCGGATATGCTCGACCGCTTTGAACGAAAAGCGTGCTTGTTCAATGATACGAATCATCTTATTGATAGCGAGCTAGTGCTTGACACCCTTGTATTCATACCGAAACAGGATGACTTTACATCCGAAGAGCATGAAGCGTTCCTGGACAGTTATCTGACCAACCCCAAGAAATGGGGAATTATCGCGGAGGCTCTTCCTGGAAGAGATTATCAAGATTGCGTCCTACATTATTATCATACAAAGGCCGAAGCGTTATATAAAGAGAGAGAAAAGGCTTTTGCAAGGATTGCCAAGAAGGGACGGAAAGGCGGCCGTGGTCTTCAGGGCCGTCCGAAATCGAATGCATTGATGCCTTACGATGGTACTGTCGAGTATGACACTCCTCAAATCCCAGTAACAGACACCGGGCGGCCTAGACGTGCAGCGGCGCCAACTTTTGGAGACGCCACAGATCCTGAGCCATCAACACCCGCAGCAACTCCTGCGCGCCGTAACATTGCCGGAAATAAGGGTGATCCCAACGGTGACTCTTCCGAGAGACCGACCAACAAGCGCACCAGGACTGCTCCTGTAAAAGAAAAGGGGGCGAAAAGAGGGAGGGTTCCAATACTTGCTGCTGCTCCAGGCCCTTCCCCGCAAAAGGCGGATAAAGAAATTGCAAGGGGTCAAAGTAAAGAGCCAAAGCTTGAAAGTGAACAGCGAATTGAAGAGATTGAGGGAGCGCAATTACTTGCTGGCCTCCATAGTAGTCAGACGGTGAACTTGCCTGTGGGTCAGCCAGCGTCAAATGAGACGTGGCTCGGAGTCCAGCCAGCCATTTTGAGTGTGCCAATCCCAAGCCAGAAGCCGCAGCAGCAACAGCCGCAGCCGCAGACGATTATGGAACAACCGCAGCAACATCAACAATTATTAAGGGGATCCGCCACGACAACCTCAAGCTATTGGTCTGTTCCGGAGCAGACAGATTTCCAGAACCTTATCCACCATTTTGGCACAGATTTCCAGGCAATTGCAAATACTATGAAATCTAAGACACCAACTATGGTATATATATTCCTCTTAAAGTCCGAGGTGGTACAGACGTAGTGCTAATAACTCCTCACTTAGGTCAAAAATTATTACCACCGCGTTATTGAGCGCGATGAAACTAAAGCGGTTGAGAAAGCTGCACAGATTGCCGACCAGAAAATTCGAAACGGCGAAGACATGGGTCCTCCACCTATGCCAACTATCATTCCAAAACGGCGCTACGATACCACTCCACAGATAGCCGCTCAACGGCCGTTGGCTCCCAGTGTTGATGGTATGGAGATCGAGGGCGAGTCTCCACGACTTCAACCAACAAAGTCGACCCAATACTCTCCACCGCAGTATAGTCAACCCCCCGCGAAATTCCCCACACTGGCTCAGGCTGAGCCAATATCGTTACCCACTTCGTCGCAGGCATCCCCTGAAAGCGTTATTAAAAGTGTTATTACTCCAACGGCTCGCACGCTCGGACCAGTTCAACGGACTTCACAGCATTTGCAAGGGCCTCGAGTTGGCTTTTTCGCAGAAGAGCGCTCTAGACCTATCCTTCAAGCTCAGCCGGCAGCGCCGCCGCCGCAGCAGCAGCAGCTTCAGCATCAGCATCAAGTACGACCGCAAGCACAACCAGAAGCGCAGCGCCAGCAACATCAAATCCTTCTGAATCAGCAGGATTTCGAAGACGTGTTGCGAATCCAAAGTCAAGCCCGGCTAAAGGAGGCTCGTCAGTCCCAGCAAGCGACATCGCGGCATCAACTAACGGTGCGTACTCAGCAAATCCAAGAACAACCCACATCGAGTCAGCATCAGCCTTCAACGTCTTCGCCTCAAATTCGCATTGCACCATCACAGCCTGTAGAAGCTGAGATTAGACCACGAACTTCGGGTCAGCTTTTGCAGCAAATGCCACAAAAACAGCCCCAACAGTATGAGCCACCACAACAACAGCAGCAGCGGGTCGATTCGCCTTCGTTGGTGCGGCGCATAGACACGTATGGCCAACTTCAGAACCGAACCGCTACTCTACAATCACCAGCAAGCGCAAGATTACCTTTTACGGTCTCCCCTCAAGAAGATTCTACCCGCCCGAGCTCAGTGCCAGCATCTGCAGTATTGCAACAAGCCCCGCGTCCTCCCCCAGCACCCCCGAAGAAGTCAAGTATTATGGATATTTTGAACGCCGAGCCGGCCGAACCTCATCCCCGGAAAAGACTAAGCGGTCAGCGCCCCGCTGCTCCCACACCGCCTCCTCAATCTCCAGCGACCATAACGCAGATGTATCCACAACCAAGTCAGACTTTGCAACAAATCCATAGGCGTGCCACACCTACCGAACCAGCTCATCACCTGCAGCAACACCACCGCCCACCACCGCCCAGCCAGCCACCTCAGCAACACCCGCAACATCAGCAGCCACCTCAGCCTCAACCTCGTGAGATTACGAGCAGCTGGGCTACGGCGCCCTCCCGCTCCCTTTTCGAACAACAACGCTCGTCCTTCCAGTCCCAAACCACTAACTCTCCCCAACTCCAAACATCATTCACCCCGCTCTCTTCCCGCCCAGCCTTTCAACCCATCCAACGCAACCACACGCCTCCGCCACCATTCTCTCATTCACGCGCCTCATCGCACACTAGCGTGCCCTCTCAACACCAACAACCCCAACTGCAACCGCCTCCACCTCAACAGTCGATACAACCAACTCCTCCCATCAAGCCAAATCCTTACTCCCAGGGACATCCGCCTTACCAATCTCTGCACTCCCAACAAGCCCAACACCATCATCTGCAACCATCACCACGCGAGCCCCAACCTCAACCTCTCCAACAAATGCCGCTGCAGCAACGACCTCCACAACCCCAACCCCAACCCCAAGCTCAAGAACACAGCCAAGGTTACCACCATCGGCAGCAATTCCACCGCCAAAACGAAGCCATGCGTCAGCATGAACTACAACAACAACAACAGCAGCAGCAGCAGCAGCAGCAGCAGCAGCAGCAACAGCAACAGCAACAGCAACAGCAGCAGCAACAGCAACAGCAGCAGCAGCAGCAACAGCGTCAAAACGACCACCGCATGCAACAAGAACGCATGCATCAGGAGCGGAACTCGCAGCCGGACCGGAACGTCCAGATGGAAGCAATAAGAAGAGAGCGAGAAGAGGCGATGAGGAGGAGAGAAGACGTGCAGAGAGACGAGATGGGGAGGAGGGGCGGCGGCGGTACCTATACGCCGCCGCAGGGGCAGTATGGTGGGATTGGTGGCGGGTATGGGGGGGAGAGGGGGAGATATGAGGGGAGGTGAGGATGCGGGGGTGGGTAGGTGCAGAGGCGTTTGGAGTGATGCTGGAGGTTTTCCACAAGGCGTTCTGAGGTGCGACGGGAGCAAGCAAAGTAGTAGAGGGTGGTGGTGTCTGCAAAGGCGCGCCTAAAGGCATCGACTTTTTACCGAGAGTGTGAGAAACAACTGTCAAAAACGAGTCTGCGATTTACCTTTAACTTTCTTTTACAAAGAAGCCGAAATGATGAAATACTGTAAACGCCATCACAACCTTTTTCATCTCCATTCATTCCCCCTTTCTTCATCCTTTCTTTCCTTCCTTCTTCGAATTCGAGCATTCTTCCCTTGTACCTACCTACCTACCTACCACCTACCTACCTACCTATTTAGCATCGTGCTCGTATCTATGTGTATATCAAAAACCACAGCAAACGAGCCAAAAACACCCAGCTACACATGCACAGACACGCACACACTCAAACACAGAGCACACCA
>JAABUS010007285.1_pt1 | contig 12824 bp, 12 predicted proteins | sample 5560161 | NCBI WGS metagenome assembly JAABUS01 (sample SAMN10711885, study PRJNA513376) | rock metagenome | isolation source: Antarctica rocks | place: Antarctica: Victoria Land, Trio Nunatak nord | collected 2016-01-04 | reverse complement strand
ACTCCCGGCGGGTGCCGTCGCGGGCCAGCTCCAGCAGGGCCCGCGCGCCGGCGTCCGCGGCCTCGACGACATCGACGGTGAAGTTCACGCGGCGACCGCCCACAGGCGCCAGGCGCCCGGGACGCCGCGCAGCTCGTGCTCGCTCATGCCCGAGCCGCGGCGGTCGAACAGGATGAGGCGGCAGAACGACGTCGCCTGCGCGAAGAACGCCATCACCGTCGGGTGATCCCAGATGTGCTCCATCGCCGAGATCGACTGCGGCACGTAGAGCAGGTCGATCGGCCCGTCACCGACCGCGCTCCAGGCGATGGACCGGCCGTCGCGCGTCGTTGCGTAGTGCGTCTGGGGAGCCACGAGCTCCGAGCCTACGTCAGGCTCCCGCCGCGGCTCACCTGGTTCGGCGGCAGCTCTCGTAGGTGCGCGTGACGGTGCGGCGCTTGCCGCGCGTGGAGACGGTGAGAACCTTGACGGTCGTCCTGCCGGTGCGAGGGAGGCGGCCGGCGAGTCGCAGCTTGAACGCCTTCAGCGGCCGGCCACGCCGGTCGGCGAGCGTCCTGCCTCCGACGATGACCTTGGCGCGGCGCAGCTTGCCGCCCTTGGGCGCGCGCACGCGCAGCACCAGTCCGGGGGTTCCGGCGCAGGTCGGCTTGGCGCCTGGCGGCGCGCCGTCCGGCGCGTAGGCCTCGGGCACGAGATCCGAGACGAAGGCTTTCACCGAGCCCTCGGCGACGCGGGCGTAGACGCCCGGCTTGCCCTCGCGGGCGCAGCCCTCGCCGTAGCTCGTCGCGCCGACGAGCCGGAAGGTGGCGCCGAGCGGCGCGAAGAGCGGCCCGCCCGAATCGCCCTGGCAGGTGTCCCGACCGCCTTCGGGGAGGCCGGCGCAGACGGCGGTCTCGCGGTCGAAGGCGTTGCCGGCGACCGGGGTGGTGTCGCTGTAGGCCGCCGCGCAGGCGTCGTCGCCGACGATCGGCACCTGCGCGGCCTGCAGGGCCGCCGGGGGGTTGCCGCCCTCGGCGGTCACGCCGAAGCCGGCGATGGTCATGGCGTCGCCCGGCTCCCAGATCGAGCGCTCGCCCGGCGCGGCGATCCTGGTGGGCGCGACGGCTGAGGTCGTCTCGAGCTCGAGCAGGCTCACGTCGGAGCCCGTGCCCTTGGAGGCCGTGTAGTTGGGGTCCAGGTGCACGCTCTTGACCGCGTGCCGCTCTCCGCCGGTCCCGTCGGTCCTGGCGGTGCCGAGCGTCACGGAGAAGGCACTGGGCGCAAACGTCGTCTGGGAGGCGATGCCGACACCGCCCGTGACCGAGGCGCAGTGGCCGGCCGTCATCACCCACGTCGGGGCGATCAGCGTCCCGGTGCACGCGAAGGAGCCGGAAATCGCGATGTTTGCCACGGAGGCGAAGGCGCCGCCGGCCGGGGCGTCGGAGCCGCCGACGATCCGCGGTTGGGCCGATGCGGGCGCGCCCGCCGCCAGCAGGCAGGCGGCGACGGCGAGCACGGGCGGGAGGCGACGCATGAGGCTCGCGATACCCGCGGTCGCGGTCAGCGCAACCGGCGGCAGTCCGTGAACCGCAGGGTCCGGGCGCGCCGCCGGTTGCCGGCGCTCACGGTGACGACCTTCACGGTGGCCGTGCCCGCGCGCGGCAGGTGGCGGGCGAGGCGCACGGTGAAGCGCTTCAGTCGCCGTCCGCGGCGGTTGACGATGGTCTTCTGGGCCACGGTCACCCGCGCCCGACGCAGCTGGCGCCCGCGGATGCGGACCGTGAGGCCGGGGGTTCCGGCGCAGCTGCGCGGCGTGCCGGCGGCAGGCGATCCGCCGGCCGGGCCCGAGCCCGAGCCCGGCGTCGGCGGTGGGGTGGCGGTCGCGGTGGGCGTCGCGGTGGCTCCCGGCGCCGGGGCGCCGGTCGCGTACGCCTCAGGCACGAGACCCTGGATGAACGCCTTCACGGGACCTTCGGCGAGACGGGCGTAGACGCCGGGCTTGCCCTCGCGGGCGCAGCCCTCGCCGTAGCTCGTGGCACCGACGAGACGCACCGCGCTCCCGGTGCCCAGCGGGGCAAGCAGGGGGCCGCCCGAGTCGCCCTGGCAGGTGTCCCGACCGCCTTCGGGGAGGCCGGCGCAGACGGCGGTCTCGCGGTCGAAGGCGTTGCCGGCGACCGGGGTGGTGTCGCTGTAGGCCGCCGCGCAGGCGTCGTCGCTGACGATCGGCACCTGGGCGACCTGCAGCGTGGCCGGCGGGTTGCCGTCCTCCATGGTCACGCCGAAGCCGGCGATGATCATGCTGTCGTCCGGTTCCCAGATCGAGCGCTCGCTCGGGGCCGCGATCAGCGCCGGCGCGAGCTTGGACGGCGCAGCGAGCTCGAGCAGGCTCACGTCGGACCCCGTGCCGTTCGTGGCGACGTAGCCGGGGTCCAGATGCACGGACTTGACGGCGTGCTGCTCGCCGCCCGTGCCGTTGCGGTTGACGGTGCCGAGCGTCACGGTGAACGACGAGGGCGGGAAGGTCTGCGGCGAGGCGATTCCGCTTGCCCCGGTGACGGAGGCGCAATGGCCGGCCGTGACCACCCACGAGGGGGCGACCAGGGTCCCGGTGCAGCCGAAGGTGCCGTTGATGGCGATGTTCGCCACGTAGCCGAAGGCGCCGCTCGGTGCGGCCTGGCCCCCGACGATCCGCGGCTGTGCGCCGACAGGAGCCGCCGGGAGCGCGGCGGCGCAGACGAGCACGGTGAGAAGCGGAAAGCGGCGCATGTCTAGGTCAACGCTAGGCCGTGCCGACACTTGCGCTCCACCGTCCGCTCGCGTTCGCGCGGGGTATCCTGAGACGAATGGCCGCGACGACCACCGCCTTCTATGACAAGACCGACGAGCAGCGCGCGATCATCGAGATGGTGCGCCAGTTCGTCGACGAGCAGATCCTGCCCAACGCCGAGCACTACGACGCTCACGACGAGTTCCCGGCGCCGATCGTCGAGCAGATGAAGGAGCTCGGCCTCTTCGGGGTCACGATTCCCGAGGAGTACGGGGGCATGGGGCTCGACCTGACGACCTACACGATGATCGTCGAGGAGCTCTCGCGCGGCTGGATTTCGATCTCCGGCGTGGTCAACACCCACTTCATCGGCTCCTACCTGCTGATGAAGTTCGGCTCCGACGAGCAGAAGGAGCGCCTGCTGCCGATGATGGCGACGGGCGGGATGCGCGCGGCCTTCTCGCTCTCCGAGCCCGAGATGGGCTCCGACGTGCAGGCGATCAAGACCAGCGCCTCCAAGCTCGAGGATGGCGCCTACGAGATCAACGGGCAGAAGATGTGGGTGACCAACGGGCTGCGCTCGGGCATCGTCTTCACCCTCGTCAAGACCGACAGGGACGCCTCGCCGCCCTACAAGGGCATGACCTGCTTCATCTGCGAGAAGGAGCCGGACGCCGCCGAGAACACCGGAGCCTTCGCGGGCCTCAACGTTCCGCCCCAGATCAAGAAGATGGGCTACAAGGGCGTGGAGTCCACCGAGCTGGTCTTCGACGGCTACACGTGCCCCGCGGGCATGATCCTGGGCGGAGAGGACGAGGGCCTCAACCAGGGCTTCGCCCAGATGATGGACGCGCTCGAGGTGGGCCGCGTCAACGTCGCCGCCCGCGGCGTTGGCATCGCCCAGCGCGCGCTGGAGCTGGCGCTCGTCTACGCGCAGCAGCGCAAGGCGTTCGGCAAGCCCATCGCCGAGCACCAGGCCATCCAGTTCAAGCTCGCCGACATGGCCACCAAGATCGAGGCAGCCCGCCTCGTGACGCTCAAGGCCGCCCGCATGAAGGACGCCGGCGAGCGCTCGGACCTCGAGGCGGGCATGGCCAAGCTGCTGGCCTCCGAGACGGGCAAGGAGTGCGTCGAGGACTCCTTTCATCCACGGCGGCTACGGCTACTCCAAGGAATACGAGATCGAGCGCCTGTACCGCGACGCGCCCCTGCTGCTGATCGGCGAGGGCACGTCGGAGATCCAGCGCATGGTGATCGGCAAGAAGCTGCTGCAGCGCCACAAGATTTGACTTCCCCGGACACCAAGCTGCTGGTCGAGAAGGCCGTCGCCGACTTCCAGAAGCTCGTGCCGGCGCTCGCCGGGCTCAAGCTCGTCACCGAGCTCGAGCTGCGCGGCCGCGGCGACGTCCAGCTCTACCGCGTCGAGATGCCGGGGGTGGGCGGGCCCAAGATCACCAAGGACATCGCCTCCGACGCGAAGGTCCGCGTCTCCATCCCGCGCTCGCACTTCAACGAGCTCGTCGAGCAACCCTCCCTGCGCCACTGGCGCGAGGCCTTTGAGTCCGGCCACGCCCGCGCCATGGGGCCGCCTCACACGCTCAAGCTGATCGAGCAGGTCGTGCGCAAGCAGGAGGAGCGCGACCGCATGCGCAAGCCCCGCTCGGGCAACCGCGCGGCGCGCTAGCGCTAGCGGTCAGTCGGGCGCGACCCGGAGGGCGAACTTCGACGGCGCGGTGGCCACGACCGGGTTGTCGATCTCGCCGAGGCGGTCGATGAGCTTGATCCACTGGTCGGGCTTGAGGATCGCGTTGGCCTGCTTGGCCGCGCGGCTGTCACCGTCGTAGAGCGGGCTGAAGCCGAGGTGGATGTGGTCCGCGTGATCGGACATCGCCATGGTGTTGTCGGCGCCCTTGAAGGTCATCAGGCTGATGATCTGGTGCGGCTTCATGGTGCCCTGGAGCGTCAGCAGGCGCTGGATGGTCATCTCGGTGATGGAGCCGGAGCCCTGGTTGCCGATGATCGGGACGCCGTTGACGGCGGCGATGTCGACGGCGTTGCCCGAGGAGTGCTCGGACACGTTGCCGGAGGCGGTCAGGTAGCCGTGGCCGCAGCGTAGGGAGGTGACGGTGGGCTTGAGCCCCGAGGCGGCGAGGAACTCGAGCGCGGACAGCACGCGGCGGTCGACGAGGCCGAGGCGGATGTCGCTGCGGCCGCAGGCGTAGACGTCGATGCGCGGGTTGGCGAGCACGTGCCGCTGGAGCGCCTCCGTGCTCATCAGCAGGATCTGGCCGATCGACGGCTGCTTGGCGTCCGGGCCGACGAACGGGTTCTTGCCTTCCGCGCGGTAGATCTCGGTGGACTCGAGGAGCTTCCACCCGTCGAGGATCGGCTTGGGGTCGATGCGCGGAGCGCCGCGGCCGGCGGGCCGGATCTCGAAGCGCAGGTGGGGGGCGACGTCCTTGGAGGTCCGGCCGATGCGCCCGAGGACGGTGCCGGCGATGACGCGGGCGCCCTTGCGCATGCGCTTGGCGACGAAGTCGCGCGGGTTGAGCTCCAGGGCCGCGCCGGTCCCGGGCCGGTACTGGTTCTGGGCGAGCTGGAGGTCACCGCCCGAGGCCGCGGCGCGCGGGCGGGCCGGGTGGGCGAAGAGGCGATCCTTGGAGATGGTCGCGGCGGGCGTCGGCGCGGGCTTGGGGGCCTGCGGGCGCGGCGTCCGGGGTGCCTTGCGCTGCTTCCTGCCGGCGCGCTTGGCGCGCTTGGCGCGCTTGCGCGTCGACGACGCCGCGGCGGTGGGCTTCGGGTCGGCCTTGGGCAGCTTGAGCTCGCGGGCGATCCGGGTCCTGGAGACCTGCTTCTCACGCGGAGCGGGATAGGTGGTGGCGCGCTTGCCCAGGTGGGCGTAGGTGTAGGTGTTGCCGTAGACGTCCTGGAGGCGCACGAAGCGGCCCAGGACGGCGTTCCTGCCCAGGCCGACGACACGGCCGTCGTTGACGGCGATGGCCGGGGCGCCGGCCTTGGCGAAGATGTCGATGTCGCGCCGGGCGGCGTCGCTTTCCACCGGCATGGCGACGTTGGTGCCCCTGGCCACGCGGCGCTTGCGGGTGTCGACGGCCCCCGCGTAGCGCGCCCTGGCGTCCACGGGGAAGCGCGCCTGGGTCAGCCCGGTGAGGGAGCCGACGAAGTTCGACGGCAGGCCGCCGATGGTTCGGGCCCGCAGCAGGACGGAGTCCACGTACCAGTCGGCGTGGTTGTAGGCGAAGATGCCGCGCCGCAGGTCGGTGTCCGCGCCGGCGGCCTTGAGGTAGCGGGCGGCGGCGAAGATCGCGTCAACCGGGTTGAAGGGGTCCTTCGCGCCGTCCTTGTTGGCGTCGACGCCATACATCTTCCAGGTGGCGGGCATGAACTGCATCCACCCGAGGGCGCCTGCGCTGGAGATGTTCAGGTTGCGGCCGTAGTCCGTCTCGATCTCGTTGATCGCCGCCAGGATCTCCCAGCGGATGCCGTACTCCGTGCCGGCCGCCTGGTAGATCGGCAGCAGGAAGGGCGGGATGCGGAACTTGTCGATGAAGAAGTTCGGGACGCCGATCGGAGCGGCGCCCGGGTCGGCGAGCGAGAGGGACGGGTTCGAGATGGTCGGGACGCCGTTCGGAGCGACCGGAGGAACGGGGCGGTCCTTCTTGCCGACCTTCGGCTTGGGGGGAGTCTTGACCCGGCACTCTCGAGCTGTAGTCGAGGTCGAATGCTTGGGTAGCTCGCGGTCCGACCTGCGGGTCTTCACCTTCAGGCACCCCTCGATCGTGCGCGACTCGCTGTCCTGGCTGCCGTCCTTGCCGCCCTTGACCTGCTCGGTGAAGTCGACGGTCAGCTCGTCCTGGGGATCGTCGGCGCCCGCCGGCGTTGCAGTGGGGGAGGGCTGCGCGGTCGGAGTGGCCACGGCCGTGGGCTCAGCGCCGGGGGTCGCGGTCTGCTCGGGCGGGCTCGTGGACGCGGGGGCCGAGGTCGCGGTCTCCGTCGCGGTGGGAGTCTCGGCGGCCGCCTCGCTGGTGGGCGCCTCACCCACGGTCTCCACCGGTGCCGGCGCGTTCTCGCTCGCGGGAGTGGGATCCTGCGCGAGCGCGCCGACGGGCACGAGCAGCGCCACATAGACGGTGGTGGCGAGCAGGGCCTTTCGGAGGGGGTGGCGCAGCGAGGTCGACGACACGTCCCGGTTGGTTTCGGCACTGCGCGAAGCGCGCTTGAGCAAGAACGGCGTCGTACGGAGGCCTCGACCCAAAGCTAAGGCTCGAGATGAGGGTTAGTCTTGCTCCTTGGGGCACCAGAACGTGGTTCGGCCGCCGACGGTGGCCCGCTCGACCGCCGTCCCGCAGCGGGGGCACGCGCCCGCGCGGGTGCGATGCGGGATGAAGTCCCCCGTGTGGACTCCTCCCAAGCGGATGGCGTCCGCGATTGCCGTGCGCAGGTGTCGGTGGAGGCGGCCGGCTGCAGGTCTCCGGCGGGGCGCAGGGGGGAGAGTTTGGCGCGCCACAGCACCTCGTCGGCGAGGAGGTTGCCGATGCCCGCCACCACCCCCTGGTCGAGCAGCCTGGCCTTGATCGCCACGGTGCCGCGCCCGACCCGCTTCGCGAAGCCCCCAGCGCCGATCTCCCCGGCGTCGGGGCCGACGTGGGAGTAGTCGGGCTCGAGGACCGCCCGCCCGAGCCGGCGCTTGTCGCGCAGCGCGAGTCGGCCCCCGCCCTCGAACTCGAGCGTGAACCGATCCCATCGCCGGGGCGCCGGTTCCTCGTCGATGACGATCCGGCCTGCCATGCCGAGGTGCAGGCCGAGCACCGGCCCGTCGCCGTCGTCCGTCTCGACCCAGAGGAACTTGCCGCGGCGGTGTGCGGAGGTCAGCCGGCGCCCGAGAAAGGCCGCCGCGAGCTCCCCGGGCGCATGCGGGCGGCACACGTAGCCGTCGCGGTCGTCGACCCCGTCGATGGCGCGCCCGAGCGCCTTCTCGATCTCGCGCCGCGCGCGCTCGGCCTCCGGCAGCTCTGGAATGACGCCGGCCTACGGGCGCTACTGCAGCGTCTCGCCCGAGTACTTCATCAGCACCCGCACCGTGCCGGGCGGGGTGGCGTCGATGCACAGCCGGCAGAGCACGCACTCGTCGAGGTTCGCCTCGACGATCTCGAGCCCGCCGCCGTCGCCCTGGGCGTAGATGTCCACGGGGCAGACCTCGGTGAGCTTGGCCGCGAGCTCGGGGTCGGAGGCGACGCTGTCGTCGACCTCGACGCCGATGAAGACGCCGTCCATCAGATCTTCTCCTTGATGAGGCCGGGGATGTCCTCGATGCGCTCGGCCACGGTGATGCCGGCCTCGGCGAGGCGGGCGATCTTCTCCGTGGCGGTGTCCTCCTTGCCCTCGACGATCGTGCCCGCGTGGCCGAAGCTCATGCCGGGCATCTCGTCCATGAAGCGGCCCGCCATGAAGGCGACGATCGGCAACCGGCTGTCGTTCTCCGTGACCCATTCGCCGAGTTGCTTCTCCATGCGCCCGCCCGGCTCGGTGTAGATGACGATCGCCTCGGTCTGCTCGTCGGCCTCGAACAGCGGCATCAGCTCGGCGTAGGTGGAGCCGATGATCGCGTCGCCGCCGATCGAGACCGCGGTGGACTGGCCGAGGCCGGCGGCCTTCAGGGTGGAGGACATCTCGGTCGTCATGCCGCCCGAGCGCGAGATGACGCCGACCGGGCCGGGCGTGTAGGACTGCGCGGCGTTGACCGCCGGGCCGCCGATGCCGCCCATCTTGACCACGTCGGGGACGATGATTCCCAGGCAGTTCGGGCCGATGATGCGCGCGCCGGTCTCCCTGGCGCGCTCGACCATCTGGGCGGTGTCGCCGCGCGTGATGCGCTCGGTGACGATGACGACGAGCTGGATGTCGTTGTCGAGGGCCTCGAGCACCGCGTCCTTGGTGAAGGCGGGCGGGACGGTGACGACGGAGCCGTAGATCGGACCGCCGTTGTCTTCGACTGCCTGGGCGACGGTGTCGAAGACCGGCACGCCGTGGACCTCGCGACCTTTTCGGCCCGGCGTGACGCCGCCGACGATCTTGGCGCCGTCACCGTAGTCGAGGCACTCCCGGGTGAGGCTGACTGCCTCGCGCCCGGTTATCCCCTGCACGATGAAGGTCGTCTCCGCGTCGATGAGGATGCTCATGCGTCAGCCGTCGCTTCCACCGCGCGGCGGGCCGCCTCGTCGAGGGAGACCGAGCGGTCCGCATAGGGGATGTCGTAGTGGTCGAGGATCTTGAAGCCCTCCTCTTCCCACGCCCCGGGGATGCGGAAGATGGCGATCTTCTCCTTCGGGTCGAGCTCGAGCTCCAGGCAGGCCTTGATCACGCCGCGGGCGACGATGTCCACTCGGGTGTTGGAGACGACCGACATCATCACGGCGATCTTGTCCACACCGGGCTTGGAGAGCACGAGCTTGGCCAGCCCGGCTGCCTTGCGCACCGACGGGTTGCCGCCGATCTCGCAGTAGTTGGCGGGCTTGCCGCCGTGGTCGCGGACGGCGTCGAAGAGCGTCAGCGACCCGCCGCCCGCGCCGATCACGAGCCCGAGGTTGCCGTCGAACTCCGTGACGTTGCCGGCGACGCCGCGGTGGTCCTGGGCGTCGACGGCCTCGCCGGCGAGCTCGAACTCCGTCGCCTCGCGGGCCTGCCGGGTTTCGTCGTCGCCGACGCCGAGCTCTTCCAGCAGAGCCGTGTGGCGCCCGCGCGCCTCGTTCTCCATGTCCATGTGTGCGTCGAGCGCCACGAACGAGCCGTCGGCGAGCCTGCCGAGCGGGTTGATCTCGGCGAGGATCATGTCGCGCTCGACGAACAGCTGGGCGAGCTTGGTGATGATCGGGATGAGCTTGGTGAGCTCGGAGCCCGTGATGCCGACGGACGCGACCAGCTCCTTGGCCATGAACGGGCTGAAGGGCTGGTTGTTGGGGAAGTGGCGGCGGCCGACGCGGTCGGGGTGCTCCTCGGCGACCTGCTCGATGTCGATCCCGCCCATGTCGGAGAAGATCATCACGGGCTGCTTGCGCGTCCCGTCCCAGGTCACGCCCGCGTAGTACTCCTGCTCCAGCTCGGCCTTGGTGTCGATCATCACGCCACGCGGCGTGTGGCCGTTGATCTCGAGCGCGAGGACGTCCTCGGCGTGGTCGGCGGCCTCGTCGGCGGTGTCGGCGAACTGCACGCCGCCCGCCTTCATCCGGCCGCCCGTCAGGACCTGGGACTTGATGACGACGGGACCGCCGATGTCCTCGGCGATCTTCCGAGCCTCGTCACGGGAGGTGGCGAACCCGAACTTGGTCGTGGGTATGCCCGCGCGACGGACGATCTCGCGGGATTCGTATTCGAAGAAGCGCATGGGCGCCGGGAACCCTATTGGGCGCTCCCCTCGCGCGCGCACCGCCCCGGCTCAGCCTTGCGCGGGCTCCAGCTCGTAGGCCTCGGCCAGCTCCGGATCCCTGGCGGCGAGCATCTCCGCCAGGTCGACCATGACCTTGGACTGCTTCCAGGTGGCGTCGTCCTGCATCTTGCCGTCGAGCATGTGCACGCCCGCGCCGTCCGGAATCGCCTCGATCACCCGCTTGGCGAACTTCACCTCGTCCGGGGCGGGGGAGAAGACCTTCTTGGCGATGTCGATCTGCACGGGGTGCAGCGACCAGGCGCCGACGCAGCCGAGCAGGAAGGAGGAGCGGAACTGGGTCTCGCAGCCCTCGACGTCCTTGATGTCGCCGAACGGCCCGTAGAACGGGAGCGCGCCGACCGCCGTGCAGGCGTCGACCATGCGCGCGATGGAGTAGTGCCAGGGATCCTGCTGGTAGGAGGGCCGGGCGGCGTCGGGGTTCTCGGCGTCGGGGTCGGCGATCGTCCGGTAGCCCGGGTGGCCGCCGCCGACGCGCGTGGTCTTCATGCGCCGCGAGGCGGCGAGGTCGGCCGGGCCGAAGCTCATGCCCTGCATGCGCGGCGAGGCGCACGCGATCTCCTCGAGGTTGGCGACGCCCTGAGCCGTCTCGAGCAGCGCGTGGATCAGGATCGGGCGGTCCACCTTGCCCTTGGCCTCGAGCTGGGCGAGCAGCCGGTCGACGTAGTGGATGTCCCACGGGCCCTCGACCTTCGGGACCATGACCACGTCCAGCTGGTTGCCGATCTCGGTGACCAGCGTCGTCAGGTCGTCGAGCACCCACGGGGACTCCAGCGCGTTCACGCGCGTCCACAGCTGGGTCTGGCCCATCTCGTTGCCGTGGGCGAAGTCGATCAGACCCTTCCGCGCGGCCTCCTTGTTCTCCGCGGAGACGGCATCTTCGAGATTGCCGAGGAGGATGTCGACCTTGGCGATGGTGTCGGGCGCCTTGGCCGCCATCTTCTCGTTGGAGAAGTCCACGAAGTGGATCATCCGCGACGGCAGCACGGGGATCTCGCGGACGGGATCCGGCGCGTCGATGGCGAGCGGCTTGAGGAAGTCGCGAGGGTTGCGCATGAGGACAACCGTACAATCCGCGCCCTGATGAGCACAGAGACGACGGACTTCACCACGGATCAGCGCGAGCGCGAGGCTTCAGGCTCCCACCCCTACGGCCGCTACCTCGAGGAGTTCGAGGTCGGCGCCATCTACAGGCACTGGCCGGCCAAGACGGTGACCGAGTCCGACGACCACTTGTTCTGTCTCATCACGATGAATCACCACCCGCTGCACCTCAACGACGAGTACGCCCGTGCGTCCCAGCAGGGCCGCAACGTCGTCGTCGGGCCGCTGGTCTACTCCCTGGCGCTCGGCATGAGCGTCTCCGACGTGAGCGGCAAGGCGATCGCCAACCTGGCCACGGAGGCGCTCAGCCATCCGGCTCCGGTCTTCCACGGCGACACCCTGTTCGTGGAGTCCGAGGTGCTCGAGAAGCGCGAGTCCAAGACCAAGCCCGACCGTGGAACGGTCAAGGTCCACACCCGGGTGTTCAACCAGGACGGCGTCCTGGTCGCCGAGTTCAAGCGCCTGGTGCTGGTTCCGCGGAGGGAATCGGCCCCACCTGCCCCGACCGCGGAGGCTGCGGTGGAGTAGCCGGCGTCGGAGCCGAACGCTCGGCTACGGCGGCGGTGGTGAGGGCCCATCCGGCGACGGCGTAGAGCGCCGCGCCGACCTCGGGCCGCGTCGGCATCAGGGCGCCCGCGGCAAGCACCGCGGTCGTCGTCGCCCACAACCGCCAGCCGATGCGCGCGTCCTGGGCGCGACGGCCGCCGGCCTGCAGGACGCCCGCGAGCATGAAGGCGACGAGCGCCAGAGCCAGGCCGAGGGTGAGACGGGCGGTCAGCAGCGTGACGATGGGCACGGCGACCAGGCCGGGGACGGCCTCGACGAGGGCGTCCCGGCGCAGGCCGTGCCCGAGGCGCGGCCGCAGGTGCGCGAGCAGGCCGAGCACGAGCGCCAGAGCGCCGGCGACCGCCGCGTATCCGCGCAGGGCGGGGACCCAGGCGACGGTCAGGGTCAAGGCCGCGAGCGCGTACAGGCGCCACGCCGCGGCGGGCTCGCCGGGCCGTCTGGCGCCGCCGCTGGCCATCGCCGCGGCGAGCGCCAGGAAGATCACGGGCACGGCGAAGATCGCATCGCGAACGTCGAGCCCGGCCACGGGGGCCAGGAAGGGCACCGCGATCAGCACGACCAGCGGCCCGACGCCGTCCAGCGCCGGGCGGTGAGCGGACCGCTCGCGGTTCAGCGCGGCCTCGATACGCGGGTGGTCGGCCTCCGGGCACGCCCGCAGGGCGCTGCCGCAGTAGGCGCAGTCCGGCCGGGGCGGCTCCGGGTTCGCCGCAGCCGAATGGGAGCCGCAGAGGATGCAGTAGTGCTCATACCCCATGTGTCTGGTGCATCGGCTCTGCCGCGCAGGTCCATGAGCCCGAGCGGGGGCAGGTCAGCAAACGATGCTGCTTGAATGCCCCGATGAGCAACGCCACCGAAGCCCCGACCAAGCATCCGAAGCTCTCGGCCTGGGTGGAGGACGTCGCGGCGCTGACGCGGCCCGACATGATCCACTGGTGCGATGGGACTGCG
>JAABUS010007284.1_pt1 | contig 12825 bp, 14 predicted proteins | sample 5560161 | NCBI WGS metagenome assembly JAABUS01 (sample SAMN10711885, study PRJNA513376) | rock metagenome | isolation source: Antarctica rocks | place: Antarctica: Victoria Land, Trio Nunatak nord | collected 2016-01-04 | reverse complement strand
CATGCATCTGCACCTTCAATCGTTCATTCCAGCTGCATCAAGAAAAAGCTATATAAGAAGAACAAAAGCTAAAAAACATTACATCAGTGTCTTGTACAATCCGTCTGAAAGTTTCCTCGAGGAGGGCAGCGAGGCGGGGGTAATGAGTGGTCAGGGCTTCTCTGATGAAGCCCCCTTTTACTGGGGCTGCTGCAGCCGCCAGGCCTTCTGTCAGCAAGGTGGTCAGGCTGGTCCTGAAAACACCACAACATGACATGAGTAGCAGATGAAGAGTTTTTGTGTATGTGCATCCTGAAAACACCCCAACATGACATGAGTAGCAGATGAAAAGTCATCACGTATGTGCGTCCTGAATACCCCAGCATGACATGAGTAGCAGATGAAAACTTTCATGTACGTGCGTCCTGAAAATACCCCAACATGACATGAGTAGCAGATGAAGAGTCGTCAAGTGTGTGCAAAATGTGCAGGGCTGAGAAGCATCACAGCATGACCAACCACCACCAATGGGCAGGATATGTCAATCACCATTTCACGCTGAGTGTGGCAGAGGCGCAGGATGCTCTAAAAACATGGCTACAGACATGCACATTGCAAATGCTTCAGTTTGAGAGGCATGACCTGGATGCATAGCTTGGACCTGAGCAAAGGTGAAACATGTGTCTCTGATGCTGGCATGAATCATCATGTGCTAATGAGGCACAGCACTTATCACTCATACAATGAGCAGAGCACTAATGCGTGAGCGTGCTCTTCCTCAGCCACGAGTTAGTCATGCATCATAGCAAATGTGTATTGATGCATGCACCTGGCCATACCAGATGTGTTCACTAGGCAGAGGACTCGTTTTGTCCAGGCACTCATCGATGAACAGTACATGCGTGAGTGGATCACGCTTCTTTGCCAGCACTCGCTGCATATGCCATACTGCCACTATTGACACCCTCAGTTTCTCCATCAGCACGCCCAGCTTTTGCCACAGATGCTCCTGCAGAGGCAATGACTAATAAAAAGATGTGCTCAGCATATGAAAAGGCTGTCATGAGCTGCAATGTGACTGTATCGAGCGTGAGCATCGCTGTTCATGTATGTTTATGGGTGTTGACCCCTGCATCTGCTTTGAACAAGTGACTCTCTGAGACATATGCAGGAGATTGTCAGTGTCACTGCCACTTTGGTGGTTTGCAGCTTGCCTTCTGACTGACTTGCAATGAAAAGCAGACTTCAGCTTGTGCAGCCACAGACTTAGGCTTACCAAGCAACTGCTGTCATTCCCTATGCGCATGTCTGAGAGGTCCTGACATTGTGGATGCCTATGAAAGGCAAGAGTCAATTCTGTACCTGCCATTTGGTGGTGGCATGACCATGACCAGGGCGAGATCCCTCAGGGGTGCTTGCAGGGGATCCTGCACCTGCTGACAGCTTTTTAGGGTCCAGGATGTCCTTAATACTGCTGCCAAACTGCCTTGTATGGTGATCCAGCAGTTCCGATACCGCCTAGCATAACATATGCAGTCATTGCATTGTGTAGCAGATTGAGAGTTGCAACACAATGTCTTCTCAATCAAAGACTGCAACACAGTGAAGCCTAGACAGGCATGCACTGCATATCATATACAAGCAGTGATTAGTGCAACATCGAGGCTGTTGATGAGTCAAGACATGCATATTTGCTGAAGCTGGTACCTTTCTCAGCAAGCCAAGATTGAAGTACACTTGCAAGGCACTGCCAACCTCAGCTTGACTCAAAGTCTCAATGCCACGTTGCAATGCAGCCTGCAGGTAGACAGTGACTATGTTACAGAGATCCCTCAGTAAATTATCTGCATGACGCACGTTGTGATACAGCGTAAATAACGTGGATTTGTTATGATGCTCAGGCTGCATAGAGTAAAAGCAGCAGAAGGATCCTTGCCTCTGCTTGACCCTGCACATCTCGCCAGGTGCTATGCAGAAATTCACTGTCTGCTTCAATGACATCTAGACCAGCCAGATCTGCCTCAGAACCTATAGTGTCGATGTCAGCCAAAAGCTTGGCAGCCTTTGCAAGATCCTGGTACCCTCCTGATTTAGTGTCTATCTGTTGCTTCAGCTTGGCTACTAGCTTTAGCCGCTGGATAACATGCCGCAGTATTTCCACTGTGCTGTGTAAGTTCCTGAGCTGCTGCGTTTTGAGCTGCAGCTGGCCGTAGGGCTCCATGATCAAAGCTTTTGCCCGCTGCAATGCAGACTGTACAGTCTCCACTGCCAGACTGATGCTTTGCATTGCTGTTTCTGTGTCCCTGAGCTGCGCAGCCTGTTGCAAAACTTCTGGCCGTCTGTGTAGTACTTCCTCTCGCAGAGACAGCTGGAGACCTTGAATGCGGTCTTGCAGCATGCGCGTCTGAGCTTGCGCAGTCGTGTGGCTACCAGCAAGAGCATTACTGGCAAACTCAGTAGCATCGAAAGAATCCTGAAGGAATGGGGTGTATGCAGCATCGTCTTGAAGACCACCAGCAGCAGTGGGGTCGGACGCTTCTCCTCCTTTGCCCATGATGTCTTACAGATTAAGTCGATCAACACAGTATGCAGTCTTGGCGGTAATGTAGCCGCAAGCTTGACTTGGTGACCTCACCGCACTGATCACTTCACGCCATCTATGACGACGTTCAACAAAGGCACACCGCAGTCTTGGGATCGGTGACCATCAAATGATGTAGCCAGATGCTTTTAAGTGTACGAAAGGCAAGTATCAGAAGTATCAGCGCTGGAGAGGGGAGAGGCCGCTGTTTCATCTTCTCATATTGTCACTTAGGCATATTTCCTTGATAGATTGGATTTCAGATACACTTTCCCAAGGATACACTAATTTGCAGAGGCATATCTGCACAAGGTAGTGCTGGGGGTTTGGGTTTTACTCTCACATATATTTGCACATGTTGCTTTGTCTGCGACCGTGCGACGACATTCTGACCTTGTAACATTGACGTTGATTGGTTGACAAACAAAGGCTTGACACATTGCATTTGCAGGTGCAAGATCTTGCCATGCCTTTGTATTTGCAAATTGATCATCTGAGTCAGCCCAAGGCTGCTGCTTGAAGTCACCCCAGCAGAAGATACACTGGACATGCAGTCTGCAGACCATCTGCGGACCAGCTAGCCCTGATAGCAGTTGATTTTCAGCATTTGGGCGTTGTTGTTGACAAAGTGCCGCGCCCTGTTGTGGCCACTGTTGTTGAGCCAGGTGTGTGTTTGGACTTCTGACATGCTGTGTGCACGCACCATGGGCTTGAGTAGCTCTAGATAGTTTGTGTTCAAGCTCAACCTTGTGAGTGGCAGACACACTTTTGAGGGAACGTGTGAATGTTGCAGAGCATCAGCAGATTTACAAGCAAAATTCGTGAGCTTGTGTGCCTGCAGCTGTGCCATCATTGGACGCGTTTGCTCCAATTTTCAACAAGCAAGGCATGGCGCCTACCCATGGCTTTACAAGGATGATCTTGAAGCCAATCAGCCACTTGCACCTTGATAGTTCAACGGCTGTCATGCCCAGCGCTCAATGGAAACCTGTGGGGGTGACATGGATGGTGAGTGCCCACCACAACTGCCATTTGGTGGTGGGCCTGACCGGTATATTGAAGCATAGTGTATAGCATATGTATTGCATCAGATCACGCTGCAGCATGTTGAGCTCCTGAGGTACTTCATGCGCAGGGTAAGTATCCCTGCAAACTAGACATCATACTGCATGGGTAAACACATGCAGCTTGCACATGTTATCAAAGCCCTGACTAGCTGTGTTTCTGCTCTGCAGTGCCTGCCAAAGCATTGATTTTTCCTTTGTGAGCTTTGGCTATGCTTTTATGCATGTGTGAAACTGTGGCAGGTCTAACCTGCATTTGATATGTGCTGGAGATTCGAAAAGAACAGGACCAGCAGACACAAGATCGCAGCGTAAGGCCTGCTCAGGCTTGAGTCCCAATTTTGTGTAGGCAGCTGATCTGAAGGCATACCAACGATGTAGTCCCAAAAAACACAGACCGGTAGGGTACCACAGACCGTATGGCTAGGCCTTATATGGGTCTCATTTTAGATATCACTGCATAGGTGTCTGGCAGGTCCTGTGAAGCTGAGTGTGTCTGCGTTGTGATTACCTAAGCTATGCTGTTCTACGCCTCAACTGTACAACAGTTTCGCAACATATACCATGGACTGCGGGTTCTAGATTGTCTCTGTTTCGCTGGCTGCTCACAAATGTCACCGTGTGTGTTCTTTGCACCCCAGGCAGGTGGATCAAGGATTCACTCTGACGGGGCCGCACCACCAATAGATACCTTTAACGATCTGGCTGCATTACCTCTTGCTTTTTGTTTACGGATTTACAGGAACTGATGTCCGCCGTCTCCAAACATCAACGGCTGCAGTCAGGGACGCAGATGCCAACCCATACTTGCCCGTGTGGGGAAAAGGGTGAATCCAATACTAATGCCAAATCTTCTGTTTGAATTCGGACATCAGCTTTGAATGGTCTTGGCCTGGAGATCTAAAGGAGCATTGGAGCGACTGTAGGGGCCGAGATACGCTGGTCATCGTCGAGAGAGCGATCCTTCGATCCAGCGATTAATTCTGCATACTTTGGCACTCCCCCCTGCGGGGGTTTTGCCACATAATCAAAGACAACTCAATTAGTACATCAAAATGCGCACTATGAAATAATGCACACATACACCTGCAATTGAGTTGACTTGCAGGATATTGCAATTTAATGCATCAAGCATGACTACCATACATCTTCCAAAGTCTTATACGGTGCCACCCAACCTCAAGAACTGGGACATGGCTGTAATGCTGAATGTGTGGATGTCGCAAAAGCATTGGGCATAGAGTTTACACTTTACAAGACATAAGTGCACAGCAAAACAGAACTGTGCTTTCAAGAGATGCTGTTATGACCCCAATTCACTGCATGAGGTGGCATCAAAACTAGTTTGAGGCGATTCAGAGCAGGCAGAAAAGAACTGCATTGCCACTTGGTCCATCCATGCGGTACCAAAAGGCCACAAGCCTTGCAAGAACGCCACATGACCTCCGCGCGTTGTCACAGCAAGGACTGTATTTTTGTTGCATTTGCACTCCTGCATACACACAAGAGGCTGTCTCAACCTGAGCAACAGAATAATGTACCGAAATGTAGTTGCCCGGTGACAATCAAGGCTGCTGTAGTCTACTCATTGGTCACAACGTCCATGACAAACAGGACATAGGTGGTCTATCAGCCTTGGCAGCTTTTCAGGCATGCATAATCAGCATGCAGATACACATTGGGGTGCAGCACAGGTGATAACAGTTTGCACATTGTTCCATGCTGCTAGCAACGCACGCATGCTGCAAACACAGCTGCTTACCTGTATTGGCAAATGGCCAAGAAACGGATCATCTTCAGCAATCAGGAAAAGGGATGGCGTCTGTATCTGAGGTATGAACTGCATACTAGATGCTGCTGTGTAGTAATCCTCTGCTGTGTCATGCCCAAACAATTTGCAAACAACCCTTTCATCAAGGTGCTCAATTGTTCTGGACTCTGCTATTGATTTCATGTCTATCTCAGCATGTTTACTCAGGGCCAAGTTATGCTCAACAATGTACTGCTTGATTCTGTGGGCCAGTCCAATGTTGTACAGCCATTCTGCACTCCAGGGCTTGCTGACCCGTACCTTGGATCTGTGCATGCAGAATGGATTGCTGACCATGACGGCGCTTGAAATACCACTTCCTGCACAATCCTCACCACATATGTGCTGTACAAGAATATGCTATTGACCAACAGAAGGCAAATGACATGCTGCTCATGTCCAGGAAATGCCAAAGCACACACAGCTGGAAAATATGTCCTGAGTCAATGTGGACAAGAGAACAGCTTTGGACATGATAGGATCTTTGGTGCCATAACACTCATGTCTTCCTGAATACCATACCTTTCAATTTCCAGGTGCCATTTGCCGCCTCTGCAAGATACTTGCATAGGATGAGGCTCCCCAAAGAGTACCCTGCTGCAAACAGCCTTGCATTGGGAAATTGGTGATGAATTTCCTCCACTGCTAGGTGCACATCATCTGTAAAACTGGCACAATACAAGGTGGGGCTTGTAAGCTCAAGGCCTGCACAGCCCCTGTAGTTCAGCACAACCGAGCGCCAGCCCTTGGCAGCTATGCACGAGCACATCCATTTGCAGTAGCCCTCCCCACTTCCTCCTGTACCCAAAAGATTCAGGGCATTAGCATAGACTGGCTGTGACCTGTTGCTGTTTCTGTGTATTGTATGCTGAAAAGTTGCCAAAACCAAAATGTCCACACAAACATGCATACAGAACCTGTGCTGCCTATGCTCGGTAGCTGAATGCAAAACGAAGCTGGACCTGAAGACAGCGCCTGCTTTGCAAGGCATGTAGTTGCAGGAAAAATCTGTGTTGTACACCAAATGTGCAACAGTCACCTGTGAGGCCGTGCAGTATCAGAACTATGGGTGCATCTGATGGGATCTTGTCAAGACCGCGAGGCTGAAACCAGTCAAGAGCGACTGTGCCACCATCCTGTGTGATGATTGGCTGTCTATCGTACTTGGCTCGGCATGTGAGGGTGCGCATAGCTGCAGCACATGCGTTTCATCAGATTAATGCTGCTTAATAAACAAAACAAGATTCACCAAGCTCTCAAGCAATAGTGGTCACCAGATAGGACAGTCTGAGCATGTGGGTTCCACACCCAAAAGGGTGGTCGGTATTGCTTCCGGAGTAGGGTGCAATGCTGCAACACCAGGCTGCTCAGCTTGCCTTCCATGAAGTACAGGGCAGGCTGCTTGCAAATGGCGGTCAGGTAATACCTGCAGCGTACTTCAGGCCTGTGGTACACATACGTACTTTGCACCCGAAGGTGCAGTAGCACAACATTCTTGCAATGCGCCACCCTACCATACATATATGCCTGCTCCCCCTGCAATTGTTGCACACAGGAATAGCTGTGAGGCTCTGTCAGCTAAAAGTGACATGGTTACTTTTCAGATTGTGCCTCAGGCACTGCAGTCACGAGGCCTGCAACTCAGCTGCTAGCCGGATGTGCACGGTAGTGACAGCAGTATCATCGCACCATTGGTCACTGCACGCCGGACCTTGGGCAGGTGTTCGATGTGGCAGCATGCATCGCACATCCCGGCAGATCCCTTGGGACGCAGAGCTCAGACGTGCTTCTTTGTCCCACACGAGAAAGACGTTTTGGTGCCGATGTGCCCCGCCATGGACGTGGGATATTGACATTCTAAGCACAGCATGCACCTGAACAGTTTGGTGGACGAACGCCGTCTTTTGTGAGCGTCAGAGAGAGAGATCTGTAGATCATAAATCAACTGGGTCGTGGCTGGCATGCCAGAATTTATCTGCGTTCAGTGCTTCGCCTGCGACACGTTCCAGGTGAGTGTGTCACGTGAGATCGAATGCGTGCTTGCTCCATTGTCCTAAAACCCGTCAGTCTATAGGTTCAGCAAGTTAAGAAGACAGCCAAATTCACCTGCCCAGTATGCCATGCGCCACAGTCTGTGAGAAAGGCAGGTCCAGCCTTTGATAGACGGCTGAGAAGCATACTGTGTGTGACGATGTGAATTTGAATCGTACAGACGTATGCTGTAAGCACACAAGCAAAAGATGTTAGGTCTGTGGTGGTGGAGCTGAACGCAAAGCTCGGTGAGGCAGAGCAGCACTTTGTACCAAAGCCTCGAACCAACAGTCAACCTGGCACAGTACAGCCAGCCGACCAAAGTCAATGGTCTGGCTTCATCTCTGAGGTGACCGCCAGACTCTTCCTCGTGCCATCCCAACAATAGGAGCAGATTTTACAGATTTTATAGACACATTCTGCTCTGCAGACAGATGCAAGTGTGCAAGAACTCCCAGACTTAGATGCAGAACCAGATGGATTTGTGACAAGCTTGCCAGAAGCAGGCCAGCGCAAACGCAGGCAGCTGAGTCAAAGCACATCTGATGGTGAGTCTTTCTGCAGCTGCTCATGGATCACTCTTCAGCTTGAATGTGCACACATTGCGAAGTGACATGTTCTCACTCTGTAGGTGACAGGCGCAAGATGACAGTACGCACAGGCAGGACAGCAACTGCAGTCTCGGGCATACAGAGCCATCATATGGTGCAGTCTGCTCCCAGATCTCTTGGGCAATCAGCCTCGCATACATTGCACTCTTCACCTCTGCAGAGGAGCAATTATGGCCCTGTACTCCAAACAAGTCAGCCAAATAATGTAAAGCCTGTGCCAGGGGTACTGTCATGCAGCTACAGCTATCAGTCCAGCAGAGAAAAGACTGTCTCAGCTGATTTCAGTACAAAGGATGATCAAAGCCATCACTACAAAAGAGCAGGTTTTGCTCAGAAGCAACGTGACAGCAGCACATGGTCATCATTCTTGCAGGAACAAGATCCTGAGCAAATGCATATTGGTGAATGTGCTGTTGATGATGACAGTGATCACTTGCTGGTGACCTCCTTTGACTGACAATATGGCTGCAGTAAACCTCTGAAGTTGACAAGCCACATATGTTGCAGCATCCAAACTCTACAGAGGGCTGGTTGCAGCAATTTTGGTAACCGTACTGGAAGCCAATGCAGCCATCCTTCTGCCAGAAGTCAGAGCATTCGTATCTCTGTGTTCCTTTACACTAAATAGGCATAAGCTCATCTGCACTGAGAATTTCTTTTGGAGGAGGTGCAGGAATCAACTGACCTAACTCTGGTCTACTGATTTGAAGTTTCCGCAACTCTACTTCTATTCTAACAAAAATCCATTGAAACCTTCGAAATACTTCCAACAATGTGAAGATGAGCACGGTCAGCAAATTTTGTCTCAAGTGGGGAGAAACTTTGTACACCCATGCTAATCTCAGAGCAAGATTGGACAACATGAGATATACGTAAAATACGCGGGAGTATTGCAGTTTGTCTTTGAGCATGGGTTTCTTGAGGCCCATCCATTTCTGATCTGCAGCACATCATGTGCTTGAACATGGCCACTTACACAACACGGGACAAAGCAAAGCTGCAGATATAAGGTTGATATCTACCTGAAGGTGAAGTGAAGAAGGCAATATCCCAATCACGCTCAATGTCCCAGTAGTAGGAGTAAGCAGAATTCAAGAAGGCAGCTATGAGCCACAGCGGCTTCCAGAATTTGTTCCAGTCCTCGTCAGAGACTTGGAAATTGACTGCTGAAAGGATGATGACAGGGAATGCTGTGCTGTACTTCAACGCATTGAATGCCTGCCCTGTATTTCCTGTGTCTTTCCAGGTACGTATACATTGACACAATCGCCATATGTATGGCAGACTCAAGCCTGCTGGAATGATCCATGAACTACTCCCACACATCTGCAGCATACACAGCTGTCATGCCTTGAATTCATGAACATTGGCAACGAGGTTGTTTTGACCTGTTGAGCAATTCACCTGATCAGTGCTGCTTGGCAGCATGACAGGCCCTGATAGCAGGTGGCACAAGGCCCTCTCACAGTCTGATAAAGGCTTTGCCAGGGATGTGATGATATCAGCCAGAAGAAAGTCTGCCCACGACATCTCTCTGTATGGCGTCGCCACTCTGAAGAAGGTAGCGGAGAAGAACATTCTTGTCTCCTGCAGGATGGTGAAAGTTCAAGGACTTGTCATAGAAACAAACCAAGTCAGGTTCAAACAAGAAGCAAGTGGCCCTGCTGCATGCAGCAAAGACATTTTTTTGCGTGGAGATGATTGCAATTGGATGTGCATTGCATCAGAAGCTGAAATACAATGAGATGGATCTCACCTTGAAGGCAACATCCCATGGCAGCAGCAGCAGCGCCAAGATACACGCATACATTAGTGGTGGATGCAATGAAGCTGCCTGATCTTGCTGCAGTAGGCAATGCACGCAGAAGACAGCCGAGCTTGTCAGCGCCACCGTTGTTGCTAAACCAGCAGACTGCAGATGCACAGCACATAAGTGTTAACGCCAGTGTGTAATGAGAATTTGAACAATCTTGTACAATTTCAAGCCAGGATAACTGCAAGCATGTACTGCATTTGCTTAATCATGTGTGATGGATTTGAGAGCATTTAGCGTAGATGTAAGCGACAAGTCTAGCTCAAAGTACCTGGAATATTTGTCTGCTGTTGAGAAGGTATTTTTGGTCTTTGCTAGAGAAGCACACATCATATCGCACACCTGCCCTTTCAAAGTATCGTACATTGATGCCCCATAGCCAGAGCATTGTCAGCACTGGCAACAGAGGCTGGTAGTATATGTAAAATAGCTCAGTATGTGCTACATCCGTAGATCTGAGTGTTACCACAGTAACCAAACCACAGAATAGGAACCAGACTGCGAAGCACCGCTTCTGCAAAGACATTCCTGCCAAATGTAAGAAGTAGGCCACACAACATGACATGTTCAAGTCTGAACAAATATGAAGATTCTGATCTGTACGCATACCATGACAGCGTGTGACATGTCGATGTGAGCCACTGGCAATACATGGCTCTTTTGACTTTGCAGGTCATGTCGATGATCACCATTTTGCCTGCACAAGGACTGATCTGTGAAAAGGCAGCAGACAGAAAACCAACTATGGCAAACCATGACAACACCTACCAAGGATTCAGACCAGCCGCTGTGCTTTCTGCCATCAGTCCTTCCAACTCTGGAGAACGTACGTCTAACACTTCGGCGGCCTTGACTCGCGAACGGACCGACGGGGAGCTCGGAGATGAGTGAAATTTTGGAGAAGCTAGCCTATAAAACACGACCCTTCATGTCAAAAATACGCGTCCGCATAGCATACGGTGAATGATTAATACCCTTCAGATGATGTCGGTATGATTCACGAGAGCGGTATGATGACTGCTTGACAGCGATTGCAACACGGATTTCAACACTCAACAGCACTCACCCAGGGTGGCCCGGTTGCCCATCTTCAACCATGCCCTGTCCCAAGGGAATGCAAAAGCAGCTATGCGCGAGCCAGGGCGGTGCTCACCGCAACAACTTGTCAACACCTGGCAGGACGCAAGTTTGGAAACAATGCCATGCTTCTCCTTCGTCTGTGTAGTAATTTCTGTCTTGAAACGCCTTGAAGAAAGCCATACCTTCGGTTGTCAAACATTCAGACAGGGCGACTAACGTGCTAAGGTTGAGACATATAGCCGCAATGCCTCCCAAATTTCCTGTTCACACGTTGCAGACAGAGGCCCTGACGACAACCGTTGTGCGGGAGGTCAAGAGCATGTAAGCAGTCGCTGCCCCTTTTGCAACTTCTCTACATGTGCATCTACTTGGTAGATGCAAAATATTGTGCTGTTGTAGATGGCCGTTTTTTGTCGGCTTCGGAGTCGTGGGCTATGCTATGACGATGATATCGATTCCCACAGGTCAGTCAACAGCTCACAGGACGCCGCTCGTGATCGTTGTTACAATGTCACTTCATCTGCACAAGCTGTTATGCCAAGTTGAAAGTGGCACTCTGCAGAGGAAGACTTGAAGAAGTCTACCATCACACCACATGAAGACAAGGCAATGGCTTCAACAGCTTGAGCATATGCAGCACTGTTAGACAGACATTCTCTCTCTGGCGCGAGCCTGGTATGCTGCAAGACTTACAATGCTGCAGCTTAACAGAAATCGTCAAGCTGAGAGCAAATAGGCTATTTCATACACAGGCCTGGACAGCAACCGAGACAGTGCTCATGGCTTTGCCTTTGTGACTTATATAGCCTTAAGCTAGTGTAGCATGTAGGCTGGCAAGGAACTATAGACACTGTAACACTGCTTGGTGGTTTGACTCATGCCTGGTCTTTGATTAAAAATGCCAACCTATTTTGGCGCTGTCAAACACACTCCATGCTGCGCTCCATGTGTTGCATTTCCTTGACAACCGAACACATGCACACAATGTCACCTGTCTCGCAGCTTTGAAAAGTTGGATGCACGTCCCTCAGCCTATTCACTGCAGTGGTATGTGGTGTCTGTTTCCGGCAGATGTGCATCTTTAGATGCAGTTGACTTGTACGCATACACATGATATGCTGGCAGCTGGTGCCTGAACTTGTATCACCATGAAGTAAGCAGTAGTGAGTGCTTCAGACTTCGCATCAGCATTGATTACACCAGCAGTACACCCGGGCAACCTTGCAAAATCTCTTCAAGGATCAGGTAATTATGCTGGCAAAGTGCCCAGGTATTGTTTGAGCAAGGATCAATCAAGACTGTGCTATGCGGACTGCCTGAACAAAGCTGCGTCACAACTTTTACTATAAAACCTTCTTTGATCCTACAAGACACAGATGCACATTGTTGAGACAACACATGAATGCTGAACACAGCCTCCTTTGAAACCAAAATGGTCGGAAAACGTCCAACTGCAATCAGCAAGTGAAGCCATTGTAAACAGCATACGACTGTGAGGGCAAAATTTGCACAACTGCACTGGATGACAGCTTGCCAAGACCAAGATACCAAAAAGATAGCGGAATCACTTTGGCCTAGTAATTTTCTGGGAAAAAGCCAGAAGGCTGATAATCAAGGGGGTTGGAGACACCCAACATTGCTTGGACGGTTGTGGACACAAACAGGTACAGGGCAACAAGTCCTATAATGACAGCAACAGCTGTCTTTGGTCTTTTTAGCAATTGCAACACAGGCTTCACACTTATGTATGCTGTTCCAAGAAGGACTGTGATGAAGTATCGCCCATATCTAGAAACATTCACCCAGAAATCGCCCTCCCCGGTTGCTATCTGATATGTCTCAGGTTGATGGAGGTG
>JAABUS010007282.1_pt1 | contig 12829 bp, 13 predicted proteins | sample 5560161 | NCBI WGS metagenome assembly JAABUS01 (sample SAMN10711885, study PRJNA513376) | rock metagenome | isolation source: Antarctica rocks | place: Antarctica: Victoria Land, Trio Nunatak nord | collected 2016-01-04 | reverse complement strand
GCATCATGCCGATGGTGCCGGACGGGTCCATGATCTCAACCGTGATCCCCTTTGCCCGGCGCAGCAGCGGCAGGAGGTCGGGCGTCGCCTGCTCCCACCAATCCTGCTCGCCCGATTGCAGGGCCGCCGCCGCGGTGGCGCCGTCGGGGATCGTGGTCCATTCGACGCGGTCGTAGTGGACGGCCTTGGGACCGGAGAACCAGTCGGGCGTGCCGCCGTCCCGCGGCTTGTAGCCGTCGAAGCGGGCATACACGTTGCGTGCGCCCTGCACCCGCTCGTTCGCGACATAGCGGAACGGGCCGCTGCCGACCATCTCGCTTACCTGCGCCATCGGGTCGGTCTGCGCCAGGCGCTCCGGCATCATCGCCGGCATGTAGGCGGCGGGTTTCCCCAATGCGTCCGGCAGCAGGGGAAACGGCTTGCTCAGACGGAACTGGATCGTGCGGTCATCGGGCGCCGACAGCTCGTCGGTCGCGCGCATCAGGGCGCCGCCGAATGCGTCCCGCTTGGCCCAGCGGCGGATGCTGGCGACGCAGTCCCGCGCCAGCACGGGCGTGCCGTCATGCCACATCAGGCCGGGGCGCAGCGTGAGGCGCCAGAGCTTGCCCTCCTGCTCCGTCGCGTGCCCCTCCACCATCTGCGGCGAGGCGCGATACGTGATGTCGCAGCCGTACAGCGTGTCGAACACCATGTGCCCGTGGTTGCGGGTGACGTTGGCGGTGGTCCAGTGCGGATCGAGGAAGGCGAGGTCGATCTGCGGCACGAAGCGCAGGGTCGTGGCCGCGGCGGCGCGCACCACGCCCGGCCGGGCCAGGCCGGACGCCCCGAGCGCCGCCAGAAGGGTTCGACGCCGCATGCCCGCTCTCCCGCTGTCCCGCCGCCCACTACACCGGACGCCGGCCCGGCTTGGCAAGGGTCGAGCTTGTCAAGCCGGGCGCCCATGCAACCGGTCAGCCATCCGTTCCGCCATCGCCACCGTCGTGAGGTGCGTGTTGGCGCGGGGCACCTCCGGCATCACCGAGGCGTCGATCACCCGCAGCCCGGTCGCGCCGATCACCCGGCATTCCGGGTCCACCACCGAGCGCGGGTCATCGAGGGCGCCCATCCGGCAGGTGCCGCTCGCGTGCTGCGCGTCGGAGCATTCGGCAAACAGCCAGTGGTCGAGCGCCGCATCGTCCAGCACGTCCTCCATCGAGCGGCCGGAGGCACCGTACTCCACCCGCTCGGCAATGGCCTGGAAGGCGGGCTGGGCGCAGAGCGCCTGCAAGCGGCGCACTCCGTCGCGCAGGCGCACGAGGTCTCGCTCGTCGGACAGCATGCGCTCCTCAACGTGAGGGTCGATGGCCGGGTCGGGGCTGGAGATGCGGACGTGGCCCTGGCTGAACGCCTGATACACCGAGACGGCCAGGCGCCCGCGGGAGGCTTCGGGGCCGCCCCGGCTCAGCAGCGCGCCGGCCAAATTGCCGGCGATCATGATCATATCGTTCTCGCCGGCCCCGCCCAGGCCCGAGCTGTAGCGCAGGCAGCAGTTGGTGTGGCGGTGCATCAGCGTGCTGACCTGCGCTTCCGGGCGGAGGTGCAGCAGGGCGCCGACGAGCGGATGGTCGAGCAGGTTCTCCCCCACCGGCCGGTCCGCGACGACCGGGATGCCGAGGCCTTGCAGCAGCGCCGAGGGACCAATGCCGGAGCGCTGCAGCAAGGCGGGCGAATGGATGGCGCCGGCGCACAGGATGACCTCCCGCGCCGCCCGCGGCGCATGGGTCTCGCCGCCGGCCCGCACGCGCACGCCCGCGGCATGGGGCCGGTTGCCTTCCCACTGCACCGCCTCGACCAGGGCGTTGCCCACGATGTGCAGGTTGGCCCGCCCGCGCGCCGGCTCCAGGTAGCCGTCGTTGGTCGAGACCCGGCGCCCGTCGATGCTGTTGATGGCGAACGGCGACACGCCCGCGCCCTCCGGCGCGTTGTGGTCGTCGCACCAGCCGTAGCCGAGGCCGAGCGCCGCGTCCCGCAGCGCGCGGTCCACGCTGCCCCAGGCCTCGGGCGGTGCGCGGTACACCGGGATGGGGCCGCGGTCGCCGTGGTACGGGGCATGGGGAAAATTCTTGTCGGTTTCCAGTTTGCGGAAATACGGCAGCATGTCCGCCCAGCCCCAGCCGGCGCAGCCCGCGGCGGCCCAGCGCTCGAAGTCGTCAGGCGTGCCGCGTATGGCGATCTGGCCGTTGATGGTCGAGCTGCCGCCCATCGCCCGGCCCCGCCACAGCAGGCGCGGCTCCTGCGCCGCCGTGCGCCGGGCCAGGAGGTGCGGCCAGCGGAAGTCGTCGTCGCCGATGGCGCGCATCGGGTTGGGGATGCTGATGTGCTCCGGCGTCTCGGCCGAGCGGAAATCGCGCCCGGCTTCGAGCAGCAGCACGCGGGCGGCCGGGTCCTCGCTGAGCCGCGCCGCAAGGACCGCGCCCGCCGAGCCGCCGCCGATGATGATGGTGTCGTACTCGGCAGCGATCATCGGGCATCCTTCGCGTAGGGGAGGGCGCAGCTTGCCGTTCGGACGGCCTTGCGGCAAGGCGAGGGACGGCCGTGCCGGACACGGTCTGGGCCTACGGCTACGACCCGGCCACCGGCGCCATCGCGGGCAGGCGCGTGTTCGCGCGGGTGGAGGAAGGCGGCCAGGACGGCGGGCCGGACGGGGCGGCGGTGGACCGGGACGGGTTCGACTGGTGCGCGGTGTCCGGCGGCGGGCGCCTGCTGCGGTTCGACCCGCACGGGCGGCTTGAGCGCCGGGTGGCGATGCCGGTGCAGTACCCGACCATGCCGGCCCTCGGCGGCGAGATGCTGGACACGGTTTTCGTGACCTCGGCCTCTTGGCCGTTGTCGGAGGAGGACCGGCGGCGGCGGCCGGAGCAGGGCGGGCTGTTCGCCTTCCCCGCACCCGTGCCGGGCCTGCCGGCGACGCGCGTTCACGGCCCGGCCGTCTCCGTGACCTCCCACCCGCCGCCGAGCGCTCGGTAAAGCGTGACCAGGCCCGTCGCGATCCGGGTGCGGCTGTCCGCCAGGTCGTTCTGGCTTTGCAGGAGCTGCGCCTGCGCCGTGTTCACGTTTAGGAAATCGACGACCCCCTCGGCGTAGCGCTGCCGGGCCGCGCGGAGCGCGATGTCGTTCTGCGCCACGGCCTCGGCAACCTGCTTCTCCCGCGCCTGCGCCTCGGCAAAGGCCGTGAGCGCGTTGTCCACCTCCTGCCACGCTTGCAGCAGCGTGCGGCGGAACGTGATCGCGGCCTCGCGTTGCTGGGATTCGCGCAGCCGCAGCGTGCCGCGCAGCCGCCCGCCCTGGAAGATCGGCAGGGAGATCGACGGCCCCAAGTCGAAGGCGCGGGAATACAGGCTGAACGCATCCTTGAGCCGCAGGCTTTGCAGCTCGACGCTGCCGTTCAGGGTCACGTCCGGGTAGAACTCCGCCTCCGCGACGCCGGCCTGCGCCGTGGCCGAATGCAGCCGGGCCTCGGCCTGGCGCAGGTCCGGGCGGCGGCGCACCAAGGCCGCGGGCAGGCCGACCGGCACCAGCGCCGGCACGCCCGGCTGGGCGGCCCGGGGCTTCAGCTCCGCTTCCAGCGCCCGGGGCGTCTCGCCCAGCAGCAGGCCGATGGCGTTGATCGCCGCCGCCTCCTGCGTGCGCAGCGGCGGCACGGTGGCGGCGATGGTGGACTCCTGGGCCCGCGCCCGTGCCATGTCGAGCGTGGTGGCGACGCCGTTGTCGAACCGGTTGCGCACGAGCGCGGTGTTCTGCCGCGCGAGGTCCTGGTTGTGCTCGGCGATGGCCCGCTGCCCCTGGATGCCGCGCAGTTGCAGGTAGTCCTGCGCCAGGTCGGCCAGGGCGGCGAGGGCGACGCCGCGCCGGTCCTCGATGGCGGCCTGCGTGTCGGCAGTGGCGGCCTCCACCCCGCGGCGCACCCGGCCGAACAGGTCGAGGTCCCAGGAGGAGCTGAGGCCGTTCTGGAACACGTCGAACTCGACCGGCGCACCGGGCTTGATGACGACGAGCGCGCCCGGGTTGCCGGTCAGGCTCAGCCGGCTGCGCTCGTAGGAGGAGCGCTCGTTGATCTGCGGCAGCCCCTGCGACGCTACCACCGCGCGCTGCGCCCGCGACTGCAGGACGCGCTCGGCCGCCGTCTGCAGATCGAGGTTCTGCGCCGCCACGCGCTTCACCAGCGACAACAGCTCCGGGTCGTGGAACCGGGTCCACCATTGCGGGTCCACCTCGCCGGGCGTGGTGCGGCTGGGTACGTCGTTGCGCTCCGGACCCCAATCGCCCGGCGCCCCGGGGTCCAGCGGATGGAAGTCGGGTCCCACGGTGCAGGCGGCCAGCATCAGCGCTGTGGCCCAGGCCAGCCGGCCAGCCTTCATCGCGGGGCCGTCATTGCGGCGCCGTGACGCGGGCGGGCGTTTGCCGCTGCTCGCCGGCCACGTCGGCCAGCCCGGTGTGGATCGTGGTTTCCACGGAAAAGCCGAGGCGCAGCAGCTTCGCCTCAGGCTGAGCCGGCGACACCACGATCTTCACCGGCAGGCGCTGCACGATCTTGGTGAAGTTGCCGGTGGCGTTGTTGGGCTGGATCGCTCCGAACGCCGCCCCGGACGCCGGCGGCACGCTGTCCACCACGCCGTCGAGGTCGATGTCATAGGCATCGACATGGATCGTCACATGTTGGCCCGGCAGCACGTGGCGGAGCGAAACCTCCCGGTAGTTCGCGACGATGTACGCCCGATCGAGCGGCGCCACGATCATCAGGGATGCGCCGGGAGCCACGTAGTTGCCGACCTCGACGGTGCGGCTTCCGACCATGCCGCTGACCGGCGCCAGGATGCGGGTGTAGCTGAGGTTGAGCCGCGCCTGGTCGACCCGCGCCTGGTCGGCCTTCACCGCGGCCTCCGCCGCCGCGCGCTGCGCTTCGAGCACCGGGACTTGCCGGCGGGCCGCTTCCGTGGACGCGCGGGCCTGGTCCACCGCCGACTGCGCCTGCTGCACCTGCTGGTCCGCCTGCTGGCGTTCCTGGAAGGTGCCGGCGCCGGTCGCGGCGAGGTTGCGGTAGCGCTTCTGGTTGGCCTGGGCGAAGGCGAGCTGCGCGGCGGCCGAGGGGTTCTGCGTCTGCGACTGGTCCACCACGGCCGGCTGGCGGGAGATGGAGGCGTTGGCTTCCGCGAGCTGCGCCATGTCGCGCTCCAGCGTGGCCTCGACGGTGGCGAGTGCGGCGCGGAAGTCCCGGTCGTCGATGGTCGCCAGCAACTGCCCGGCCGACACCGGCTGGTTGTCGTCCACATCGACGGACGCGACCTGCCCGGACACGCGCGGCGCCACCGTCGCGTAGTGCGCGGTGACGTAGGCGTCGTCGGTCCAGACATCCGGGGCCGGGGCGAAGATGATCGCAAGCACCACGGCGATGAAGCCGATGACGATTGCGCCGCCCAGCAACCAGGGCCACAGCGGCTTCCGCTTGGCCGGCGGCTTGTCCTTGTTCCCCTGCTTGTCTTTGTCTTCGGGTGGCGGTTTGCCGGGCTTGTCCTTCGGCGGTGCGCCGCCCTTCTCGTCGTCGGGCATCCTGCGGCCTTACTGTTGCTGGGCCACGATGCGGGGCGGGTAGGTGCGGACCGGCAGCACCGCCAGCACCACCATCAGGACGACGGCCAGGCACGCGATCACGAGGAAGGCGTCGCTCAGCGTCAGTACGGTCGCCTGCGCCTGGACGGCGCTGCGGAACGCCGCGATGCTCCCCGCGTCGTGCTGCTGCAGCACGTTGAACGATCCCTGCCCCGATTGGTCCACGATGCGGTTGTAGTGCAGGCCTCCGCGCCAGCGCATGATCAACTCCACCATCCACACGGCGACCGGCTCGGCCACGCCGCGCATCGTGTTGACCAGGGTGGACGCGAACGGCCCGTCCGCCGGGTCCTTGATGGTGTTCACGGACATCATCAGCAGCGGCATGACGATCAGCGGCGCCCCGAGCGCCTGGAACCCCTGCCAGAGCAGGAAGGTGCCGGCGTCCCAAACGGAGGTGAGGAAGGAGTTGCCGATGCAGGCCGCCGCCACGCAGACGATGCCGGAAAACAGCACCCACCGCGCATCGACGCGTTCGAAGTCCAGCAGGAAGGCGATGGCCGGCAGGAGCAGGAACTGCGGCAAGGCGATGAGGACCGTGACCACATAGGATTGCTCAGGACGGAAGCCGGCGACCTGCTGCAGGTAGCGGAGCGGGATGGTCGAGGCGGATTGGCTGAGCAGCAGGAAGGTGAACAGGGTGGTCAGCCCGAACAGGAAGTTGCGCCGCTTGAGCAGGGCGAAGCGGTAGAGCGGCATCTCCACCATCAGGTCGTTCAGCACGAGCAACGGCAGGGCCACGGCGGACACCAGGGCGAGTACGCAAATCGTTTTCGAGTTGAACCAGTCCAGCCGGTCGCCTTGTTCGAGCATGGTGGTGAACGCGCCGAACCCGACGATGACGAGCAGCGCCCCGCGCCAGTCGAACTGCCGGATGCGCTCCAACCTCGGCGGCTGCTGCGCCACGCCGTACCAGATCAGCAGGCCGGACACCGCGCACAGCGGCAGGGCCTCGAAGAACACGAACTGCCAGCCGACGAGTTCCGTCCACAGCGCGGCCAGGGCGGTCGAGATGTTCGGCCCGAAGGTGGCCGTGAGCCCGTAGGCCGCCAGCCCGTAAAGCCGGACCGGCGGCGGCAGCACCTGGAGCGCCACCGTCAGCAGCAAGGGGATGGTGAAGCCGGAGGACAGGCCCTGGAGGAAGCGCAGGCCGTACAGCAGGCCCAGGTTTGACGTGAACGGGATCGCCACCGTGCTGACGCAGGTCAGCGCCATGATGAACAGCAGCCAATGGCGGATCGACACCGTGACGGCCCAGAACGTCGCCATCGACATGCCGACGACCTGGCCCGTGGCGAACAGGCTGCTGAGCCAGGTGCCCGGGTCCTGGCTGAGGCCCAGGCCGCCCCGCACATCGATCAGCGCGGTGGAGGTGACGCCGTCGTTGAACTCGGCCGTCAAGGCGGCCAGCAGCACGCCCAGGAGGCCCAGCAACGGTTTCAGCTCCAGGCCCTTGCCCGCTTCGCTCGCCAACTCAACTCCGTTTTCTGTCACGGCGATCGCGGATCATCGTCGCTTCGAGGGCTCACCCGGTCGCCCTAGGGCAGCAACGGGCGATAGGCCCCGGCGTTGCAAACGAACTTACCGATGGTCGGACTGACCGACGGCCGGGCTGCAGCTTCACCCGTTGCACATAGCCTGTCGCAGTCCGTGGAGCCACCATATGACAGCGTACCCAGCCGAGGACTCCCCATGATCTCTCGCCGCCATCTCATCGCCTCCGCCCCCTTGCTCGGCCTGGCCGGGCAGGCCCGCGCGACGCCGGCCCCGATCCGGTTCGCGGTCGGTCCGTTCCAGCCCACGGCCGGCGACACCAAGCGCGCCTACGAGCCGTTCTTCGCCTATTTGGGCGAGGCGCTCGGCCGTCCCTACGAGCTGACAGTCACGACCGACTGGGCCGGCATCGCGGTGGCGCTGGCGAACGGGCAGGTGGATTGCGCCTGGATGGGGCCGTGGGGCTACGTGCTGGCGAAGGACCGTTCGGGGGCGGAGGCGCTGGCGACGGTCGAATACAACGGCAAGCCGACTTACCACGCCGTCATCATCGCCCGGCCGGACCTCAAGATCGAACGCTTCCCGGAGGACGCCCGCGGCCTGTCCATCAGCTTCGCCGACGCGGGGTCAACCAGCGGCTGGCTGATCCCGAACTGGTGGTTCCTGACCCACGGCATAGACGTGAAGACCTTCTTCAAATACCGCGACGGCGCCTCTCACCCGGCGAACGACATCGCGGTGGCGACCGGGCAGGTTGACCTCGCGACCGACTACGACCGCAACCTGCAAGCAATGATCGAAGCCGGCCGGGTCAAAGCGGATCAGGTCCGCGTGGTTTGGACCTCTGACCCGCTACCGAACGACGCCCTGGCGGTCCGGCGCGAACTCGACCCAGCGACGAAGCGCGCCATCCTGGACGCGGCCCTGAAGATCGACGCGGCCCAAGCTGCCGCGGTCCTGCCCGCCCATTACACCGGCTGGGTCGCGGCCCGGCCGGACAGCTACGCCGACATCGAGGCCGCCGGGCGCGCGCTGCATAAGCTGCAAGGGAGCTGATGCCCCTGACGGCGGAGCCGCCGAATGCCCAGCGGGCAGCGATGTGGTCTGCCGCCCGGTGGGCGGCGATACGGTCTGCCGCCCGGTGGGCGGTGGGGCTGCTGGCCGCTGCCGTCCTTTACGGCGCTTGCCTCTGGGTTGTCTCCCCGGATCTGCCGCGGCTGTGGGCGGGGTTGCCGCGGCTGCTCCGGTGGTTCTCCACCGCGTTCCCACCCGACTTCTCCGGCCCCGGCGACCTCGCGCGCCGGGCCGCGGAGACTGTTGCGATTGCGACGCTCGGCACCACGCTGGCGGCCGTGGCGGCATTGCCGCTTGTGCTGTTCGCCGCCCGGCCCGTGGCCCCGGCCGCGTGGCTGTATCATCCGGTCCGCGGCGTCCTGGATTTGTTGCGCGGCGTGGACGGGTTCGTCTTCGCCCTGATCTTCGTGGCCGCGGTCGGCCTCGGCCCGTTCGCGGGCATGTTGGGGGTGGCGCTGCACAGCACCGGGTCGGTCGCCAAGCTGTGGTCGGAGGCGCTGGAGGCGGCCGACCTCGCTCCGGTCGAGGCCGCCTTGTCCGCCGGCGCATCCCGCGCGCAGGCGGCCACAGTGGTGCTGCTGCCCGGCGCGCTGCCGCAGATGGCGTCCACGGTGCTGTACGTGTGGGAGTTCAACATCCGGGCCTCGACGGTGCTGGGCCTGGTCGGCGCGGGCGGGGTCGGGCAGGAGTTGAAGAATGCCGTGGACCTACTGGACTTCGCGCGCGTGCTGGCCATCCTGCTCGTCATCGTCGCCCTCGTGCTGGCGGCCGACCGGATCTCGGCGCGGCTGCGGGCTGCGCTGCTCTGACCCTGGCCGCCCTCAGCGTCCGCGACCTAGCTGTGCGACGCGGCGGGCGCGTGGTGCTGTCGGGCGTTTCGCTGACGCTTGCGCCCGGGGAGGTCGTGGCGGTCGAGGGCACGTCGGGCGCGGGCAAGACGACCCTGGTGCACGCGATGGCCCGGCTGATCGCCTCGACCGGGTGCATCGAGGGCGCGCGGCCGGCCGTGGTGTTCCAGCAGCACGCGCTGGCGCCCCGGCTGACGGCGCGCGTCAATGTGCTGGTGGGCGCGCTGGGCCGGATCGGCTTCTGGCGCGCGACGCTCCGGCGCTGGCCCGCGCGGGAAGTGGCCGTGGCGGAGGACTGCCTCGCGCGGGTTGGGCTGGCCGGGCTTGGGCAGCGCCGGGCCGACACCCTGTCGGGCGGGCAGCGGCAGCGCGTCGCCATCGCCCGGGCGCTGGCTCAGCGCGCGCCGGTGCTGCTGGCCGACGAGCCGGTCGCCAGCCTCGATCCCGGCAACGCGGAGGCGATCCTGGGCCTGCTGCGCGACCTGGCGCGTCGGGACGGGCTGGCGGTCCTGGTCTGCCTGCACCAGCCCGACCTCGCCCGGCGCTTCGCCGACCGGCGTTTGGCGCTCAGTGCGGCAGGGCTGACGCTTGTGCATGCATCCGTAGCGTCCTGACGCTCCGGCGTGCGCGCCGCCTCGCCGAGGGCCACGGATTGTTCTACGAAAGGACCCGGACCGCGTGGCGGTGCGTGGCACGGGGAAACGAGAGCATGGGTCCAAGCTGGCGCGAACGCGATCACACGGCACCCTCAGTGTTCCAGCCCGAAAGCCTGCTGCGGGAAGCCAGGCGTCAACGCGGCCTTCCGGTCCGGGATGTCCCGGCGATCTGCGTGCTCGATCCGGACGGCGACCTGGTGCGCACCCTCAGCCGCACCGGCGCGGCGCGGCCAAGCCTCGGCTGGGCCTGCTACCATACCGAACTCTCCGAGTTCGACTTGGCCGGCGGCATGCCCGTCGGCATCGTCGGCCTTGCAGTTGGCGCACCGTTCGCCGTGCTCGTGGCGGAACAGCTTTTCGCCTCCGGCTGCCGTTACCTCATCAGCATGACCTCAGCCGGGCAGATCGCCGAGTTGGCGGAGCCGCCCTACATCGTGCTCATCGACCGGGCGCTGCGGGACGAGGGCACGAGCTTCCACTATCTTCCGCCCGGCGCTGACGACGTCGTCGCTGCCCCTGACCCGGCCCTGCTCGATGCCGTGGAGCGGGAAGCGCGGCACCGCGGCATCGCCCTCCATCGCGGCGCAACTTGGACCACCGACGCGCCCTTCCGCGAAACTGAGGCCGCCATCGCTGCCGCACGCGCTGCAGGCGTGCTCGCGGTCGAAATGGAAGCTGCCGCGCTTTATGCTTTTGCCACGGCCCGCCATGCCGCTGTCACCTGCTTTGCCCATGTGACGAATGTCATGGGCCAGCAAGAGGGCAGCGATTTCGAAAAAGGCGAAGCGGATGGCACGGTCGCCGCCCTTCGCCTGATCGAGGCCGCCGCAACGGCGTTCGGGAGCCTTTGATGCGCACGAATCCGTTCTACGACTCGTGGCTGTTCCTCCTTGGGGAGACCCCGGACCATGAGGCGCTCGGCGATGCAAAGTACCTGTTGGTGGCGCTCTACGCCGCCCTGCTGATCGGTGGCGTCGCAGTGGCAGCCTACATATGGTCTCGCGACCCTGCGCAACGCAACGGGCGGACCCTCGCCATCTGGCTGTTCCGCACGCTGATCGGCACAATGTGGCTGCAAAGCTCGTTGTGGAAGCTGCCGCTGCCGGTGGCGGGCGGCTTCCAGTACTGGACGGGGCAACTGGTCGAGCATTCCTGGCTGCCCGTCCACGCCGCCCTGGTCCGGGACGTTCTGCTGCCCAACATCGCGATCCTCGATCCGCTCGTCTGGCTCACCGAGACGCTGCTCGGCATCTCGCTCATGCTGGGCTTCGGCGTGCGGCTGGCTGGGCTTGTGGGCATCGCTTTCACGCTCAATCTCTGGGTCGGGCTGTACCATCGTGGCGACGAGTGGCCGTGGAACTACGTCTTCCTGATGGTCGTGCACGCCATTTTCGTGCTGGACCGCGCCGGCGAGTGCCTGGGGTTGGACGCCGTGCGTGCGCGCCGGAAGCGTTTGGCTCCGGCCTGATGGCAGCGGCGCCCCGGTTGCGGACATATACGGGCCGCCTTTGGCGACGTGCTTGATCTTGACCAGGTGGGGTTGGACCAGAGGAGCGCCTGGCGCCGGGGGGGGGCACGCCTCCAAGGCCCGGTACGCTGGTGGGTCGCCGATCTTCCACGTCGTGGTGCGGTCGCGTTGGGGCGACGTGGGCGGGATGACGCCGGGTCCGCTGAACGGCGCCGCGACGGACATCCTGCAGGAAGGGCTGCGGCTCAACTACGTGAAGCTCCCCGAGGACGGCCGGTCCGAAATCCTGCGCATGATCCTCGACAACGTGCGCGCGACGGCGGAGGCGACGGCCGATCTCCACGCCGTGCTGGACGCCGAGGCCCCGCAGCCCACCGACGTTTGGACCCGCGGCGACATGCGCGCTGGGACGCGCATCGCAGGTGCGGCCCTGATCGAGGAGATGCCCGCCACGACCTTCCTTCCGCGCGGCTGAAGCCTTTCGCTGGGCGAAATCGGCCAGTTGCTGCTGACCCGGGCCGAACAAGAATAGCTGTCAGCCGGCGCCCTCCAGAGTGCGGCGGATGCCTTGCCAGGATTGCCGCATCAGCGCCTCCGTCAGCGTACTCGCCGCGGCCTCCGCCGCCACGCCTTCCAGCGCCACGCCTTCCGGAGCCAGGCGGCAGGTATCGATCTCGTCGAGGTCCGCGCGCGTCAGGAGCCAGAACTGGCAGGCGGATGACCGGCGCAAGATACTGGCGTTTGCGCGCGACCTGCTGAACTCCGACTACGCCGGGCACCGCCTAGCCTTCGCGCAGTTCGCCCAGGCGCTGCATTTCAACCACCTGGCCGCGGTTTACAACAGCTTCGATTTCAGCGGCCCGCTGGACTTCGTGCGCCGGGCGGCCGACTTGTCGCCGCGGGTCATGGGCATTCGATAGATCGTGGCCCGCTGCGCCGAGATGGGCATGTTCGGCATCGTGGTGGCCTCGTCTTCCCCGGCGCTATCATGGGGCCTTCCTTGGCGGCGCGAAGCTGTCCCTCAAGCGCAGCAGGCTGCGGGTGGCGCGTCTGGACGGGACAACGACATGCGGCGTGACGAAGGTCACGTCGCCATTTCGGGACACTCTTTAGATTGCTGGCGGTCCTGGAGGCAGTATTGGGATCTGAAATCCCGAACGCCGCAAGCCAGGCCGTCAACCCAGGAGAGCCAACATGTTCACGAAATTTGTTCTTGTCGCCGCCAGCCTTGCCTTGAGCTTGCCGGCTGGCAGGGCATTCGCAGGCGAGGGCAACGGCGACCCGTTCCCGTTCCGAGCCAATGCCCAAGTCACCACCCGTCCCGCGCTCGTGGCCGACACCGGGTCAGCCGCGTATCCACAGCCGACGGGCAACCGCACGCAGCCTTCTTCCCTGGCGCAGCTTGAGCCAGCGCCTGGCAGCGAGGCTCCGGTCCAGACAACCGCCTCGCTGCCGCGTGGCGCGGGCACAGTCGCCTATGTTCAAAGCCAAAGCCTGAACCGCTACTTGGCTGCCCGCTCGGAGCGCGGGCGTCACCTGGAGGTCGGTCAAGCTCGGCCCAGAGGTTGAGCGGCCCGCCGGCAGCGCAGGACAGCATTCGACCTGGCGCCGACTGGACGCGCCAGGACTGGACGCGCCAGGTC
>JAABUS010007281.1_pt1 | contig 12829 bp, 12 predicted proteins | sample 5560161 | NCBI WGS metagenome assembly JAABUS01 (sample SAMN10711885, study PRJNA513376) | rock metagenome | isolation source: Antarctica rocks | place: Antarctica: Victoria Land, Trio Nunatak nord | collected 2016-01-04 | reverse complement strand
AGACGTGCACGTCGCTGTTGCGCTCGACGCCCTGGGCCGCCGACTCGGCGACCTACAGATACCGACCACGACCATCGGCTACAACCAGCTGCACCAATGGGCCGTCGGGCTCGGCCACGTCGGTGCCTTCGGCGTGGAAGGAACCAGCTCCTACGGCGCCGGGCTCACCCGTCACCTGCGTCACCACGGCATCCACGTCATCGAGGTCAACCGGCCGGACCGGCCACCAGGCACCGCAAGGGCAAGTCCGACCCCATCGACGCGGAATCCGCTGCACGGGCCGTCCTCGCCGGCACCGCCGCCGCCACCCCCAAGGCCGGCAACGACCAGGTCGAGGTCATCCGGATGCTCAAACTCACCCGTGACTCCGCCGTCAAGGCCCGGACCCAGACCATCAACCAACTCAAGGCCGTCCTCGTCACCGCACCAGCCGAGCTCCGCGAGTCCCTCAGCGGACTCGGACGGGTCGCGTTGCTCGAACGCTGCGCCGGGCTGCGTCCCGGGCAACCCACCACCCCGTTAACTGCCGCCAGGTACGCCCTGCGGATGCTGGCCCGGCGCGCCCTCACCCTGCAAACCGAGGCCCTGCAACTGCGCGAGCAACTGGCCACCCTCACAGCCGCGGCCGCGCCGGCGCTTCTTCAGCTGACCGGTGTGGGACCCGACACCGCAGCAGCGCTCATGCTCGCGGCCGGCGACAACGCCCACCGGCTCCACAGCGAAGCCGCGTTCGCCGCCCTGTGCGGCACCAACCCGGTTCCGGCCTCGTCCGGCAAAATCACCCGCTACCGCCTCAACCGAGGCGGCAACCGGCAGGCCAACGCCGCGCTGCACCGAGCCATCATCACCCGCATGCACTGGCACGAGCCCACCCAGATCTACGTCGCTCGACGCACCGCCGAAGGCAAGACCAAACCCGAAATCATGCGCTGCCTTAAGCGCTACCTCGCCCGCCAGGTCTACCGCGCCCTGCCCATCACACCCGTTCAAGACCAGCCCGCCGACCGCCGCAAGAACCTCGCCCCCGCGGCTTGACAGAACGTTAGGAGCATCAACCCGGTCGATACCTACGCCGCGGACCGGCCTGTCGCAGGCCGGCGCAAGACGCAGGAGTTGCGCGCTCAAGGCGGGACCACGGTTGGACCGATCGGCAGCAAGACGGGCGCTGGGCCGCCGCTGGCCCAGCTCACCACTGCGTGATTCCCCTCGGAGGCTTGGATCTTGTTTCTCTGTGCGTACTAGGTTTACCATAGCGAAACACCGAGAGGGTGTCCATCTGACTCGAAACGAGGTCCGCGGCCGTGCCCCTGTTGCAACTTCACCTCCTTGAAGGCCGACCGCCCGCGGTCAAGGCGCAGCTCGTCCGCGAGCTCACCGACGTCGTGGAGCGGGTCCTCGGGTCCTCGGCGGACCGGATCGCGGTGCTGGTCACCGAGTACGCCGTCAGCGAGTGGAACGTCGCGGGGGAGCCGCTGCGACTGCCCGAAGGAGCCCTCGATGACTGAGACGCGCACGGCACTCGCTGGAGTCCTCGACACCCTGGCCGGCTGCCGCACCTTCGAGCTCGAGCACCCGCGGTACGTCGGAGCACCCGTCTACCCAGCGCACTGGCCTGGTTTCGTCTACACGCTGCACCGCCATCACGAGCTGCTCGGCGAGCGCTTCCGCACCAGTGCGTCCGGCACGATCACGATCCAGGAGCATTCCGGGACCCACATCGACGCGTTGTGCCACCAGGCGGTGGAGATGGAGATGTTCGGGGGCGTGAGGGTGACTCCCGAGGTCCAGACCCCTCGAGGCTTCACGAAGCTGGGCGCGGAGACGATCGCTCCGATCTTCCGACGAGGGGTCCTCCTCGACGTCGCTGCGGCACACGGGGTCGCCGCCCTGGATCCGGGATACCTCGTGACCGCGGAGGACCTCGAGCTGGCTGAGAAGACCCACGACGTCGCCGTGGGCGAGGGTGACTGTGTCCTCATCCGCACCGGCAACGGGGGTGCCTACGCCGAGGCGGAGCAATACCTCGCGGGGCCCGGCGTCGGGGTGGACGCCGCGCGCTGGCTTGCGGCCCGGAGTCCCTACCTGTGTGGGGCAGACAACGTGGCGTTCGAAGTCCCCGACACCGTGGACCCCGAGCTTGGGTCGCTGCCGTGCCACCTCGTGCTCATCTACGAGGCCGGGATCTACATCGTGGAGAACCTCCAGCTCGAGGAACTCGCCGCGAGCGGCGAGTACGAGTTCCTGTTCGTGTGCCTGCCGCTGAAGCTCGAGGGTGTCACCGGCTCACCAGTCCGCCCCGTCGCGCTCGTCCTCCCCTGACCGCCCTGCGCAACCCAACCAAAGGAGAACATCGTGGGAACGCTGTCCCTCAACCAGGCCCAGGCCGCTCTCGAGGCCTGCCTCAGCAAGGCGAACGAGGTCGGCTCGGCCTCGTCCGTCGCCGTGGTCGATGACGGGCGTGAGCTCCTGGCATTCGCCCGCATGGACGGTGCGCTGCTGGCCAGCGCCGCGATCTCGCAGGCCAAGGCCTACACCTCCCGCTCACTGGGGTGTGACACCCGCGACGTGGAGGACCTCGCTCAGCCGGGGGGTGCGCTCTTCGGCATCCACACCGCTCACCTCGCCGTCGGCAAGGCACTGATCACCTTTGGAGGCGGCGTGCTGGTCACCATCGACGGCCAGCCGGCCGGGGCGATCGGCGTCGCCGGCGGTACCCCGGCCCAGGACCACGACATCGCCGCCGCGGGCGCCGCAGCACTGGCGGGTTGACCATGGTCGACCTGCGCCAGCTCGATGGCAAGCGAATCGTGATGACGGGCGGAGCCGCGAACATCGGCCGCGCCTGTGCGCTGCTGATGGCGCGGCACGGCGGGCAGATCGTGATCGGCGACATCGACGTGGCGGGAGCCGAGGAGACGGCCGCCCTCATCGAGAACGAGGGCGGCACCGCATCGGTAGTGCCGACGGACGTGAGGTCGGAAGAGGCGGTGAAGAATCTCGTCGACAGCGCCGCCGAGCGGCTGGGCGGCCTCGACGTCGGCTTCTTCAATGCAGGTCTCCAGCGATCCGGCGCCGTCACCGACTTCCCGATCGAGCAGTGGGACGCTCTGTTCGCCGTCAATCCGCGTCACTGCTTCCTTGGAGCGAAGCACCTGACGCCCCACCTGCGAGACGGGGGCGGCTCGATCGTGCTAACCGCCTCGCTCGCCGCCATCAAGGGAGGCCCGGGTATGACGGCATATTCCGCCTCGAAGGGCGCCATCGTCGGCTTCGGCAAGGCGCTGGCGGCCGAGCTCGCTCCCCACAAAATCCGGGTAAACACCGTATGCCCCGGCTGGATCGACACGCCGTTCAACCAGCCCGCCATCGACTTCATGGGGGGGCGCCAGTCTCAGGAGGAGGCCGTCCACCACGTCGTCGCCCTCGGACGGCAAGGCGTGCCCGAGGAGGTCGCGGGAGGCGTGCTCTTCCTTGCCTCCAATGCCTCGTCTTACATGACCGGCCAGACCCTGGTCATCGACGGCGGCGCGGCCTGAACAAGCAGCGAATACCCGCAACCACTGATTGCAGAGACCCTTGAGGAGAAGCGAATGAGTAACCGACGCAAGCCGACGGGTGCTCCGTCCGGCCTGAGTTTCCCGTCCGTCGACCTGTCGCGCCGCCGGTTCCTTGGAGGGGCCGCGGGGGTCGGCGGTCTGGCAATACTGACCGCCTGCGGCGGGGGAGGCAACAGCAGCGGCTCGGCGGCCACGATCGACACCTCGAAGGTGGACTCGGGCGCCGCGAAGGCGCTGCAGGACATCTTCGGGCCGGGTGGCAAGGCGGGTGGCTCGGAGGTCGCGCTTGCGGCCGGCATGCTGCTGGCGATGACGGGTCAGGGCTCTTTCTTCGGCAAGGTGATGAGCCAGGGCGCCAAGCTGGCGGCCGCCCAGATCAAGTCGGCGAAGGGAATCACCTACGACATCCACATCGCCGACCACAAGAGCGGCGACGTCCCGAGCGCGCTCACCGGCACGCGACAGCTGGTCACGCAGAACAAGATCAATGTTCTGCAGACCTCCTACGGCGCCCCCAGCGAGGCGATCGTGCCGCTGATCGGCCAGAACAAGCTGCTCTCATTCAACGGCGGCGGCTCGAGCCCCGGACAGGTGGGCAAGCCGTTCCTGTGGCAGACCCGGATGATCTTCGGCGACGATCCGTGCCCGGGCGCGCTGGCCTGGATCAACAAGACCTTCCCGCAAGCCAAGAAACTCGCAATCGTCGGCACCCAGGAGAACGGTGTCGCCGGGGCCAAGACGATCGGTCCCGCCGTGTGGATGCAGCTCACCGGCGGCTCGGTTGTCGCCAACGAGCAGCACGACGTCGGTGCCACCGACTTCAGCTCGATCATCGCGCGCATCAAGTCCTCCAACCCCGACGCCATCTTGACCTTCAGCTTCGGCGACGACGTGGGCTACCTCGTCAAGCAGTTGCGCGAGGCCAGCGTGAAGGTGCCGATCATGGGCATCGAGTTCACCGAGCAGGCCGCCAAGGTCGCCGGCGCGGCATACGACACGTACAACTTCGCGACCGACTTCTACGACCCGAAGAACCCCAACCCCTGGAACAAGGTGTTCGTCGCCGGCCACAACAAGATGTGGGGCGCGGACCCGGAGTACTACGGCGCCAACTACTACGAAGAGGTCTTCTTCGTATGGGAGCTCGTCCGCCGGGTGCTCGCCGACGGTGGCAACGCCACCGACACCACGGCGTTGCAGAAAGCGCTGGAGAAAAACCCGACCTTCAAGTCCCTGTACGGCGGTGACGAGAGCGCCACCGGCCAGGTCAAGTTCAACCCCGAGGACCACACCATCTCCAAGCCGATGGGCGTGTTCAAGGTCACCGGCGGACAGCCGGTCAAGATCGCCGACATCGTCAAGATCGCGGCCGGCAGCGACCCGACGAAGGCGCTGGTCTGACCACCGGGTCGACCGAGGAGCAGCACATGGATCTCACCCTCTTGGCCCAGCTCACGGTGTCCGGCCTGGTCATCGGCTCCACCTACGCCCTGTTGGGCGTGAGCTTCGGCGTCATCTACGCGACCACCAAGATCTTCCACCTAGCCCATGCGGTGGCGTACGCCGGCGCGGCGTACGCGGCCGTATGGTCGGCCGACCACCTGGGGCTCAGCTTCTGGCCGGCCCTGGTGGTGGGCCTGGTCGTCGCGGTGCTGCTCGGGGTGGGCATCGAGACACTCTTCTACCGGCCCATGCGCAGGCGGAACGCCACGCTGTTGACCATCTTCCTCGTGTCTCTCGGCATCAGCGTCGCGTTCCCCAACCTCCTGCAGCTCATGTTCGGACCGGAGAACCAGACGCTCCCGCGGCCCGACAACCCGACGTACGGGCTGGGGTCCGTCACGATCTCCCGGCACGACGTCGTCAGTGTGGCCCTCTCGTGGCTGCTGATCGCGTCGGTGGCCACGTTCATCGCCCGCACCCGGTTCGGCCGCTCCATCACGGCCATGCGCACCAACCCGGTCATGGCCGAAGCGGTCGGCATCGACAGTCGCCGGGTGTACGCGGTGGTGTTCCTGCTCGGCAGCCTGCTCGTCGGCGTAGCCGGACTGCTGTTCACGGCGAAGGGCGTCGCCACCCCCACCATGGGCCTCCAACCCGCGTTGATCGGCTTCATCGCGGCCTTCCTCGGCGGCATCGGGTCGCAATGGGGTGCGGCGCTCGGCGGGCTGGCGCTCGGGTTGATCAGCAGCTGGAGCGCCCTGTACCTCCAGGTCGACTACGGCCCCGTCGTGGTCTTCGGGGCGATGTTCCTGGTGCTGCTCATCCGTCCGCAGGGCCTCCTCGGAAAGGCAGCCGCCTGATGAGCTACTACGCCGACATCGCGATCTCCATCCTGATCCTGATGACCCTCGGGGTCTCCCTCAACCTGCTGCTCGGGTATGCCGGGCGCGTCTCGATGGCACATGCGATCTTCTTCGGGATCGGTGGCTTCACCGCTGCCCGGCTGACCCTGCCCTCTCTAGACGACCTCGGCGGTGTCGCGACGGCAGGCCTGCAGTCCGGCGCCGGGTGGAACTGGCTGCCCGCGCTGATCGCGGCCATCGTGGTCGCCTTCGTCGCCGCCCTGGTCATCTCCATCCCGGCCGTCCGCCTCGTCAGGGGCGAGTACCTCATCCTGCTCACCCTGGCCTTCCAGCTCGTCGCCAACCAGCTGATGGGCGTCCTGGACAAGGTGACCGGCGGACCCTATGGACTGTCCGGGGTGCCGCCCATCAACGTCGGCTCCGCGGTACTGCTGACCCCGGAGCGGGTGTTCTGGGTAATGCTCCTTGCGGCGGTCGTGGCGATCGGGGTCTGCTGGGGCCTCGGCGAGTCGCCGTTCGGGCGGCTGCTCAAGGGAATCCGGGAGCACGAGTCCGCGGTCTCCAGCGTCGGGAAAAACCCGGTCGTCCCCGAGCTGCTGGCCTTTAGCATCAGTGCCGCGATCGCCGGCGGTATGGGCGCGCTCGCCGCGTTCTACTACGGCTCGGTCGTGCCCAGCAACTACTCACTGACCTACTCGATCTTCATCGTCTCGGTCGTCGTGCTGGGCGGGATCGGCAACCTGTGGGGCCCGGTCATCGGGGCGATCGCGCTCGGACTGCTCGAGCCGGTGCTACGCAAGTACGTCGGCGACTCCGCCATCCCTTGGCAGGCCGTCATCTACGGGGCCGCGCTGGTAGTGATGATGCGGCTCCGCCCGGAGGGACTGCTCCCCGAAGGAGTCGGTCGCCTCCGGCTCCCGGGTATGGGCAGCAGGAAGGCGCCCGCCGTGGTCCCCACCCCGGAAGAGGCGCTCGCCCGGTTGTCCGTGGACGCTCCGAGCGACACGCCGGGGCGGACCGGTGGCGCCATCGTCGAGGTTCGGGGGCTCGCGAAAAGCTTCGGCGGGCTGAAGGCGGTCAGCGGAGCCACGTTCGCGCTCGAGCAGGGTCAGGTCACCGCGCTCATCGGCCCCAACGGCGCCGGCAAGACCACGATCTTCAACATGATCTGCGGCACCATCCGCGCCGACGAGGGCCAGGTGTTCCTGCGCGGGGAGGACGTGACCGGCGAACCGGCGCACCAGCTCGTGCACAAGGGCCTGGCCCGCTCGTTCCAGGACATCCGCGTCTGCCAGCGGCTCACCGCCCTCGACAACGTGGCCCTGGGAGTGCAGGACCAGCTGGGCGAACACGTCGGCCGGCTGGTGCTGAGGCCCTTCGCGTCCCGAGCCGCCGAGGTCCGGGTCCGCCAGAAGGCGCTGGACTGCCTCGCACTGCTCGGCATCGCCGACCGTGCCCACCTCCGCGTGAGCGAGCTGTCGTACGGCGACCAGAAGCTCGTCGCAATCGCCCGGCTGCTGGCCACCGACTGCGACGTGCTGCTCCTCGACGAGCCGACCAGCGGTGTCGACCCGGCGAGCGTCGAGAAGGTCATCGACGGCATCGCCCGGCTGCGGGAGCTCGGGCACACCGTCTGCCTGGTGGAGCACAGCGTGCACTTCGTGCAGCGCCTTGCGGACCGAGCGGTCTTCCTGGACCAAGGGGCGGTCATCGCCGAAGGCACCGTAGACGAGCTGATGGACCGCCGCGAACTCGCCGACCTCTACTTCGGGACGTGACGACGATGAGCAACCTGACAGTGGAACGAGCCCCGCAACCCCTGCTCTCCGGACGCGGCATCACGGCCGGATATGGCAAGCGCCGCGTGCTCTCGGACGTCAGCATCCATGTCGCTCCCGGCGAGGTGGTGGGCGTCCTCGGGCACAACGGCGCGGGGAAGACTACCCTGCTCAAGACGCTGATGCGGATCGTGCCGCTGACCGAGGGAGAGGTGGAATTCCAGGGTGAGCGTGTCGAGCGGGCCTCTAGCGTACAGATGGTGCGCCGCGGGGTGTCGCTGACACCGGCCGAGCACCCGATCTTCCGCGACCTCACGATCGACCAGAACCTCGAGCTCGGGGCCTCCGGCATCTCCGACCGCAACGAGATCGGCAGCCGGATGGAGGAGGTGTTCCGGGTGTTCCCGATCCTGGCGGATCGGCGTACCGACATCGCCGGGCGCTTCTCCGGTGGCCAGCAGCGCCAGCTCTCGCTGGGCATGGCGCTGATGGCACACCCGCGGCTGATGATGCTCGATGAGCCGTCCCTCGGGATCTCCCCCGCGGTCGTGGAAGCCACGTTCCGCACGATCCGCGACCTCGCTCAGGAGCGATCGATGAGCGTCCTCGTGGTCGAGCAGAATGTGAAGGCACTCACGGCCATCGCGGACCGCGTCTACGTGCTCCGCAATGGCTCGATCGTCCTAGAGGAGTCCGGAGAAGACGCCCGTCAGCGGGACGTCTGGTGGGACCTCTTCTGATGACGCGACCCACAGTGGTGGTCGGCGGAGGCATCGTCGGGCTGGCAGCGGCCCGTGCCCTTCAGCGGCTCGAGCCGGACCGCCCCGTCCTGGTGCTGGAGAAGGAGGAGCAGCTCGCCGCCCACCAGACCGGGCACAACTCCGGGGTGATCCACTCCGGGCTCTACTACACCCCGGGTTCGCTCAAGGCGCGGCTGGCCGTCGACGGAGCGGCTGCCCTGAAGGCCTACTGCGCCGAGGCAGGCATCCCGGTCGAGGTTCCCGGGAAGCTGGTCGTCGCGACCCGCCAGGCCGACCTCGCACGACTCGACCGGCTCCTCGACATCGGTCGGCAGAACGGCGTACCCGTGCGCCGGCTCGCCGTTGAGGAGGTCACGGCACGCGAGCCGCACCTTCGGGTCCTCGGCGCACTCGCCGTCGACTCCACCGGCGTCGTGGACTACGCGCTCGTGAGCGCTGCCCTGGCCGACGGAGTGCGGGCCGCCGGCGGCGATGTCCGAACCGGGGTGTCGGTGCGGTCGGTCCGGACGGCCAAAGGGGTCGCCAGGGTCGAGACGGCCGACGACGTCGTCGAGGCCGAGCGGGTCGCTGCATGCGCCGGACTGCACAGCGACCGGCTGGCCCGTGCCTCCGGTCTCGATCCCGGCGTGCGGATCCTGCCGTTCCGAGGCGAGTACAGCGAGATCGTGCCGGGCCGCGACCACCTGGTGAAGGGCCTCGTCTACCCCGTCCCGGACCCGGCGCTGCGCTTCCTCGGCATCCATCTGACCCGCGGCATCGACGGCACCGTGCACATCGGCCCGAACGCGGTGCCGGCGCTGGCGCGTGAGGGTTACCGCTGGGCCGACGTCGTGCCACGCGACCTGTGGGAGTTGACGTCCTATCCGGGCGCGTGGCGGTTGGCGCGCAAGTACGGCAGGACGGGGGCCAAGGAGCTCGCCCGCTCGCTGGTCGGCCGGGCCCTCGTCCGGTCCGCGCAGCACATGCTCCCGGAGCTGCGCCCAGCCGATGTAAGGCGCTCCGGGACCGGCGTACGCGCTCAGGCGGTGACCCGCAAGGGACAGCTCGTCGACGACTTCCTGTTCCTGCGCGACGGGCGCACGCTGCACGTGCTCAACGCGCCGTCGCCCGCCGCGACCGCGTGCCTGACGATCGGCGAGCTCATCGCGAGAGAGCTGTGCGCCGCATGAGCCACCCCGGACCGATCGGAGTCGCCCGCGGCCTGACGTCGTACGGCGACGCGGGCTTCAGCCGTTTCCTGCGGCGCGCGTTCCTGTCCGCCGCCGGGTTCGATGCCGAGGACCTCGACCGGCCGATCGTCGGGATCGCCGACCTGACCTCGGACTTCAACCCCTGTCACCGAGGAATGCCCGGGATCGTCGAAAGCGTCAAGCGTGGTGTCGCCGAGGCCGGCGGCCTGCCGATGGTGTTCCCCACCATCAGCCTCGGGGAGACGCTGCTGTCACCGACCTCGATGCTCTTCCGCAACCTGCTCGCGATGGAAACCGAGGAGATGGTCCGCGCGCAGCCGATGGACGCGGTCGTCCTAATCGGCGGCTGTGACAAGACCGTGCCGGCACAGCTGATGGCGGCGGCCTCGAGCAGCGTGCCGACGCTCATCGAGGTGACCGGCCCGATGCTGACCAACACCTTCGAGGGTGACCGTGTCGGCGCCTGCACCGACTGCCGCCGGCTGTGGGCGAAGTTCCGCGCCGGGGACCTGGACGAGCGTCGCATCCACGAGGCTGAGGGTGCGCTCGCCACGACGTCCGGCACCTGCATGGTGATGGGCACGGCCTCGACCATGGCGACGATGGCGGAGACGCTCGGGATGATGCTGCCCGGCGGAGCAGCCGCCCCCTCGCCGACGGGTGACAGGTTGCGTCACGCGGTGCGCACGGGACGACGCGCTGTCGACCTGGCTCGGGACCCCGTTTCCCCGGGCGACGTGCTGACCGCCGATGCGTTCCACAACGCGCTCCGCGTGCTGGCGGCTGTCGGCGGCTCCACCAACGCCATCGTGCACCTGCTCGCGATCAGCCGTCGGGCGGGGGCCGGGATCACTCTAAAGGACTTCGACGACGTCGCGCGGCAGACCCCGCTGCTTCTCGACCTGAAGCCGTCGGGTTCGGGCTACATGGAGGACTTCCACCGGGCCGGCGGCGTGCCGATGCTACTGCGCGCGCTGCGGCCGTTGCTGCGTCTGGACCACCGCGGGGTGAGCGGGCGCACGCTGGGCGAGCTCATCGACGACACGCCGGAACCAGCGTCGTGGCAGGAGACGATCCGCACGCTCGACGACCCGCTTGGACCTCGGGGAGCGCTCGCCGTGCTCACCGGCAGCCTCGCGCCGGACGGTGCCGTCATCAAGGTGTCGGCAGCCTCCGAGGCCTTGCTCAGCCACACCGGCCCCGCTGTCGTCTTCGAGTCGCCGGAGGACGCCGCGCAGCGGCTCGACGACGCGACACTCGAGATCACCGCGGACTCCGTGCTGGTGCTCCGCAACGCCGGCCCGGTCGGGGCCGGGATGCCGGAGGCCGGGTCGCTGCCGATCCCACAGCGGCTGGCGGCGACCGGAGTCTCTGACATGGTGAGGGTCTCGGACGCGAGGATGAGTGGCACGTCGTACGGCACCGTGGTTCTGCACTGCTCGCCCGAGAGCGCCGTCGGCGGGCCGCTCGCCCTCGTCCGCGACGGCGACCTGATCCGACTGGACGTCGAGCAGAGGCGCATCGACCTCCTCGTCGACCAGGAGGAGCTCGCCATCCGGCGACTCAGTGCCCCGACGCCAGCGACTCCGACCCGCGGCTGGCACCGGTTGTACGCCGACACCGTCACCCAAGCGCACCTGGGCGCCGACCTGCACTTCATGGTCGAAAGCGCCGGCGATGGCTGAGCCGACGGGCAGTCCCGTGCTGCCGCGGCTCTCACTCGCTGGGCTCCTCTCCCGCGACATCGAGATCCCACGGCTGGTACACGTCCGCCGCGCGTTCGAGGACCCTGGTCCGCCGCTCGACGTACAGCGGGCCGTAGCCGACGAGCTGTCCCACCCGCTGCACTCCGTGCAGCCCGGTGACTCGGTCGCCGTGGCCGTCGGCAGCCGCGGGATCGCACGAGTCGCCGAAGTGGTGCAGGCCGTTGTGGCGACGCTCCGCCAAGCCGGCGCGGTGCCCTACCTCGTGCCGGCGATGGGATCACACGGTGGCGCGACGGCCGCAGGCCAAACCGCGGTGTTGGCCGCCCTGGGCATCACCGAGGAGCTCGCTCCGGTCCGAGCCTCGATGGAGGTGGTCTCCCTGGGGCGCTCCGGCGACGTGGAGATCCACGTGTCTACCGAGGCACTGCAGGCCGACCACGTCCTGCTGGTCAACCGGGTCAAGAGCCACACCTCCTTCACCGGCAGCGTGGAGAGCGGACTCGCCAAGATGGCGGCGATCGGCCTAGGTAAGCAGCGGGGAGCCGAGGAGCTGCACCGGCTCGGTCCGCTGCACCTCGAGCGCCGCATCCTAGCTGCGTACGCGCTGATGGCCTCGCGGCTGCCCGTCCTCGGTGGACTGGCCGTGACCGAGGACAGGCACAAGCAGCTACTCGCCCTCGACTTCGTGACAACCTCCGGGATCGGCGGGAAACAGGAGTCGGCCCTGCTCGATCGCGCTCGGCTACACGAGGCGCGGCTGCCCTTCACCGACCTCGACGTCCTCGTGGTGGACCGGATGGGCAAGGAAATCTCCGGCACGGGCATGGACACCAACGTGCTCGGCCGACGGATGGTGCGCGGCAGCCCAGAGCCGAAGGGTCTGTCCGTGACCAACGTCGTCGTCGCCGAGGTGACGCCCGGATCTGAGGGCAACGCCGTCGGCCTCGGCCTGGCCGACTTCATTCCGGTGGCCGCGCTCGAACGTGTCGACCTCGCAGCGACGTATGCCAACGCGCTCACCGCCGGTCTCCAGGGCGTCCAGCGGGCGCAGATCCCGATCGCGCTCGCCACCGAACGCGACGCGGTTGCCGCCGCCGTGATGACCGCCGGAGTCGCAGACCCCGCCGCGCTGCGGATGGTCCGCATACGGAGCACCCTGGCGCTCGACGAACTCATGATCACCCCCAACCTCCTGACCGAGGGGTCGGGGCTCGCCACGGTGGACGACCAGGGCCCGCTGCCGCTCTTCGACGACGACGACCGCCTCGTCCCCTGGGCCATGGCGGAACCACCAAAGGCGGAAACCCGATGAAGATCACCTCCGTGCACGCGCGCGCCGTGCGGATCCCCGTGAAACGACCGACTCGGATCTCAACGCGTGTGCTCGACAAGCGCGACTACGTCCTGGTCTGGGTCAAGCGCGAGGACGCCGACGCGGAAGGGATCGGCTACGTCTACGCCGGCACGTCGGGCGGCGCGATGGTCGCCGCGGCGATCAACGCGATCCTCGCACCCCTGCTCCAGGGACGAC
>JAABUS010007279.1_pt1 | contig 12830 bp, 7 predicted proteins | sample 5560161 | NCBI WGS metagenome assembly JAABUS01 (sample SAMN10711885, study PRJNA513376) | rock metagenome | isolation source: Antarctica rocks | place: Antarctica: Victoria Land, Trio Nunatak nord | collected 2016-01-04 | reverse complement strand
GGGTACATCGCCGGGATCAGCGACTGGATCATGTCGTTGAGGAGGTGCGAGAAGCTGAGCGCCACCAGGATGGCGAAAGCGGTGTTCTCCTCGGCATGACTCGTGATCTCCTCGGGCGCCGCGATGACGTTCTCTGCCACCAATCTCCTCCCGGATGTCTCGATTTCCGACGCGGTCATGCGCCCGCGTGACTATCATATCGCCGAGGACAAGCTTCGGGAACGACCGCTCCCGGAGGAAGCAGGGGCGGCCCGTATCCCCTCTCCCCCCGGGAGAGGGTGCCCGCAGGGCGGGTGAGGGGCCCCGCCTTCGACGATGCAACAACCCTGCACCTCCCGGCGACCTCCTGTCTCTTTGCACCGCGCAGGGACACAATGAAGGGGAGAGCCTCGGGCCGGTCGAGGCCATGTTCTTCCCGACTCGAGCCGCAAAGGGATGACGTGTCGACCCCCTGGCTGGCCCGCATCCCGGGCGTCTTGGAGCGATGGCGAGACTCGGGCCTCGGGGACACGTGGGTGGTCGCCGTCTCCGGGGGGAGCGACAGCGTCGGGCTGCTCCGGGTCTTGCATGCGACGGCCCCCGAGCTGGGCGCGCGGCTCTCGGTGGCGCACCTCGATCACGGGGTCCGGGGCGAGTCGGCGCGGGCGGACGCGGAGTTCGTGGCGGGGCTTGCCGAGGGCTTGGGACTGCCGATCGACCTGGGGAACTGGCGGCCGACGCGTCCCGGCCACTTCGAGGCCGATGCGCGTCGGGCCCGCTATGCCTGGCTGGCCGAGGTCGCCCGCGCCCGGGGGGCCTCGGGCGTGGCCGTCGGCCATACGAAGGACGACCAGGCCGAGACCATCCTGCACCGGATCGTGCGTGGGACCGGCCTCCACGGGCTGGCGGGGATGCCGGGCCGACGGCCCCTCTCCGCCTCGGCGATATTGTTCCGGCCGCTCCTGCACGCCACCCGCGGCGAAATCCGCGCGTATCTCGCCGCGATCGGCCAGCCCTTCCGCGACGACGCCAGCAATGACGACCTGTCGCGGACCCGTGCCCGGATCCGCCACGACCTGCTGCCTCGCCTGGCGGCCGACTACAACCCGGAGGTCGCCGATGCCCTGGTCCGCCTCGGAGGCCTGGCAGGCGCCTCCGGCCGCGTCCTGCGGCGACGCGTCCGGGAGGTCGAGCGGGCCGCCATCCTCCGGTCGGACGAGCACTCGTTCGCCCTGGATCGCCGGGTCTTGTTGCAATCCTCGAGCTTCCTGCGCGCCGAGGTCTTCCGCCTGGCCTGGCGGCGCGCGGGGTGGCCCGAAGGCGCCATGGGGGCGGAACAGTGGCGACGGCTGGCGAGGCTGGCCGGGGCGAGCCGGGCGCGGGTCTCGCTGGGAAATGGCGTCGAGGTCGTGACGGACCTCCGCGAGCTGATCCTGACGCGCCCGGCGCCCCCCCCGGTCTCACCTCGGCGCGAGCCGGTCCCCCTCCCCCTGCCCGGCGAGGCCCCCTGGGACGGCGGCCGGGTCGTCGCCACGATCGACCCCGAGCCAGGCGCCCCGCGGGACGAGACGGTCGACCTGGACCGCCTCGTGCCCCCACTTCTCCTCCGCGCGCCGAGGCCCGGCGACCGCTTCGCGCCACTGGGGATGAAAGGGAGCCAGGCCCTGAATGACTTCTTCCGAGGACGGCGCGTCCCCGGGGCGCAACGCCGAGGGACGCCCCTGGTCTGCGACGGCTTAGGGATCGTCTGGGTCGTGGGACATCGGATCGCCCACCGATCGCGGTTGACCAATGCCACCCGACGGGAGGTCGGCCTGCGTTGGGAAGCTGGATAAACCAAATGAACATGCAAGCGTGATTTGAGCCCTGCCCTTGGCCAACTCCAATCCCGGACGGTTGCGCACCGTCTCCGGGCCGGCCGGTCGCGGGCCACGCCCGCGGCATGACCCCGGGATCCTTCGGCGAGTCATAACGTCTTCAGGTACGCGATCAGGTCGGCGGCTTCGCCGGGGGGCAGTATGGCCCCCGAGGGGTGGGCGTGGTCCCGAAAGACCTCTTCCAGGGAACCCGCCCGGCCGTCGTGGAGGAACCGATCGCGTCGACCGACGCCGCGCAGCGAGGGCGGGTTGAAAGTCCGGTTGCCCACCTCGTCGGCCAGGCCGACGTCATATCGCCCCGCCGAGGTGTATGCCGGACCGCCGTGACAATCGGCGCAACCCCGCTCGCGGAAGACGGCCCGGCCCCGCCCGACCCGCTCTTCGGCGTCTCGGCCCTCGGGCGGCGCCCCTGGCAGCGGTCCGAGCGATTGCAGGTAGGCCACCAGGTCCGCCACCTGTTCCTCGCCCGGCTGCGCCCCCCTCATGGTCGTCTCGATCGATTTGCGGACCTGGTCCTCGAGCCGTTCGACACTCCCGGTCCACCCCCAGGGGCCGGTGGTCCCCCCGCCCAGCAGGGTCGGGACCAGTTTGGGGGCGCCAAAGGAGCCGTCGCCCAGGGTGTCGGCCAGCCGACCGTTGGTGTGGCCGTCGGTGTGGCAGCTCTGGCAGCTCATCCAGCCGTGGTGGGACAGCCTGGCATCGTGGAAGAGCCGCTCGCCTCGCCCGACCGCGTCGGGCTCCGGCCGGGGCCCCAGGGAGATCGAACGCAGGAGAGTGCCCGTGCCCAGCTCGACGACCGAGATCGTATCGTCCAGCATGTCGGCGACGTAGGCCGTTTCCCCGTCCGGCCCGAGGGCCACCGTCGTGGGGCGTCGTCCCACCGCGGTCCGCCGCAAGGGCTGGTCGGGGCCCGGGCCGATGGCCACCTCGCCGACTCCCGACAGGGCGACCATCAGACTCCCGCGCGAGTCGAAGGCGATGCCGGCGGGGTCGCCGGCCGCGTTGCCGACCTCGCCTAGGTCGATCAGCCGACTCCCTTGCAAGATGTCGGCGTCGGGGTCGGGGCTCTTCAGGGCCTCGACCCGGAGGACGCGGAGGTGATTGTTCAGGAGCGAGCCCCAGTGGACGTCATCGAAACGGCTCGAGGCCAGGCGGCTCAGCGTCTGATGCGCGAGCACGAGCGTCTGACCGTCGGGGCTCGTCGCCATCCCCCGGATGTTGTGCGCGGGCAGAGTTCGGACCGACTCCAGCGCCATCCGACGCGCGTCGATCAGGGCAAGCCGGCCGCCGAACGCATCGGCCACGACCAGCGCGAACCCATCTGGGATCGGCGCGAGTTCCCGCGGACGGAACGGCAGTCTGAGAGTACTTGAGACACGCAACGACGGGTCCGGGTCGTCGCCGTCGCCGGCGCCGGGGAGGATGGCGACGAACGCCAGCTGGCATGACCAGCGCGAGGCCACGACGCAGGAGGAGCCTCCAGGAAGGACGGCGACGCGGACCGGGTCGGGGCCGACGGTCACCCGGTCGACGACCTCGACCGATCGACCCCGCCGCCGCAGGAGGATCAGCTCATCCGCATCCTGGTCGACGGCGAGCAGGTGCGTCCCGTCGGCCAGGGGGGCGAGGTCGGCCAGCCCTCGACCGACTCCCCACTCGGCCACGACCTCTGCCGAGGCGACGTCGAAGACCGAGATGGTCCCGCTGCCGCGATTGGCCACGAGCAGGAGCTTCCCGCCGTCGGCGAAGGTCAACGCGACGGGCCGTCGGACCCGGGACGCCGGCGCATCATCTCCGAGACCCGGCGTCACCCCGATGGCGAGCCCCAGCAGCACGCCCGCCGCGACTTTCCCGAACGCATCCGCCGCCATCGCCGTCGCCTCCCGTTGCCGAGATCCCCCGGTGCCGACGGTCCTGGCGAAGGCCAGGATGACCGCATCCCGCGGCTCAGGACGACTTCAAGATGAGTCGGAGCAGCGGCACGGCCTTCTGCAAAGCCGCATCCCGGTTGTCCGTCCTCGGGAGCCTCGCGATCAGCCCTTGCAGTCGGCCCCGCGTCTCATCCGATGGCCCCTCGCGATACGCTTCCAGGGCCAGTTCCAGCGCCTCGTCCATTTTCGAACCGGTCGCCACGCGATCGGGCATCACGCCCACGAGAGGCCCCATCCTCGGGTCGAGCCGGCGTTGCACGGCCCGGGCCTCGTCCGGCGGCATCCGTTCGAGCTCGCGCACCGCCATCGCCAGGTTCGTGGACTTCGTCGCCTCGAGCAAACGTCGGGAGGGCTGGCCTGGCCTCAATCCGAATGTGCTCGGGGAGAGTCCGATCGGTCGGCCGTCGCCTCGCTCGAGCAGCCCGGTCGCCAGGCGGATCGACGAGGAGCCATCGGCGACGGGCACGGTTGTCTCCACGCCCGCGGCGCCGGAGGTCGGCGAGCCGACGACCACGGCCCGTCCATTATCCTGGAGGGCGGCTGTAAGCCACTCCGCCGCGCCCAAGGTCCTTTGATCGACGAGCACCGCCAGCGGCCATCCCCGGAACAAGGAATCGGGCTCGGCCCGGTAAGTCATCACCCGATCGGTCATCCGGACCCGCCCGATCGTGCCGCCATCGAGCAGGGAGTCGGCCAGGAGGACCGTCGGGTGGAATTCCGCCGTATGCATCGACCGCAGGTCGAGCACCAAGGCCCGGGCCCCCTCCGCCTCGAGCCGCCGGGCCATCTGCCGCAACTCGTGCGGCGTGCTGGCCATGATCTCCTGGATTTTCAGGTAACCGATCGGGTCGGTTCCATTGACGATGAGGTCCCACTCCTTGTCGGGGCGCTCGCGGAGGCCCGTGATCGTCTTCCTAGGCAGGATCCCCCGGGTCATCCGGAGCGTCCGTGCTTCCTTGTCCCCGGGCTGGCGGACCCGGATCGTCACGGCGGTCCCCTCCTCGCCGCGGAGACGATCGATCGACCTGGCCAGCGCTTCACCCTCGGTCGTGATGCCGTCGACCTCCTCGATCAGGTCCTTCTCCTTGACGCCGGCACGTTCGGCGGGCCCTCCCTCGAGCACCGAGCGAATCTGGGGCCGTCCCTCCTCTTTGTTGGTGGTCAGGGCGACTTGAATCCCTACGTAGCGGTTCCCCCGGATCTGCTCGGCGACCTTGAGTTCCTTCGCGGAGAACAACTGGGCGTGCCCGGGGACGACGGCGAGCAGCCCTCCGAGGAAGGCGTCAGACTCCCGTTCCCCGGCCGACACCCCGTCCTCGAGGGGCACGGGCCAGGCCCCGGCGAGGAAGGTGGCCAGTTGCTCCCGGGTCGTCAGCGAGGAGACTTGCCCCTCCAGTCCGTCGGGTACCGGTACGCCGGCCGCCTTGAACATGGCCGCCACACCGAAGTGGATCATCTCGTGACGCGCCGGCGGATCGATGTGGTGCTTGCGGACCGCGTCGATGACGTCGTGGGCCCGCCCCGCGATCGCGGGAATGTCCCGAGGGGAGGACGGCGGATCGGCCGAGGCGGAAGATCCCGGGCCGGCGAGGACGACCAAGAGTACGGCGGACCATGCGAGGACGAACGTCGGAGGACGGGACATGGGACCTCCTCTCCTCTGCGTGCCGGGAGTTCCCGGGCATGACAACTTTCGGCGCATGCGGTTCGCTGCCGGAATCGACTATACCCCCGCGTCGCCATCCGTTGGAATCCCGCGATGCCCGTTCGGGGTCGAGTTGCGGTTGCCCCCGGTACGACATTGACGTACCATGCCGCCCCCATCTCGATCGTCTCCCGAGTCTCATCGACCTGTCGCCACGCCCCCGGGTGGGCTGAGTTGGGGCGATTTCTCCAAGGATGGAGGCACGGCCGATGCGTATCGTCTTCCCGCGGTGGAAGGTCCTCCTCTGGGCCCTGGCGCTGCTCGTGGCCGTCGTGGTCGGTGGGGTCTGGTTCGCGTATGCCTACGCGACCGATAGCCGGACCCTGGCCGCGTTGATCCGGGCCCAGGCCTCGCGCCACCTGCCGGGGACGCACCTCGATCTGGGCCGGGTCGACTGGCGGCCGATCGCGGGCGTGATCAACCTGAACCACGTCTCCGTCCGGCAGACGATCGACGGGGCGAATTTCCAGGCCATCCGCATCCCCTGGGTGCGCATCCGGCACGACGCCCGGGCGATGCTCAAGGGCAAGTTCGTGCCGCGTGAGGTGGTGGTGAGCCATCCGACGCTCCGGCTCTGCCGGCGCCAGGACGGGACCTGGAACCTCCAGGGGCTCCTGGCCCACCCGTGGCCCGGCCCGAAGCTCGCGAACCCCCCCCCGATCCTCATCCAGAACGGGACCGTCGAGCTCTGCGACGACGACCCCAACGAGGCGGGCGTGGCGATCCTCCGCGACGTCTCGCTGAAGATCGTCTCGGCCGCGTCGGGGTCGCTCAAGTTCGAGGGGACGGCCAAGGGAGATGCCTTCGACCGCCTGAGCCTCCGGGGGACGTTGGACCCCGCCAGCGGCCGCGCCGAGCTGGGGGGGGACCTGGCCCGACTGGAAATCTCCAAGAGCCTGCGGGCGCGGCTGCCGGCCGAGTACCGCGACGACTTCGACCGGGTCGGGCTGACCGCGGGCGAGGTCGACGTCTGGCTCGGGGAGCTGGTCTACGACCCCTCGGCAAGCCCCAGCATCCGCTACAACGCCTCGTCGCGACTCCGTTCGGGGCTCTGGAACTGCCGACCCACGCTCCCGTTCCCGATCAACGACCTGGCCGCGAGCCTCTCCATCCTCGACGGCGTCGTGTCCGTCGACCGGGCCGAGGGGTACAACGGCCCGACGAGGGTCCGCGCCGAGGGGACGTTCTCGCTGGGCCACCCCGAGCGGGCGCCGCTCGACATGCAGATTCATGTCGACGACCTCGAGTTCGACGACCGGCTGAGGGCCTGGACGCCGCCGGAGTTCGTCAAGCTCTGGGACGAATACCAGCCCAAGGGGCGGGTCAACGTGGGGGTCCACGCGGTCCGGGACCGCGAGGGGGGGCGGATCGGGTTCGGGATGGGGGTCGACTGCCGCGACGTCGCGATGACCTTCGACAAGTTCCCGTACCCGGTCAGCCAGGTCAAAGGCCGACTGACCTGGGAGAAGGGGCGGATTCAGGTCAACCTGAAGACCTCCGTCAACGGCAAGCCGCTCACCGCCAAGGGGACGATCGACAACCCCGGGACCAGGCCGCACGTCCAGCTCACGTTCCAGGCCGAGTCGCTCCCGATCGACAGGACGTTGCTCGACGCCCTCCCCGCCGACGTGAGCAAGGTCGTCAAGGAGTTCCAGCCGACGGGCACGGTCCGGGGCGTCGCCCGTGCCGAGTGGGTCCCGCCGAAGGATCCCCGCGACGACCCCTCCAAGGGCAGGCTCACCATCGACGCGGACATCGACCTCAACGAGCGCTGCTCGATCAAGTGGGTCGAGCTGCCGTACCCGGTGGAGGACCTGACCGGGCGGCTCTCGATCCACCCCGACAAGTGGATCATCAAGAACATGCGCGGGATCAACGGCCAGGCCGTCATCACGGCCAGCGGCGCGGTCGAGGCGGACGCGCAGAAGCGGCTGTCGGTCGACCTGAAGATGCAGGCCCAGAAGCTCCTGTTCGACCAGCGCCTGCGCGAGGCCCTGCCGCCGGCCTGGCAGAAGTCGTGGTCGACCCTCAACCCGATCGGGTCGAGCGACGTGGACGCCACGATCAAGATCCGGCCGGGCCAGCCCGACCGCTATCACCTGGAGCTCATCCCGCAGCAAGAGACCGGGATCCTGCTGAAGGTCGACCGCGCGGCGAAGCCGGGCCCCGAGGCCGCCCCCCCGCTCGAGCTGCGCATGGACGACGTCACGGGGCGGTTCGTCTTCGACAACGGCACGGTGTCGATGCAGGACGTCGGCTTCCTCTTCCACGGGTCGCCGGTCCGCTTCGCGCGCGGGCAGGTCCAGGTCAAGGACAGCGGCGCGTTCAAGCTGGGCGTCGAGGAGCTCTGGGCCGAGAAGCTCCGCCTCGACGCCGGTCTGCGCAAGATCATGCCGCCGGTGATGGCGCAGATGTCCGACCGGCTCGACGACGGCAATCCGTTCACAGTCAAGGGGAACCTGGGCCTCGGCTGGTCGGGCCAGGTCGGCCAGCCCGCCTGGTGCCGCTGGGACCGCGCCATGGTCATCTTCAACAACAACTCGATCAAGGCCGACCTGGCGCTGAAGAACATGCAGGGGCAGATCGACCACGTCCGGGGGTTCTTCGACGGCAAGGACTTCGAGGTCCACGGCGCGCTGAACCTCGACAGCGTCAACATCATGGGCCAGCAGATCACGAAGTTCGAGTCCCCGCTCCGCGTCGCGAAGGGCCGCGCCGGGCTCGAGGACATCCGGGGCTCGCTGCTGGGGGGGACGATCTCGGGCCGGATCGAGCTCAGCCTGGACGCCACCCCCCAGTACGCCGCGACGATCGAATTGCAGGGGGCCGACCTCGAGCGCTACGCCAGGACCCTCTCGGGCAAGCAATCGTTCAGCGGCCTGCTCGCCGGCCGGATCGCCCTGAACGGCCTCGGCCACGACCTGCGGACCCTCCAGGGGACCGGCGAGGCCCACGTCACCAAGGGGGACCTCGGCACGCTCCCCGTCTTCCTCCGGCTCGTCAATATCCTCCGGCTCCCGTCGGCGACGAAGTCGGCGTTCGACTCGGCCGACGTCGCCATCTCGATCCGCAACGGCGAGTCGTACCTCGACCCGATCCAGTTCACCGGCAACGCCTTCAGCCTCCACGGTCGGGGGACCCTGGACGTACAGGGGCACCTGGACCTCCGCCTTAGCCCCCTCTACGGCCGCGACCGGATGCACATCCCGGGCCTCAGCGACGCCGTCCGCGAGGCGAGCGGCCAGTTCTTCATCATCCACGTCAAGGGGACCCCGGCCAATCCCACCTTCAAGCTCGAAGCCCTGCCCCAGATTTCCGACGGCGTCCGCGACACCTTCCGTTCCCTGGGCAACCGCCGCGGCGCCCGCGCCGGCGCGGAGCGCCGATAGGCTCAAAGAGTCGCATTTACATATGCGAGTTTATGAATTCGGTAGGTTCGACCGGCCGGACCCTGAGTGCATCGTTCTCGAAGAGGACGTTGTAATGGCGATCCTGGGTGACGATCCAGTCCGCATCCATGGCGACGGCCGCATCCACGAATTTGTCATCATCCGGGTCATGGGTGATCGCCCTCCAGAAATAGCTCGGGTTGGCGTGTCGGACGTTCGTCTCGTGGCGTTTCAGGAGTTCCAAGAAGACTGGCCAGGCAGCCGGCCCCCCCTTCGCCTTGAGAAGTTCCTCATACTCGAGCAGGATCTCATCGGATACGACCAGGATGAGCTGACCATGCTCGAAGGCGTCGATGATCGGCCGGGACGGTCCCCGTCTCGGGATCGACTGGATGAGTGTGTTGGTGTCGATGGCGACAACCGGGAGGCCGGGATGTTCATCGGCCATACGGACGCCTTGCGCGGAACTCACGGAGAGTCGCCTCGATGGATTCGGGCGTCAACTCTCCGCGCTCCCAGGCCGAGTCCATGATCTCGGTCAAGCGATCGAGGGGGCTCGATTCACCGAGCGGCCCGTCGACGGATATCTCCCCATTCGCCTCGCCGGTGACGTGTTTGACATGGGCCCGGCCCTTCGTCGGCAGAGTGCCCTCGGCAAGGCCGAGGTCCGTTTCGCTCTTCGGCTCGTCGAAGAGTTGGACGCGGGCCAATTGACGCCACCAGCGGCCTTTGGTTGCCCCGTAGATCGGAACCATCGCCGGGGGAGTCGCCCCTCGGAAGGGACGTTCAACGACTTCGGCTCGACCGTGGATGAGCCATCTCCCATCTTCTCTCGTGCAGAGACAGACGGGTTCTCCCTCTTCGGCGCCCTTCAAGGGGGCGTCATCGCGTGATGAGAGCTTCAGGAACGTCGCGACCCCCTCTCGGTCGAGCCCGGCGAGTGCGCCGATTTCGTCTAAGGGATCCGGGTAGGACGCGTTGGAGGTGAACAGATAAAACCACATCGCTTCGACCCCATGGGATTCGCCTTCTGCCCGCTTGTTGTCCGCCCCGACCTGGCAGGGTCGCTGCTCAGGATCATTTTAGGGGCCCATCCCAAGGCCGGTCAACGCACCCTGGCAATCGGGGGCTTCACGCCGAGGCGCCGCGGGTGCCGGGGGGGGCGGCGCCCCAGCCGAGCTTGTCGCGCAGGGTCCGGTAGAAGCTGTGGCCGGGGAGGCGGACCATCGGGAACGGCGCCGTGCCGCGCCGGACGATCACGCGGTCGCCGCAGCTGATGGGGACCTGCACCTGGCCGTCGACGACCAGGACCGTCGCGATCCCGGGGCCGAGCGGGACGATCTCGTAGACCTTGTGCATGCCGTCGACCAGCGGGCGCTGGGTCAGCGTGTGCGCGCAGATCGGCGTGACGACGAACATCTGCGCGTTCTGCGGCAGGATCGGACCCCCCGCCGAGAGGCTGTGACCCGTCGAGCCGACCGGCGTGGCGACGATCAGGCCGTCCCCCCGGTAGGTCATCACGCTCTCGCCGTCGATGCTCAGGCCGATCTCCAGCAGGTGGAATGAAGGCGCGGCGCGGAGCACGACGTCGTTGAGGCCGTGGAAGGTCCGGGACGGCCCGCTCCGGGGGATCAGGGTACACGACAGGGTCATCAGGTTGTCGATCGTGTACCGGCGGTCCGCCAGGTCTCCCAACCGCTCCAGGAAGGCCTCGGGGGTCAGGTCGGCCAGGAACCCGAGCCGCCCCGCGTTGACGCCGAGCACCGGCGTGGGCCGGTCTCCCATCCGCCGCGCGGCGTGCAGGACGGTGCCGTCGCCCCCCAGCACCAGCGCGATGTCCGCCGAGAGGACCGACAGGTCGGTCTCGGGGGACAGGTCGATGCCGATCAGGTGGATTCGAGGGTGCCCCTCCATCGCCTCGGCCAGCCGCTGCGCCTCGGCGGGGACCTCCGCCTTGGTGCTGTTGCCCACGATCACCACGCCCAGCGGGGGTGGGGGAAGGGGCAGCGTAGGTTCGGTCGCGGGCGAGGGGTCCACCATGTTCTCCACGCCCCCGGTCCCCGGCATCGATGCTTTGGCTGGCCCGGACGGTTTCCTCATCGAGGCGGGAGCCCCTCACCCGCCCTCCGGGCACCTTCTCCCGGGGGGAGAGGGGAAGATTGGAGAACGAAACGGCCGGGCTTAACTGGCCCGGGCCTGGCCTTCGGCGGTCAGGAGGGTCGGCAGGCCGACGGACCCGGCCAGCTCCAGGGCCGCCCGGGTGAGGGCGTCGACGTCGAGCCCGACCTCTTCGAGTTGCTCGTCGCGCTCGGCGTGCATGACGAAGCGGTCGGGGAGGCCGAGCCGACGGACGTGGGCCGTCGACAGGCCGGCGTCGCTGGCCGCCTCCAGCACGGCCGAGCCGAAGCCGCCGGCGAGGCAACCCTCCTCGACCGTCAGGACGAAGCCGCACTCCTCGATGGCCTTCAGCGTCGTCACCTTGTCGAGCGGCTTGACGAACCGGGCGTTGACCACGCCGACCCGCAGGCCGTACCGCTGGCGGAGCCGCTCGGCCGCGCGCAGGCAGGTGCCGACGAGCGTCCCGCAGGCCAGGAACATCCCGTCGGTCTCCCACTCGAGGATCTCGGCCTGGCCCAGCTCGATCGGCTGGACCACTCGGTCGATCGTCTCGAGGTTCGCCTTGGGGTAGCGGATCGAGACGGGCGAGGTGTGCCCCAGCGCGAAGTCGATCATCGGCGCGACGTCCTTCTCGTCGCCGGGGGCCATGACCACCATGTTGGGGAAGATCCGCATGTACGCGATGTCGTAGCTGCCGTGGTGCGTCGGCCCGTCGGCCCCGACGAGCCCGCCGCGGTCGAGCGCGAAGACGACCGGGAGGTCCTGCAACGCGACCTCCTGGAAGATCTGGTCGAACGAGCGCTGGAGGAACGTGCTGTAGATGTTCACGACGGGCCTGGCGCCGGCCTTGGCCATCCCGGCGGCGAAGGCCACGGCGTGGCTCTCGCAGATGCCCGTGTCGAAGAACCGCGCGGGGTAGGCGTCGCGGATCTTCTGGAGCTTTGTCCCCTCGCACATCGCGGCCGTCATCACCACGACCTTCGGGTCGCGCTGCATGGCGGCGAAGAGGGCGGTGCTGACGGAGTCGGTGTACGCCTTGCTGGAGGACGTCTTCAGCGGGATGATCCCGTCCTCGACCCTCTGGAAGGGGGCGGGGGCGTGGTACTTGACCGGGTCCTTGACGGCCGGCTCGAACCCGTGCCCCTTGCTGGTCAGGACGTGGAGCAAGACGGGGCCGTCCAGCGCCTTGACCTTCTCCAGGTAGCTGCGCAGGGTCTTCAGGTCGTGGCCGTCGACCGGCCCGATGTAGGCGAAACCCATCTCCTCGAAGAGCATCCCGCCATGCAGCGACGCCTTCAGCGCGTCCTTCATCTGCTGGAGCCAGCGGTCGGCCTGGTCGCCGACCAGCGGGATCGTCGGCAGGAGCTTGCGGACCCGCTTGTTCCAGTCGTTGTACACCGGCGCCATCCGGGCCTTGTCGAAGTAATAGGCCAGGCCGCCGACGGGGGGGCAGATCGACATCTTGTTGTCGTTGAGGATGACCAGGAACTTCTTGCGGAGCCCGACGGCGTTGTTCAGCGCCTCGAAGACGATCCCCGAGGGGAAGGCCCCGTCGCCGATGACGGCGATCGAGTGCCGGTCGGTCCGCCCCATCACCTCGTCGCCCGCCTTCAGCCCCAGGGCCGTCGAGGGCGCGCAGCCGGCGTGGCCGGTCATGAAGAGGTCGTAGCGGCTCTCCGCCGGGTTGGGGTAGCCCATCAGGCCCCCCTTGGTCCGGATCGTGTGCAGCTCCGAGGCGCGGCCGGTGATCAGCTTGTGCGGGTAGATCTGGTGCCCGGTGTCCCAGATCAGGCGGTCCTTGGCGAAGTCGAACGAGAGGTGCAGGGCCAGG
>JAABUS010007278.1_pt1 | contig 12830 bp, 11 predicted proteins | sample 5560161 | NCBI WGS metagenome assembly JAABUS01 (sample SAMN10711885, study PRJNA513376) | rock metagenome | isolation source: Antarctica rocks | place: Antarctica: Victoria Land, Trio Nunatak nord | collected 2016-01-04 | reverse complement strand
AAGAGCCAGGAGATGACCGTGCTCTCCGAGGCGATGTACGGCGCGCGCGAGCTCGCGATGACGCGCATGGAGGAGGAGGCAGACCAGCTCGGCGCGGACGGGATCGTGGGCGTGCGCCTGGAGGTCGGGCGCTACGACTGGGGCGAGCACATGGCGGAGTTCATCGCCATCGGCACCGCGATCCGCCACCGCGAGGGTGACCTGCACCGGGCGCCGAACGGGCGGCCGTTCACCAGCGACCTCAGCGGGCAGGACTTCTGGACCCTGCTGCGCTCGGGCCACCGGCCCGTCGGCATGGTGATGGGCTCCTGCGTCTACCACGTCGCCCACCGGGGGATGTTCCAGTCCATGCGCCAGGCCGGCCAGAACGTCGAGCTGCCGAACTTCACCCAGGCGCTCTACGACGCGCGCGAGCTCGCGATGGAGCGCATGCAGGCCGAGGCCGAGCAGGTCCAGGCCGAGGGCATCGTCGGCGTGCAGCTGCACGAGCACAACCACGGCTGGGGCTCGCACGTCATCGAGTTCTTCGCGATCGGGACGGCGATCGTGCCCCACGGGGAGGACCACCAGATCGAGCCGCCGACCACCGTCCTCGACCTGAGCTGACGGCGGTCGCGCGCGTAGGGTGGCGGCCGATGGCCGACCCGCTCTGCCTGCTGCTGCTGCCGCGCACGCTCGAGGCCTTCATCCTGCGCGACCAGGCCGAGGACCTGCTGCGCGCGCCGGGCGTCGTCGCGCTCGCTCCGGGCCGCGTGCCCTACGGCGCGTTCGCGCGGCTCTCCGAGCCCGTGGCGCGCCGCGTCGCCTCGAGCCTGGCCCGGCGGATCGAGCGACGGCTGAGCGGGCGCGGCATCCCTCGCGTCGTGGTCATCTTCCACCCGCTCCAGCTCCCGGTCGCCGAGGCGGTCATGGAGCGCACGGGAGCCGAGCTCTGGTACGGCCGCTGGGACCGCTACGAGCGCGCGCACGACGCGGCGCCCGCCGTGCGCGCCCGCCTCGAAGCGCTCCACGCGCGCGCGGCCACGCGCTCCGCGCTGACCTTCGCCGCGTCGACCGAGCTCCAGCGCCTGGAGGCCGAGGCGGGCCGCGAGGCCGCGCTCGTCCCCCTCGCCGCGGATCGCTTCCCCGCCCCCGACCCGACCGCCACCGTCGTCGCCGTCTCGCTCGGGCACCTCGGCCACCGCGTCGACTGGGCGCTCCTGCGCGGCGTCGCGGAGGCGATGGGTGACGACCTCGTGCTGCTGCTCGTCGGCGCCGCGCATCCCGAGGAGCTGGAGGGGAACGCGGACTTCGCCGCCTGCCTCGCCCTTTCGCAGCTCGTCTGGCTCGGGGAGCGCTCCGACGCGGAGGCCGCGTGCCTGATCGCCTGCGCGGACGTCGGCATCGTCCCCTTCACGGTCGAGCCGTTCAACGATGCGGGGCTGCCATACCGAATCCTCAAGTACGCCCGGCTCGGCCGCCGCACCGTCTCGCCGCCGCTGGCCGGCGCGCGCACCTGGGCGCGCGCGGTCGACGAGGCCGACGGCCCCGCCGCCTTCGCCGCCGCGCTGCGCGCCCAGGCCGGCCGCCGGACCGCGCCCGACCTCGAGCTGCGTGCCTGGGCCCTCGCTCAGACCGCCGCGGTGCAGGACGCGCCGCTGTGGCGGCGCCTGGAGGAGCTCGGGGTTGCGCGGCGGCCGTTAGACGTCAGGCCGAGGCGTCGATGACCGAGACGTCGTAGGCGCGCATCCGCGCGTCGGCGGTGACGATGGTCATCCCCTCACTGCGGGCTTGGGCGAACAGGAGCCGGTCGAACGGATCGCGGTGATGGGACGGGAGCTCGGCGAGGGCCAGTCCGTGTGCGGGCGCGAGCCTGAGAATGCTCACGCCTTCGCGGCGCACCTGCGCTTCCAAGTCCTCGGGAACGACGAGCCTGCCGACTGACACCTTGTGCCGTCTCTACGAACGAGACGACGCTGAAGGCCGGCTCGTCGGCGTCCACCACGCGCTGCCCGCTCTCCCATCCGCCGCACGCCACCCAGCTGCCAGAGCACGACGTGCGTGTCAAGCAGGAGCTTCACGCGGGGTTATCGTAGATCTCATCGAGCTCCTCCTCGGTGAAGTCGGATTCGTCGTGGATCGCGATCTGCCCCTTGAGTGAGCCGAACGCCGCGAGGAAGCGCGCCCCCGGACTCACCGGCTCGACGCGAACCAGGCGACCGGCACGCCGTCGCGGGCGATCTCGACGTCCTCGCCGGCCTCGACCCGCGCGAGGAGCTTGGACAGATCGATCTTAGCCTGGCCGACGTTGACGAGCATGGCCAAAGAGCGTACCTTTTTGGTCAACCTTGGCCAACGTCAGCGCCCGCCGCCGCGGCAGCGATCCTCCGCCAGCAGGAAGTCGTGGAGCACCGGGAAGTTCGGGTTCTCCGACGGGACGTTGAAGCGGCGCGAGACGCCCGCGGCGCGGCCGAAGCGCTTGACCGCCTTCTCGTCGCTCACGACGAACAGCGCCGCGCCCGGGACGTCGGCGCCGACCTCCGAGCGAGCGCGGACGTCGGCCTCGGGCGCGTCGAGCTCGAAGCGCAGGTCCGGGATCAGCCGGTAGGTCGGCAGGGTGACCGGCCGGCACTGGCGCACGCGCGGGTCCTGCGCGGTCGCGACCACCGCCTCGTGGGTGCGGTCGATGAAGCGCAGCTCGCGCGCGAGCGCCGCGAAGGAGCCCGCCTTCGCCACGAGGAAGGCCGCGCCGAGCACCGCCGCCCCGGCCGCCCCCCACTGCCATCGGGTGCGCGCGCGACCCGGCGGCAGCGTCGTGAAGCCGAGCACGGCGTACCCCGCCAGCAGGCAGAGCGCCACCGCCGGGACCGTGAGGTAGCGCGGGAGGATCGAGAGCCCGCCGACGCCCGTCCCGACGAACGTCACCGTTCCCGCGCCGAAGAGCGCGAGCGGGACGTGCAGCGCGTGCAGCCGCGCGCGTGCGCGGTACGCGAGCACCGCGCCGAGAAGCGCCGCGGCGAAGACGGGCGGCCGCGCGGTGTCGGCGAGGAAGGAGACGAAGTTGCCCGGGACGTTCGCGATGCCGCGCTCGCGCCCGAGCTCGCCGGCCAGCGCGGAGGTCGCGTGCAGCGAGTAGAGCGGATCGCCCGTGATGACGAGGTCGGTGAGCGCCCAGAGGACGGGCGCGAGCGCAGCGAGGACGAGCAGGTCCCACCGCCGCAACCCCAGCCACAGCCAATAGAGCCCCGCGAGGATCCACGCCTCGGGCCGCAGGAGCCCCGCCACGAAGAGCACGCCGCTCACCGCGGGCCCGCGGCCCGGGCGCTCCGCCTCCAGCGCCGCGGCGACGAGCACAAGCGCGAGGAACGGCACGTCGACGTAGCCCCGCGCGGCGTAGAGCAGGAAGGCGAAGCTCGATCCCGTGAACAGCGCCGCGCCGAGCGCCGGCCCGGCCCCGAAGCACGCCGCGCCCACCCGGTGGACGGCGGCGACGAGCACGACGAGCGCGAGGACGCAGACCACGACGAGCGCCCGGTCGGCCGCGCCGCCGAAGAGCGCATCCAGCACCACGCAGAGCACGACGAAGAGCGGGTGCTGCGTCGGGGCGGCGTAGGCCTCGAGGTGCGGCAGCTGCCCGTCGAGCAGCTCGCGCCCCCAGTTGAGGTGGAAGTACGAGTCGTAGTTGGGATAGGTCGGGACGGCGAGCGCGAAGACGAGCGCGACGAGGGCGAGCCCGCCGATCACGAGCCGCTCGCGGCGGGCGGTCACGCCGTCCGCGACGCGAGTGCGCTGCCCACCGCGAGCAGCGCCCAGGTGAGGGGGTCCTCGAGGAACGCCGCGTACAGCAGCGTGTGGACTACGATCGCGGAGAAGGCCGCGAGGACGAACGCGCGGGCCGGGTCGCGCCGTGCCCCGCGGGCCAGGCGGACGAACGCGACGCCCAGCAGCGCGATGTAGGTCAGCAGGCCCAGGGCGCCCTGCTCGGCCACGACCGTCATCGGGATCGTGTGCGAGGCCGAGACCGCCTGCTGCATGGAGGCCGTCTCCTCGCGCCGGAAGACCCGTCCGAACGACCCCGAGCCCCACCCCGCCGCGGGCCGTGCCGCCGTCAGGCGGCCACCGCCCGCGAGCAGCTCGTAGCGACCGCTGGTCGCGTTGTCGAGCCCCTCGGTGCTGCCCGTGTCCAGGTTGATCGCCCCGGGAGCGACGAGCACGACCGCCGCGCCGACGACCGCGAGCGCCGCGACGGCGCCCAGCGCCAGCCGCGGGTTCCAGCGCAGAGCGGCGATCACCGCCAAGCCGACGATCAGCGCGGTGAACGACGACTGCGAGAACGTGAGCACGAGCCCCGCCCACAGCACCGCGAGGACGACGGCCGCGCCGCCCACGACGCCGCGCCGGGTCGTCCACACGAGCACGGTGGTCACGGCGAGCATCACCAGCGCGAGGAAGCGCCCGTAGATGTTCGGGTCGAAGAAGAGCGAGTTGACGCGGAAGTACTCCTCGAACTGGTTGGAGGAGATGACCTTCGGGTTGAGCAGCAGCGTGCGGGTCGCGTACTCGGCGAAGCCGACGCCGACCAGGAGCAGCGCGAGGCCGCCGAGCACGCCGAGGCACTGGAGGGTGAGGCGCCGCGTCCAGTCGACCTGCCGCAGCAGGACGAAGAGCAGCGCGAACGGCGCGTAGAAGAACAGGAAGTTCTCGACCGCATGGTCGACGTCGTCGGAGTACGTTGCCTGCAGGGCGTAGAGGACGAGGACCACAGCGAGCGCCCGCTCGAGCCATCCCGTCGCTGTGCCGTCCCCTGTCCCCGCCCGCAGGTGCCTCCACGCGAAGGCCAGCGCGCCCGACCCGACCACCAGGTAGAGCGGCACGAGGAGGTTGGAGGTCGCGCCGCCCACCGCGATCGGCACCCGGAACGGAAGCGCCGCGACCGCCAGCAGGGGCAGCGCCGCGGGACGCCGCACGACGAGCGCCGCGAGGACGACCGCCGCCGCCACGCCGGCCGCGGCGGCCGCGGCGAGCAGCGCGGGCCGGTCGGTCAGCGAGCTGAAGGCGCTCGTGTCGGAGATGTGGACGACGAGCAGGACCGGCGTCGCGACCGCGGCGACCAGTGCCCACCGGGCGCGCTGGCGCCCCTCCGGCCACGCGAGGGCGCCGGCGAGCGCGAGCGCGAGGAGCACGAGCGCGGCGGTCATCGCTTCGGCACACCGCGCGACATCAGGACCCACAGGCGGTTCATGAGCGCCGCGCTCTCCGGCTGCGGCGTGAGGCGCTGCGGAAAGTCGGGGATCCCGGGACGCACGACCAAACCGCGTCCGACCCGCGCGGCGACGACCACCGGGCGCCCCTCCGTCGTCACCGCGTCGGCGGCCGGCTCGGCGCCGTCGTCGAGGCGGTCCGTCGCCTCGTAGGCCGTCACGCCCCGGAACACGCCCTCGTCGCCGGCGAAGAGCTCGATGCGATCGTCGGCGACCGTCAGCTCCGTCGGCCCGCGCTCGACCGGCCGGAGCACCGCACCGAAGAGGTCCGCCCGCGTCGGGTTCGTCGGCCGCACGAGCCGCTGCCGCGTGCCGACCGTCGCGAGGTCGACCTGGCGGCGCAGGCTCTCCGTCCCGAGCGAGACGACGGTGCCGCCGTCGCGGGCGAAGCGCCGCAGCTGCGAGCCGAGCTTCGCGGGCAGCCAGCGCGCGTCACCGGGGATGAGCGCGCCGGTGAACTCGTCGAGCTTGGGGCCGACGCCGCGTGCGAGCGCGACGTCGGTCGTGAGGTCGTAGTCACGGCGGGTGCGATCGAGGAAGCTCAGCACGGGCGCCTCGCGGATCGCGAAGTCCACCGGCAGCCCGTCGCCGGCGAAGATGCGGTCGGCCCGCACGCCGAGGCCGCCCTCGAGCGTGTTCGGCCGCCCGTCCCCGTCGTCGTCGAGGCGATTGCGCCCCTGCCAGGTGATCCACGGCAGCACGACGAGCACCCGGCCGACGGGCGCGCTCACCTGCACGACGATCGGCACGCGCGCCTTCCGCGTCCGGGTGCGGACCTCCAGCAGGTAGACGCCCGTGGCCTTCGGGGCTCGCAGCGGGAGCCGCGGCCCCGTCCCGGAGGCCTTCGAGCGGCGGATGACCTTCGCCTCCCCGACGCGGCGCAGCGTGTAGCGCCAGCGCTCACCGCGCGCGTCGATCAGCACGTCGGCCTTCTCTCCCGCCACGATCGGGTTCGACGGAGGCTGTAGCCCGAGGTAGCGCACCGTGATGCCCGCGCGCCGCGGGAGCCTGCGGCCGAAGTCCAGCCGCGGCACGCCGTCGCGCATCGGGACGGAGAAGCCGACGTTGCCGGCCGCGTCGCGGCTCTCGACGACCGCGAGGTAGGTGCTCGGCCGCACCCGGCGTCCGCCGCGCGTACCGTCCCACTCCCATCGGGTGGCGTCGTCGGGCAGCGGCGCGGCGCCCGAGCTGGTCACGCGCACCGGGGGCTCCACGTCGGTCCGCCAGATCGTCACGCGGGTGCGCTTGCGCGCGAAGCCCGGCGCTTGGGCGCCCGGCGCGTCGAAGCGGATCCGGGCCGGACCGCCCGAGCGCGTCGGCAGGAGCTCGGGGGCGTTCGCCTTCTCCGGGCCGACGCTCAGCACGCGCGGCCGCGGTGGGCGCGTGTCCTTGCGCACCGCGTTGACGGGCGTGATCGCGCGGCCCTCGTCGCGCAGCGTGATGCGCAGGCGGTAGGTCCCGTCGGCCACCGGGCGCTCACCGTCGTCGCGGCCGTCCCAGGTGAAGCGCCGCGGCGTGTAGGCCGGGATGCGCACGTCGGCCAGCCGCCGGACCGCGTCGCCGTCGGCGTCGACGACGTCCACGCGCACCGCGTCGGCCTGCTTGAGCTTGAAGGAGAACGCCGTCGTCTCGTTGCGCCCGTCCTGGTTGGGCGACACGTACGGACGGACCCTGAACTGCTGGATGACCGTCGGCTCGTTCTTGAGCCGCTGGGCGGCGAAGAACGCACCGAACGTCGCGACCACCACGGCCGCGAAGACCACCCGGGCGAGCGTGCTCACAGCGCGAGGAGCGCGCCGTTCGGCACGGGCCACTCGTGGAACGTGGCGAGCCCGCGCAGGTGGGCGTGCGACTGCGCCGCGCGGATGACGCCGCGGTGGCAGACGACGAGCGCGGGCAGCCGCTCGGTCCGCATGACCATCTCGACACCCTCGACGACGCGTTCCATGAACGCCTCGAGGTTCTCACCGCCCGGGAAGGTCCACGCCTCGCCGCCCTGCCCGTAGGCCGCCCACGCCGCGGGGTCCTCCGCTTCGACGTCGGCCTTCAGGCGGTCGGTCCATGCGCCCGTGTCGTGCTCGGCGAAGCGCGCGTCGGCTTGCGCCTTCAGCCCGAGCGCGGCGCCCACGACCTCCGCGGTCTGCCGCGCGCGCAGCAGCGGGGAGCACCACAGTGCGACGATGCCGTGGCCCCGGGCGACGTCCGCGAGCGCGTGCGCCTGGGCGATGCCGACCGCGTCGAGCGGCATCGCCCCCGTGCCCTGGAAGCGGCCCTCGGCGTTGTGGGCCGTCTGCCCGTGACGGGCCATGAAGATCACGGGGGCTAGGAGCTTGTCGACGAACAGTCGCGTGGGTTCTTCAACATGCTCCTAGGGCGTCGCCTTGTCGGCGCCGATCTGCACGATCACGTCGGCGCCCGGGCCCTGCACGGAGATCGCGCGGTCGGCCCGCTTCACGTTCTCGGGGCTCACGTCGAGCTTCTTCGCGATCGCACTGGCCCCGCGCTTCTGGCCGTCCAGGTAGTAGACCTCCGTCGTCGGGGCGGTGTTGATGGCCGCGTTGCCCTTGTCGGCGATGACGAACCCGTCGGTCTCGAGCGTCTTGCCGACCTCCTTCGCGATCCCGTTCTTCTGGGTCCCGTTCAGGACGAAGACCGAGTAGTCGCCGGGGTTGACGGGCGGCGGCGCGGAATCCGTCCTCCCCGACGACGCCGGCGGCGACACGAACGGCTTGTCGGTGCTCGTCGAGTCCGCACCCGCACCGCTCGTCGGGGTCGGGTCGTCACCGCCGCCGAGGACCTGTGTCGCGAGCAGCGCGACGAGCAGGAGCGCGGTGATCGCGCCGAGGACGATGCCGATGGCGCGGCCGCTCGGCCCACCGCGGCCCTCGTCGTCGGGGAGCGGCTCCACCACGGCGGCGGCGCGGCGGCGCGGCGCGCCGGTGGCGGCGCTGACCTGTCGCAGCGGCACCGGGCTGTCGTCCGTCGGCGACGGGCTCGGACCGATGGGCGTGGGGGCGACGACGGAGGGAACGGCGGGTGGGAGGGGCGGCGGGGCGGACGGCGCGTCAGGGCTCAGCGGCTTGGCTGCCGCGGAGGTCGACGGGTCTGGCTTCACAGCGGGGATCGATTGGGTCTGCTGGCCGCGCGCGGCGGTCGGGGGAGCGCCGTTGGCGGGCGCAGCACTCCGGCTCGCGTCGATGCCCTGCGTCGCTCTCGCCGTCGCCCCGGCGTTCCCCGGCGTGGCGGAGGGGGACGGCCCGGGCGCGACAGAGCCCGGCGTGCCGGCGGGCGCCCCGGGGGGAGCGGCACCCGGCGCAGCGGCACCCGGCCTCGCGGTGGGCGGGCCTCCGGCGGAGGTGGCGGCCTGCCCGGCGGCCACGGAGCCTGCGGGGCGCGCGGCAGCGCCTGCGGCGGTCGCGGGCGTCTGGGCCGGCGAGCGCATCGGAGCCGCGGCAGCCACGGGCTGCGGGGCGACCCGGCGCGCTCGAACCGCCGCGGCCGCGTTCGCCTGCTCCTGCAGCTCGGCGGTGCGCTCGGGCGCGCGCCCGGCCCATTCGCGCAGGCGCTTGAGCTCGCGCGCCTGCCCGAAGTAGAGGAGGGCGAGCACGGCGAGGCCGAGGATCGACGCCAGGCCGGCGTAGGCCCCGGCGTCCTTGATCTGCTCGGACACCTGGAGGGCGGCGGTGACAACCAGCATGAAGTGAGCGATTCTAGGCCGAAGCTCGGTCGGACGCAGTCGCCGTGCAGGCTCAGACCGATTCGACGGGCGGCACGAGGTCCGGCGGGGTGCGCACGGAGGACAGCTGGGCGACCTTCGCCGCCAGTCCGGCGGCGTCGCCCTCCAGGACGAGGAGCTGGATCTGGTCGAACATCGCCGCGACGACGCCCGAGTCGAGACCGTCACGCTCGGCGCGCGAGATCTTCTCCGCGGGGGTCGGCTGCACGCGCTCGTACGGGTTGAACAGCGCCTCGTCGAGCTTCTCGCCGGGGCGCCGGCCGACGATCTCGATGGCGATGTCCTGGTCGGCCTCCAGGCCGGACAGCTCGATCATCGCCCTCGCGAGGTCCATGATCCGCACGGGCTCGCCCATGTCGAGCACGAAGACCTCGCCGCCCGCGCCGAGGCTCCCCGCGCGGATGATCAGCTGCACCGCCTCGGGGATCGTCATGAAGTACCTCTGCATGCGCTCGTCGGTGATCGTGACGGGGCCGCCGCGCGCGATCTGGCGGCGGAAGATCGGCACGACCGAGCCGCTCGAGCCGAGCACGTTGCCGAAGCGCACCGCGGTGAAGCGCGTGCCCGGCCAGCGCTGCTCGGCCTCCTCGATCGCGAACTCCGCCAGGGCCTTGGAGGCGCCCATGACGGTCGCGGGCTGGACCGCCTTGTCGGTCGAGACCAGCAGGAAGCGCTCGACCGCGTGCTCACCCGCCACCTGCGCGAGCAGCCGGGTGGCCAGCGCGTTGTTGCGCACCGCCTCGACCGGGTTGAGCTCCATCAGCCCGACGTGCTTGTAGGCCGCGGCGTGAAATACGAATCGGGGGCGCTGCTCGGCGAACACCTCGCGCATGCGCTCGCCCTCCTTGCAGTCCGCGAGGACGGCCGCCAGGGTGCTCGGGTGGACGTGGCGGTCGTCCTCGAGCTCGCGCTGGATCGCGAAGAGGTTGTCCTCCGCATGGTCGACGAGCACGAGGCGCCGCGGCGCCACGCGGGCGATCTGCCGGCAGAGCTCTGAGCCGATCGAGCCGCCGGCGCCCGTGACCATGACCACCTTGCCCTCGAGGTAGCGCCCGACGCGGTCGACGTCCATGCGGACGGGCTCGCGCCCGAGCACGTCCTCGACCTGCACCTCGCGGACCTGGCGCACGACGTTCGCGCCGCCCCGCAGCAGCTCGAAGACCGTCGGGAGCGTGCGCACGGGAATCCCGCGCTCTCGGCAGGCGCGCACGACCTTCGAGCGCAGTGTTCCTGGGGCGGACGGGATCGCGATCGTCACTTCGTCGGGCTCGACCTCGTCGAGGATGTCCACGAGCGCCTCCGTCGTGCCGAGCACGCGGACGCCGTCGACGCGCTGGCGCCGCTTGAGCGGGTCGTCGTCGACGAAGCCGACCGGGTTGAGCCCGAGCTCCGGGTTGCGCATGATCTCGCGCAGGACGAGGCGACCGCCGTCGCCGGCGCCGACGATCAGGATGCGCCGCGCGTCGGCCTTCGCGCGGAAGCCGCGCAGCGGGCGCTCGTAGACGGCGTGGGCGACGAAGCGCGCGCCCCCGACGAGGAACAGCGACAGCAGGAAGAAGAACGCGAGCACCCCCGGCGGGACGGACACCGTCACCTCGCCGCCCACCCGCGACGGCTGCGTGACGGGGTGCAGGACCACGGCGTAGGCGGCCATCGCGAGCGTCGCGACGATCAGCGCCTGGACGATCTGCACGTAGTCGCGCTGCCCCGTGTAGCGCCACCACTTCTCATAGAGCCGGAACGCCGCGAAGACGATCACGCTCATCCCCACCGTGGGCAGGAGCGTCGCGCGCAGCAGGTCCTCGTAGCGCACCGGGATGTCGGTGTCGAAGCGCAGGCGGTAGGCGAGGAGCACCGACACTGCGACGAGCACCGCGTCCACCGCGACCTGCGGCAGGGAGTGGCGGTGCAGCGGGAAGGCCGCGCGTCTCACGCGACGGGAGTCTAGGCGGAGGCGCGGCGGAGGCGTTCCCGGAGGAGCGTCGCGATCTCCGGGACGTCCACGTGACCCTGGGCGACTGCGAGCACCAGCTCCTCTGCCTCGCCCACCGTCAAGCGCAGGTCCCTTCCGTTCAGCAGGCAGAACACCCGGGTGCCCGCCCACGCCAAATCGCTTGTTGTCGTCGACCAGTGGGTGGTTGCGCGCGAGCGAGTGCATGAGCGCCTCGACGAGGTGGCCGTTCGTGACCTGGGCTGACGACGGTGTTCGGCGACGACGCCTGACCTGCTCGAGATCGCCGCGGGCGTGCTACCCGACCTTCGCGGACAAGGCGGCGGAGCAGCTCGGCGTCCTCCGTGCGCACGCGCCGTGCCGCCGCCGAGGCGAGGAGGCGGTCGATGGCGCCGCGGAGGCGCTCGGGGCGGCGGGCGATGTACTCGGTGATCGCCGTCCGGGCGACCTCCTGCATGGAGCGCCCTTCCTTGGCGGCCCTGCTGCGCAGTGCATCGCTCTCGGCATCTGTGAGGCGGAGGTTCATGGCCATGAAGCCCCTGGTACCGTACCGGTACCAGGGGGTGGACGGTGGGGCGGCCGCTGGCACGGACCCGTGGGCGCATCAGCGTACGGGCGCTGTGAGCAGCTCCACGAGGATCTGCGGGTCGCGACGGACGCGCTCACCCGACGCCCCCGCGCGCTTCTCAAGCACCAGCTCCTCCGCGTGCTCGAGGCGATGCAGGCGGCCCTCCGCGATGAGGCGCTCGTCGACCGCGCCGAGGCGGCCCTCGAACGTCGTCCAGACGGGGGTGCCGAGGGCGACGGCCTCGCGGTTCATCGTCCCCCCCGCGGAGATCACGAGGTCGGCGAGCGCGATGAGCGACTGCGCGTCCACCGCCTTGTCCGGCACGACGAAGCCGCGGCCGAGCAGCTCCGGGCGCTGGGAGTCGACCCGGGGGAGGACGACGGCCTGCTGACCCTCGAGGCGCGTGAGGACCTGCGCGAAGAGCGGGTTCTCGAAGCGGTGGTAGAGCGAGACGACGGGCGGCGTGCGGACGATGGCGAGCGGCCGGGAGAGGTCGAGGCTGAGCTCGTCGGCGACGGCGGGATCCGGCTCGAAGTCCGCGAGGTAGTATTCCTCCTTGAGGCCCGCGTAGCGCTGGAGCTTCCCGCGCGCGCCGTAGCGGTCCAACCGATCGGGTGGGATCGCCTCGGGGACGACGACGGCCTGCGCGAGACGGCAGTTTACCGTGTGCTGCACGGTCGCCCACTCGTAGTCGAACATCGTCGAGCACGGGATCCGCAGCAGCCGCGCCGCGACCGAGATGTCGTTGGAGCCGTGGCCCAGGGCGAGATCGAAGCGCCGCGGGCGTGCCCAGCGGACCAGGGCGACGGAGCGGTCGGCCAGGCCGAGCGCCTTGGCGCCGAGCTTCTCCCCGCGGTGGCGGCCGATGACCGTGTGGGCGAGGCCGAAGCGCTCGGCCAGCCCCACGGTCTGCGCGAAGTCGCGGACGGTGACCTCGACCTCATGGCCCTGCGCCCGGAGCGCATCGATGACGGGGCGCAGGACGAGGACGTGCGGCGAGTTCGTGAGGTCGACCCAGACGTGCACTTAGTGCCCCGAGTCGCAAGTTCGGTCGTGATATCCGGGATGCATCGTCGATGGCTGGCGTCCGGCGACGGCCTGATTCGTACTGACGTACTTGACTGGCCGTCGCCGGGCGTCAGGTGCGACGAGGTGCCCGAATATCGCCAGCGAACTTCGGACTCGGGGCACTCAGCTCACGGCGTCGCGGATCGCCACCACGACCTCCTCGACCTGCTCGCGGGTGATGGCCGCGGACATCGGGATCGCGAGGTGCGTACGGGCGGCCTCGGCGGTGCCCGGCAGCGGGAGGTCGCCGTGCTCGGCGGCGAACAC
>JAABUS010007277.1_pt1 | contig 12833 bp, 13 predicted proteins | sample 5560161 | NCBI WGS metagenome assembly JAABUS01 (sample SAMN10711885, study PRJNA513376) | rock metagenome | isolation source: Antarctica rocks | place: Antarctica: Victoria Land, Trio Nunatak nord | collected 2016-01-04 | reverse complement strand
GGTGATGATGCTGGCGAAGGGGGTCGAGCGGGCCATGAGGTAATTCTCGTGCGTGCCGTAGGACGCGCCCTTGCCGTCGACGTTGTTCTTGTACAGCTGCAACCGTGGTGCACCGGGGACGGTTCCGGCGTAGCGCGCGGCCTCCTCCATCACCCGCTCACCGGCCTTGTCCCAGATGACGGCGTCCATCGGGTCGGTGACCTCGGGTGCGGCGAACTCCGGGTGCGCGTGGTCGACGTACAGCCGGGCGCCGTTGGTCAGGATCATGTTCGCCGCGCCCACCTCGTCGGCATCGACGATCGGGACCGACGCTCCGGGGCGGGACAGGTCGAACCCACGCGCGTCGCGCATGGGCGACTCCACCTCGTAGTCCCAGCGGGTGCGCTTGGCCCGCGGTACGTCGGCCGCAGCGGCGTAGGCCAACACCGCCTGGGTGGAGGTGATCACCGGGTTCGCTGAGGGGTCGCCCGGGCAGGAGATGCCGTACTCCACCTCGGTTCCCATGATCCGTCGCATGGGTGCCGAGCCTACGGCCGTGGCGGATGGGTGCCGGCCGGGCGGGGTTGGGGTACCGCCGCTGCCCGGCGCGACAATCCGGCACCCCGGCCAGCTCGGTGGGTCGCTGCGATGATGGGTGCGTGCCGGTCCCCGACTTGCCGAGCTACCTGACGACCCTGGCGGCCTACGAGCAGGGTGTCGAGCTGTACCTGGAGCGCAGCCCGGCCTCGAGCTCCGCGGCGACGCAGCAATGGTTGACGCGGGTGGTGGATCTTCTGCCGCCAGGTGCGGAGGTGCTGGAGCTGGGCAGCGGGCCGGGCCACGACGCAGCCTTCCTCGAGGCGCGTGGACTCAAGGTGCTCCGGACGGACGGAGCCGTGGTCTTCGTCGATCGGCTCCGGGCGCAAGGCCATCGTGCCGAGGTGCTGGACGTGGTGACCGACCCGCTGCCGGGACGGGTGGACGCGGTCCTGGCTTGCGCGGTGTTGCTGCACCTGTCCCCGGACGAACTCGGTGGGTTGCTCACCCGGGTCGCGGGTGCGGTCGGACCCCGCGGGCTGCTGGCGTTCACGGTCAAGGAGGGTGACCATTCCGGGTGGAGCACGGCCAAACTCGATGGCCCCCGATGGTTCACCTACTGGAGGGAGCCGGCGCTGCGCGAGCTGCTGGACACCCGGAGCTGGGTGGTGGTGGACATCGAGCCGACCCGCGCGCGGGAGGACTGGCTGCACGTCATAGCCCGCCCGCTCAGCCGTTGATCGGCCTGCCCCTGGGCATCGGGGTGCGAACGGTGCTCGACCAGGCCTGCGCCGTCCAGGGGCCGCGGGCGGTGGTCGCCCTGGAGGCGAGCGCGCCGGGGGCGGTGCTTGAGCTGGCGGCCCGGGGGCTCGGGGTAGCCGTGCTCAGTGCCTCGATGGTGCGCCCGGGCGAGGGACCGCTGCACCGGGTCGCCATCAGCGACGTCGAGGACCGCGCCGTCCTCACCCTGGCCTGGCGGTCGACCCCGGATCCGGCCCTGCGGGCGCTGCTTGAGTACTGCCGAGCGGCGTTCACCGGTGGACTGGGCCGGTGAGCGACGACGTGGAGGTGCGATACGGGCCGGCGGATGCTGCCAGCGGGCCACCAGTTCAGGACGCCGGGACGGCTGCCGTCCGGGAGTCGACGGCGGGCGCGGCGGCATCCCATACCACCAGCTCGGCCAGCACCTGGGACACCTGCGGGTCGGTGAGCAGTGCCAGATGCCCGGTGCCCGGCAGCACGTGCGCCTCGGGGAGCGAGTGCCGAGCGCTGCGCACCGGCACCAGCCCGTCACCCACGAACCCCGCCCACCACACCCCCGGGTCCGCAGCCAGCGTCGCCGCCACGGCCACGTGCCGCACCCCGGGCACGAGCGGCAGCCGATGCGCCCGCACCAGGTCGTCAATCCCCGCACTGCGCGCGTCCATCAGCTGCGCCCACGGCCGGCTCTCCGGTCGCCAACGCAGCACCGACGCCAACCGCTGAGCACCCTGAGCGAGCGGCGCCCCCAGGTGTGGGGTGCCCAGGTAGCACGCCGTGCGCACCAACGGCAGCCACTGCTGGGCCTCCACTCGTGAGCAGGCCGCGCGCAGCACCAGACCGCCCATGGAGTGACCCACCAGGTCGAGCCGCTCCAGGGGCACCGGCCAGGTGCGGCGCAGCGCGCCCAGCAACTGGGCGAGCTCGCGGCCATTGTCGGCTACCGGGCGCCCGGTGTTGTAGCGGAGTACCACCGGGGTCGCTCCCAGCCGGGCCAGGTGCTCGCCGTGGCTGCCCCGCCCGTCGTGGCGGTACCACCAAGCCTGCTCGGTCTCGCCCAGACCGTGCACGAACACCACCACGTGGCCGGTGGGCTCCGGGTGCGCCTGCGCCAACAGTGCGGTGTCCGTCCCGACCACCCGCCGCTGGTGGTGCGGGCCCAGCTGGACAGCGAGGTGGTTGCTGTCGGCGAGCAGCCGGTCACCGAGCAACCCGTTCACCGCACCCACCACCACCGACCCGGCGGCCGAGGAGGTAACGGCGTGCGACGTCCGCTCGGCAGGCAGCAGCGCCGAGCCCGCCCCCACCACCCTGGCCACCCACCGCGCGCCCGTGCGCACGCTGGCGTAGCTCAGCCCCGCGATCGCGTCATGCATCATCCGCACCGGGGCGGCAACGGGTCCCAGGGCACCGAAGACGTGGCCCGCCACCACCCGATGGGTGCCCTGTGCGGGGCGGCTGAGCACGTCCACCAGGTGCGCCCCCAACTCCGCGGTGGCCCGCACCTCGTCGCGCCTGCCTACGGCCATGCCAGCTCCACCCACTGCGCCCAGCACTGCTCGGGCTCCTTGGCCGGCTCGGTCACGCCGGATCGCCCACCGCGGCCAAGCCCGACGCCGATCCTGGTCCAGCCGGGCCGGGCCGGGGCCACCGTCACAGGTACTGGCCGGTGTTGGTCTCCGTGTCGATGGCGCGCGAGCTGCTGGCATTCTTGCCGGTCACGAGCGTGCGGATGTAGACGATCCGCTCACCCTTCTTGCCGGAGATCCGCGCCCAGTCGTCGGGGTTGGTGGTGTTGGGCAGGTCCTCGTTCTCGGCGAACTCGTCCACGATGGAATCCAGCAGGTGCTGCACGCGCAGGCCCCGGGCGCCGGTGTCGAGCACCGACTTGATGGCGTACTTCTTGGAGCGGTCGACGATGTTCTGGATCATCGCGCCGGAGTTGAAGTCCTTGAAGTACAGGACCTCCTTGTCCCCGTTGGCGTAGGTGACCTCGAGGAAGCGGTTGTCCTCGGTCTCGGTGTACATCCGCTCCACCACGCGCTGGATCATGGCGTCGATGCACGCCATCCGGTCACCGCCGAACTCACCGAGGTCGTCGGCATGGATGGGGAGTTCGGTGGTGAGGTACTTGGAGAAGATGTCCTTGGCCGATTCGGCGTCCGGCCGTTCGATCTTGATTTTGACGTCGAGCCGGCCGGGCCGCAGGATCGCGGGGTCGATCATGTCTTCCCGGTTGGACGCGCCGATGACGATCACGTTCTCCAGCCCCTCGACGCCGTCGATCTCGCTGAGCAGCTGGGGGACGATCGTCGTCTCCACGTCCGAGGACACCCCCGATCCCCGGGTACGGAAGATCGAGTCCATCTCGTCGAAGAACACGATCACCGGGGTGCCGGCCGAGGCCTTCTCCCTGGCTCGCTGAAAAATCACCCGGATGTGCCGCTCGGTTTCGCCGACGAACTTGTTGAGCAGCTCGGGGCCCTTGATGTTGAGGAAGAACGACTTGGCCTCGCGGGGGTCGTCCCCCCGGGCCTCGGCGATCTTCTTGGCCAACGAGTTCGCCACGGCCTTCGCGATGAGGGTCTTGCCGCACCCGGGTGGGCCGTAGAGCAACACACCCTTGGGGGGGCGCAACGAGTACTCCCTGAACAGCTCCGCGTGCAGGAACGGCAACTCCACTGCATCCCGGATCTGTTCGATCTGCCGGCCGAGGCCCCCGATGTTGGAGTAGTCGACGTCCGGCACCTCCTCCAGCACCAGGTCCTCGACCTCGGCCTTGGGCACCCGCTCGTAGGCGTAGCCGGCCTTGGTGTCCACCAACAGGGAATCACCCGGCTTGAGGGTCACGGAGTCGGGGTCGCCGGCGTCGGTGACCAGGGGTTCGGCCAGCCACACCACCCGTTCCTCGTCGGCGTGACCCACCACCAGGGCGCGCTGACCGCCGTCGAGCAGCTCGCGCAGCGCGCACACCTCACCCACCCGCTCGAAGCCCCCCGCCTCCACGACGGTGAGGGCCTCATTCAGCCGCACCGCCTGCCCGCGCCGCAGGGTGCCCGCCTCGACCGACGGCGAACACACCAGCCGCATCCGCCGACCGGACGTGAACACGTCGACGGTCCCCTCGGGCTGCGCGCTGAGGAACACGCCGTATCCGCTGGGCGGCTGGGCGAGCCGATCGACCTCCTCGCGCAGGACGAGCAGCTGCTGCCGGGCGTCCTTCAAGGTCTCCAGCAGCTTGGTGTTGCGGCTGGTCAGCGAGTCGACCCTCGTGACGGCCTCGGTGAGGCGGACCTCCAGGTCGAGCACTCGTCGCGGTGACTGCGCCACCCTGCGCCGCAGGGACTCCACCTCCTGCCGCAGCTCGGCCACCTGCGCTGCGGCAGCGTGCGCCTGGTCGCCCGCGCTGCTGCCACTGGAACGTCCTGGTGCGCTCACGAACATCTCCTCCCGTTCGGGTACTCCACGCTACCGGCGCCCGCCGACACCAGCCCGGTGACGCGGCGGTGATGACCGGCGGCGGTGATGACCGGCGGCGGTAGTGCCGGGCGGCGGTAGCGTCGGCGGCGATACCGCAGAACTCCACGAACTGGGGAGGTTCGTCGATGTCCGGTCCGCAAGGCCCAGCCGAGCCCGGGTGGGGTCAGCCCGGGTGGGGTCAGCCCGGGTGGGGTCAGCCGGTTCCCGACCCGACCCGCACGTTCCCTCAACCAGGGCCGTGGACGGGGGGCGGTGGGCCGCCGCCGCACGGACCGCCGCCGCACGGACCGCCGCCACAGCAAGGTTACCCACCCGAGGTAGGGCCACGACGTCACCGGGGTCCGCTGCTGGGTGGTCTCGCCGCGTTGCTCGTGCTGGCTGTGGTGGGTGGAATCTTGTTCTCCCGATCCCGCGGGGACGCGCCGAGCATCGCAGGCGCGGCCGTCACTTCACCCACCGCCGTGCCCCGGACCACGTCCCGAGCCACCGTCCCACCGCTGCCCAGCTCACGGACGCCGTCGACGGCCCCCAGCGCGGTCCCCGGCACCACTCCAAATACCACCACCCCCGGCACCGCCCCGGTCGCCCGGGCCGACGCAGATCAGATCACCGCTTTGGCGCAGCGGATGATCAGCGCGCTCAACGCCGGTGACCAGTCCGCGCTGACGTCGCTCGCCTGCGGTGAGTTCGCCACCACGGTCGCCAAAGGGGTCAGTCCGCAGCGACCGCCGATCGTCTACGAGAGCACCAGGGACATCGCGGTCAGCGGCGACACCGGAACCGCGCAGGTGTTCGCGTCGAACGACGCTTCGCCCGCCTCCCCCGAAACCATGTCCGTGCAGCGCGGGGCCGACGGTTGGCGGGTGTGCCGGTTGGGGGGCGGCTAGCTCCCGGCTAGCTCTTCGCCGAACGCCGCTGCGGCCGGGGGGTGACCGTCCCCTCGGCGAGGCGGCGCGCGCTGACGAGGAACGCCGTGTGGCCCTGCATGCGGTGGTCGGGACGCACCGCGAGGCCTACCACGTGCCAGTTGCGGAGCAGCAGCTCCCACGACCGTGGCTCCGTCCAGCACCCCTGCTCGCGCAGCGCCTCCGTCACCCGGGACAGCTGCGTGGTGGTGGCCACGTAGACCACGAGCACACCGCCGGGCACGAGCTGGGCCGCCACCGATCCCAGCACGTCCCAGGGGGAGAGCATGTCGAGCACCACGCGGTCCACCTCGCCGTCGAAGGTGGTGACGTCGGCCACAGCGAGTTCCCAGTTCGCTGGGCGCTCCCCGAAGAACCCTTCGACGTTGCGCAGGGCATGCTCGGCGTGGTCGGCGCGTACCTCGTAGGAGATCACCCGTCCGTCGGGCCCGACGGCGCGCAGCAGCGAGCAGGTCAGTGCCCCCGACCCGGCGCCGGCCTCCAGCACCCGCGCACCAGGAAAGATATCGCCCTCGCTGAGGATCTGCGCCGCGTCCTTGGGATAGATCACCTGGGCGCCGCGGGGCATCGAGAGCACGTAGTCGGTGAGCAGTGGGCGCAGCGCCAGGTAGCTGGTGCCGACGACGGAACGGACCACGCTGCCTTCCTCCGCACCGATGAGGTCGTCGTGGGCCAGGGCGCCGCGGTGTGTGTGGTACTCCCCACCCGGGAAGAGGGTGATCGTGTAGTGCCGCCCCTTGGCGTCGGTCAGCTGAACGCGGTCACCGACGCGGAACGGACCGCTCGGCCGGGCCTGTGCCATCGTTGGGTGCTCCTGCGGTGCGGGGACGGGGACCCGGCATGATCCCACGCTGCGCCGTCAGCGCAGGACGCCCACCGGTCGCTGCTGTTCGTCGAGCACCCGGCCTAGCTTGAGTTTCCCGACCCGGTGACCGTGCTACGGGTGCTCAACCTGGTCTTCAACGAGGGCTACACCGGCGACGTCGACCTGGCGGCCGAGGCGATCCGGCTCACAGGTGAGCTGGCGTCGATGACCGATGACGAGGAGACCGCGGGGCTGCTGGCATTGATACTGGTGCACCACGGTCGGCGACCGGCGCGGACCCGGCGCGACGGCAGCCCGGTCCCCCTGGCCGGCAGGACCGCTCCCGCTGGAACACCTCGCTCATCGCCGAGGCCGTCGCAGTCCTGCAGACAGCGCTGGGCCGTGACGGACTCGGTGACTTCCAAGCCCAGGCCGCTATCGCCGCCCTGCACGCCGACGCGCCGCGCGCCGAGGAGACCGACTGGGTGCAGATCGTCGGCTGGTAGGACGAGCTGCTCCGGCTCACCGACGGCCCGGTCGTGCAGCTCAACCGGGCCGTCGCCCTCGGCGAGGCCGATGCCCCCGTGGCCGGCCTCGCGGCCGGCCTCGCGGCCCCGGCGACCGTGGACCCTGCCCTGCCCCGGCACACCGCCGCCTCGGCGTACCTCCATGAGAAGGCGGGCGACCCTCGGACCGCGGCACGGTTGTACGCCGACGCCGCCCGGTCCACCCCCCATCTCGCCGAGCGCCACCACCTCACCGGCAGGCAGCGCGGATCAGTCAAGCGCTGCGCGGACAAGTCCGTTGGTCAACCCCTCCCACAAGGTGAAACCCGCTACCGGAACGGCGCAGGACGATGAGGTTTCCCCGCGAGTCGTCCACAAGACCCGCCCGGTGAAGATCCCCGCACAGGTGCCGCTGACCGGGGTCCGGATCGACCACTTCGCCCCGACCTGCGCACCCGACGACGGGGTGGCCGTGCAGATCGACCCGGCCGAGACGAAGGCGTTCGTCGCGAAGCTGGTGGCCGCCGCGGACGCCACGCCACCCCGACCGCGGCGCCGACTACCGCTCCGACACCGGCCGCCCCGCCGACGACCACCAGGCCGACGACCACCGCGGCACCGACCACGACCGCAGCGGAGAACCCGTCGACCTCCCGCGTGATCACGGCGGACGGCGTCCGTGCGTCAGCGCAGGCAGGCCGGACGACTGAGGCAGACTGCCTGACCGTGACCGACAGCTTCCCCCGCCGCCAGGCCCGCACCCGGCGCTTCACCCTCGGCGCCCCGCGCGGCGTAACGCTCTCCCCCGACGGCGACCGCGTCGTGTTCCTGCGCAGCCGTGGCGGCACCGACCCCGTCACCTGCCTGTGGACGCTCGACCTGGCCACCGGTGAGGAGCGTCTGGTCGCGGATCCGCACAAGCTGGACACGGGCAAGGAGGATCTCCCGCCCGAGGAGAAGGCCCGCCGGGAACGCAGCCGGGAGCAGGCGGGCGGCGTGGTCGGCTACGCCACCGACCGAACGGTGACGATGGCCGCGTTCGCGCTGTCCGGGCAGCTCTTCGTCGCCGAGTTGGCGGCCGGGCTGACCCCGCGGCTGGTCGAGACCCCGGGTGGCGTGATCGACCCGCGGCCCGACCCGACCGGACGCCGGGTGGCGTTCGTCAGCGGCGGAGCGCTGCACGTCCACGACGTCACCGCTCACACCACCAGGACCCTCGCCGAGCCGGACGGACCTCAGGTCACCTACGGCCTCGCCGATTTCGCGGCCGCCGAGGAGATGGAGCGGATGCGGGGCTACTGGTGGTCCCCCGACGGCGACGCGCTGCTCATCGCGCGGGTGGACGAGTCTCCGGTGCAGCGCTGGCACATCGCCGACCCCGCCCATCCCGATCGCGTGCCCACCGAGGTCGCCTACCCCGCCGCCGGCACCCCGAACGCCGCCGTGGCGACCGAGATCATCGCACTCGACGGTACCCGCACCCCCGTGACCTGGGACGACGAGTACCTCGCCGACGTGGTCTGGGATTCCCGCGGCCTGCTGGTGATCACCCAGCCCCGCGACCAGACCGCGCTGCGCACCCGGAGCGTCGACCTCGCGACCGGCGCCACCACGCTCGTCGACGAGCGGACCGACCCGGTGTGGGTCGACATCGTGCCCGGCGTCCCGGCACACACCGAGTCGGGCGCGCTGGTGACCGTGGCCGACATCGCGGACGCGCGCCGGCTCGTGGTCGACGGATCGGTGGTCACGCCGGCGTCCCTACAGGTCCGTGGCGTGGTCGACGTCGACGGAGACACCGTCCTGTTCCGCGCGAGCGAGGAGCCGTCGTCGGTCGGGCTGTGGACGTGGGGTCCCGGCGGCCTCGCCGCGCTGACGCCGGAACCCGGCGTGCACTCCGGCCGGCTGCGCGGCGGCACGCTGATCGTCACGCGCGCGGGCCTCGACGCCGACGGCTCCACCACCACGGTGCGCCGCGCGGCCGACGCGGGCCCCGACGACGCGGCGGCGCTGGTCGGTGCCGAGCTGCCCATCCCGTCGTTCGCGGAACCGTCCGGTCTGGAGACCCGGGTCACGCTGCTGACGGCCGGGGGCCTTCCCACCGCCCTGCTGCTGCCGTCCTGGTACGAGCCGGGCACGACGCTCCCCGTCCTCATGGACCCATACGGCGGCCCGCACGCCCAGCGCGTCGTCGCCGCGCGAGGTGCGCACCTGACCAGCCAGTGGTTCGCCGAGCAGGGGTTCGCCGTGGTGGTCGTCGACGGGCGGGGCACGCCCGGTCGCGGGCCCGCGTTCGAACGCGCGGTACACGGCGACCTCGCCAGCCCCGTCCTCGACGACCAGGTCGCCGCGCTGCAGGCGCTCGCGGCCGACCACCCGGACCTCGACCTCACCCGCGTCGGCATTCGCGGCTGGTCGTTCGGCGGGTACCTGGCCGCGCTGGCGGTGCTGCGCCGGCCCGACGTCTTCCACGCCGCGATCGCGGGCGCGCCCGTCACCGACTGGTCGCTCTACGACACCCACTACACCGAGCGCTACCTCGGCCTGCCGGACTCGGACGCCTACCGGCGCTCGTCCCTGATCGAGGACGCCCCGAAGCTGACCCGCCCGTTGCTCCTGGTGCACGGCCTCACCGACGACAACGTGGTGGCCGCCCACACGCTGCGGCTCTCGTCCGCGCTCCTCGCTGCGGGACGGCCGCACAGCGTGCTGCCGCTCTCGGGCGTCACCCACATGACGCCGCAGGAGATCGTGGCGGAGAACCTCCTGCTGCTGCAGGCGCAGTTCCTGCAGGACAACCTGCGCTGACACTCACACCGACGCGGCGGCTCATGTGCCCGCGTCGCGCCCCGCGCGCACACGGCTCTGACCCGACGCCTCCACCAGCTTGGCGCGCACCTCGCGCGACTCGCTGGAGGTCACGACGGGGGCTGGGCGATGTCGGCCCGCGCGCCACTCCGCGATGCCGATCCCCAGCGCAACCGTGATGGCCAGTGCCGCACCACCGATCGTGATCGACACAGCCAACGGGTAGTCCTTCCTCGTGCCCGCGAGCACCGCGTAGAACACCCAGCCAACGCCGCCGTGCCGATCGCGGAGCCGATCCGCTGCCCGGTCTGCAGCGCACCCCCGGCCGAGGCCGCCATGGTCACCGGCGCACTGCGCTGCGGTCGCACGTGCGGCAAGGGTCCTGCATCCAGTCGGTGCCGCGGAAGCTCGGAACACCGGTGACCCCGTTCGGGTAGAGACCGAGCCCGGTGCCGCTCCGCACGAGCTTCACCAGGTCCCGGGGGCAGGAGCGGTTCGCCGAAGGACAGGTGGAGCTGCAGGACACCCAGCTCACCGGCCTCGACCAGCACCCGCTGTCCCTCCGCCGGCGCGGCTGTAGTGCGTGGGCGCGGACGTCGGGCGAGGCGTTGCGCAGGACCCATTGCCGGCGGTCGGCGCCTGCCCCCGGTCGCATCCAGTGCGTTCCGCCGGTAGCGTCCCGGCCACGTTGGAAAGGCACCAGTGAGAGGCACCTGCCGACGGTCGAGGAACTCGCCACGCAGGGTGACTCCGGGACGCTCCAACTGGAGGAGCAGGTGAAGAAGGTCAAGTTGATGGGCCTGCAGACGCTGTCCGAGCACGGAGAACGCCACCACAGGCGGTCGCCACAGATCGACGTCTCGACGGACGAGACGATCTCGGCGCCAGACATGGGGGCTCTGGCCAAGGTATGAGCATGGGCGGACAGACACAGGCAAAGCCGGAGACCAAACGGTGGATCTGCGAGCCCTGCGGCTTCATCTACGATCCCGAGGAAGGTGACCCGGACAGCGGCATCGATCCGGGGACGCCCTTCGAGGACATCCCTGATGACTGGATGTGCCCCATCTGCGGTGCCTGTAAGGCAGATTTCCGCGAGCTGGAGCCGGGAGAGGATTTCCCGGAGAACTGAGGATGCTGAGTCATGATCACCGGATACGCCCACTTCGTGCAACTCGCCGACTCCCTGCAGTGGGATGAGACGGCCATCGACTACTCGGCCGACCGCGAGGCCTGGCCGGCGCTCGAGGACGCCGAGCACGACAAGGTTCTCGGATTGGTCGCAGGCTTCTGCATCGCCGAGACATCGGTGGCCGGGCAGCTCGGTTCCTACCAGGCGGCTGCGTCGGTTGACGACTCGATGGAGGCATGCTTCCGCGCTCAGGCCCGTGACGAGGCGCGCCACGCCCGCTTCTTCGACCTGGTTACGGCCGAGGTCGCTGGCGTCCCGGGGGCGAACCCCGCGGCACGACAGGACGTCCTGCGCGCCCACGTCAGTTCCGAGCTCATCGACCTGTTCGAGCACCGCCTGCCGGCTACTTCCCAGCGTCTCGCCGAGGACCACGGGGGCCTGACCGCCGCGGTCGGGCTCTACCACATGGTCATCGAGGGCGTGGTCCTCCTGGCGGGACAGCATGCAATGCTCGACACGCTCGAGAAGCTGTCCGTCGGGCTGCCGGGCGTTCGCAAGGGGATGGAGCTGGTCCTCCGTGACGAGCGCTGGCACATCGGGTTCGGCTCGCGCGTCGTTCAGAGCGCTGCGATCAGCCACGACGAGGCGGGCGCGCTGCTCGAACAGGGGGAGACGGCGGCGAAGGTATGGGGGGACCTCATCTCCCCCGCTGCGATCGAGACCGCGGTACGGCAGCACCGGCGCCGGCTCAAGGCCGCCAACATCAAGTTCTGGTGACCCCATGAAGATCGCGCTCTGCGTCGACGTCCGGCGAGGCCTACTTCCACCGTCGCATCGCCCCGGCCGCCCGTGAAGCACATCGCACTCGACAGCAGGCCGGATCGACCGGCCCCCCGATCGGCTAGGACCTCAGGGTCGCGGGCTGCGGGCACCGGCTACGTGGCAGCTGCAGCGCGCCGGGATCAGGCCCGGCGCTCTCAGCCAGTCGCGCCGACCACTGGACCACGGAGCAACTGACGGACAGTCCGGGCGATCGTCCACATTGGCCGTTTGCGAGGGCCACCGAGGCTGTCGATGGACTTCTCGAATGGACCCGCTGCCGGGGTTGACGTCAGCACCGGGCAGTGTGAAGGTCATCACACACTCCGTCGCAACACGTGTTTCGGGAGGATGAAATCAATGACGACTACTGCAGGTGAGCCATCGGCCCAATTGGCCGACGGCCTGGCCCGGCAGAACAGCACCGGGCTGGGCCGGCTGCTCGGGTCCGGGAGCGTCGGGCACGCGGAAGAGGGACCCGACGGGAAGATGACCGCCACGATCCGGATCCCGGAGGACGAGCTGTGCTTCGAGCCCGGGACCCTCATCCTGCCCCACAGCGGCGACCTCGAGCTCACGCTCATCAACGACGACAAGAACACCCACTGTGCGGTGCTGCCCAACAACGGGGACCCCAAGTTCATCTGGTTGGTGAACCACGCCAAGGGGACAGCCCTCCTCAACGTGGACGGCCCGGGCACCTACTACTACAGCTCCACGACCGGCAACGACGAGGGCCGCGGCCTGACCGGGGCGATCGTCGTCGGCGGGGAAGTCCCTGACCACGCCAAGCTCGACCGTCCCGCGCAGCCGCGCCCGTAGAAAGGAGCAGGAGATGACCGACTACGTCGACGCAGGCCAGGCCATTCCCTACATGCAACTCAGCGCCGTGAAGGGAAGCGCGCCGGCCACCGGGAACGTGGACTACGAGCGCATCCTCGATGCCCGCTCGGAGCCGCAAAACTGGCTCACCTACTACGGCACCTACGACGGTCAGCGCTACAGCGAGCTCGACCAGATCACCAAGGAGAACGTCAAGCGCCTGTCCCCCGCGTGGGTGTTCCAGGCCGGCTCGGTGGGCA
>JAABUS010007276.1_pt1 | contig 12833 bp, 11 predicted proteins | sample 5560161 | NCBI WGS metagenome assembly JAABUS01 (sample SAMN10711885, study PRJNA513376) | rock metagenome | isolation source: Antarctica rocks | place: Antarctica: Victoria Land, Trio Nunatak nord | collected 2016-01-04 | reverse complement strand
GAGATCCACATCGCCTCGATCCGATTACGTTCCTGTTGCGTGAGCCGAAGACCTGGCATCGCGGACAACACCTTCCAGTTGAACAACAGGACAAGACACGCGTTGCAACCGCCGCGTGATTCTGCCGCCCGACTCGCTTGATCTTTTTGATCAGTAGGTTCATCGCCTCGGTCGGGCCGTTGCTGATGCCGCCGGTGGTGAAGTAGGCCAACAACTCCGTTGTCCAGGCGTCGATCGTGGTGGCCAGGCGGCGAAGTTCGGGGACACCGGAGTCGGCGCAGTGAACCATCCATTCGTAGAGCCGGGTCTGGGCCTGGGCGTGGTCGCGGGACCGGTAGATCCGCCGGAGGTCTTGGGCCGCGATCCAGGTCAGCCCGATCTGCTCGTCGACGTCGCCTGCGTCCAGGCCGGCCAGCAGCCGCGACCAGGCGTGCTCGCTCAGGTGCTCGGCGCCGCGGCGCAGCACTCGGCGGATCGCATAGAGCGGGTCATCTCGGCGTCCTCGGTGCCCGGTCGATTCCTGCTGGACCCGGCGCCGGACATCATCGACCGCGGCGAAGCCGAGCCGGACCACGTGGAAGGCATCCAGCACCCGGACCGCGTCGGGCAGGCTGGTGCGCAGCGCGGTGGCATAGCCGCGGAACGGATCCAGAGCGGCCACTGAGATACCGTCCCGCCAGTCCGCTGGCTGGGCCGAGATCCATTGGGCCAGAACCGTTCCGCTTCGCCCAGGCACGACATCGAGGAGGCATCGGCACCCAACATCGACTATCCCAGTGGCAAAGATCGTGTGATGGACGGCGTTCGCGGCCAGGAACGCGGTCTCATCCACACCCAGCGCCTCAACCCCCTCGGTGCGGGCCGGATCGGCGACCAGCGGAGTGCCGTAGTCACGCACCGCCGACATGATCGTCCCCCAGCCGACCCCGAACGCGGCGACGACCTGAGCCACCGAATGACCGTCCTGCCCTACCCGGCGGCACGCCTCCTCGCGGGCCCGCTCAGTCAACGAGGCCCGAGGCCGGATCACCTGCGATGTCTCCGTCCACGTCGAGACCGAACACAGCGCCTCAACACAGCGCCAAACCCGCTTCACCCAGACCAGCGTCACCGGCCGACCGCCGGCGGGCAGGTCCCGCACCCAGGTCGGGCGGCGATCATGCAGCCTGGCCGGGACCCCGCAACTGCGGCAGGCCACCTCCACCTCAAGGGTCTCGATCGCCTGCTCGAACTCGCCATCGTTCTGCGACACGGCCAGCAGAACGAAGCCGTTCAACCCGAGCATCACAGTCGCCGCACTACCGTTGTCTTGCACCTGGGGCCTCCTTCAGATTCGTGTCCTAGACACCACGAATCCTGAGGCCCCAGGCCCAACATCAGGCTCAGGCTCGGCCGACCATCAACCCCCAGCTACCACGGTTCATCACGAAGAGCCGGCAAAACCGTGACCGACATCGGGGCGCTGGTCAACGGCTCCTTGATCGTCATCGGTGACAAGCTCGGTCTCTACAAGGCCATGGCCGGTCAAGGACCGATGAGCTCTGCCGAACTGGCCAGCAAGACCGGCCACGCCGAGCGCTATCTGCGCGAGTGGCTATCGGCGCAGGCCGCAGCCGGGTATCTCGCGTACGGCGGCCGCGATGACGACGGCCGTGACCGGTTCAGCCTGCCCGATGAGCACGCCGTCCCGCTGACCGACGAGACCAGCCCGGCCTGTGTGATCGGCGGGTTCCAGCTCGCGCTGGCGACGGTGCAATCGACCGAGCAGCTGACGGAGGCCTTCCGGACCGGCAAGGGCTTCGGGTGGGGCGAGCACGACCACGAGCTGTTCGAGGGCTGCGAACGCTTCTTCGGACCCAGCTACACCGCGTTCCTGACCTCGACCTGGATCCCTGCTCTCGATGGGGTAGAGGCCAAGCTGCGGGAGGGCGGCCGGGTCGCTGACGTCGGCTGTGGCCAAGGCGCCTCGACGCTGTTGCTGGCCGCGGCCTACCCCAACGCCACCGTGATCGGGTTCGACCCGCACCCCGGCTCCTTGGATGCAGCGCGCAAGCGGGCCGCCGATCAGGGCCTCGCGGATCGGGTCAACTTCGAACTCGGCACGGCTCAGGACTTCGCGGGGCAGTTCGATCTGGTCTGCTTCTTCGATGCCCTGCACGACATGGGCGACCCGGCCGGCGCCTGCACGCACGTGCTGTCCGCGCTGACTCCTGGTGGGACGCTGATGGTCGTCGAGCCGAACGCCGGCGACCGCGTGGAGGACAACCTCAATCCGGTGGGCGCGGCCTATTACGCCTTCTCGACGATGTTGTGTACGCCGAACTCGCTGTCTCAGGACGTCGGTACGGCATTGGGGGCCCAGGCCGGCGAGGCGCGGTTGACCGAGGTCATCGGCGGCGCGGGCTTCTCCAGCGTCCGTCGGGTTGCCGAGACGCCGTTCAACATCGTGCTGGAGGCTCGCCCGTAGTCACGAGCCCGGTCACGACAGAATGGTGTGCATGGGCGTCTCGATCGTGTACTCCGACCTCGACGGCACCATGGTTGGGCCGCGCGGATCGTTCTGGCTCGACGCGGACCGGAAGCTGACCGACGAACCGAGCAAGGCGTTGCTGGCTCTGCATAGCGCGGGCATCGATCTGGTCCTTGTCTCCGGGCGGACAAGGGCCCAACTCGTCGAGGCGGGCCGGATCTTCGGCGCTGACGGTTTCATCGCCGAACTCGGCTCGGTCGTCGTCTGGTCGGGCTGGCGCGAGCATCAGGTGCTGGCCGGCGAGATGCCGATCAGTTTCGACGGTCAAGCACCCCTTGCGGTCATCTCCGAACTCGGGATCCCTGAGGCGCTGTTCGCGCGCTATCCGGGTCGCCTGGAATGGCACGATCCCTGGCATCTCGGGCACGAGGTGGATGCGATGCTGCGTGGCTCTGTCGATGTCGACGACGCCGAGGCATGGTTGGCCGGCCAAGGTCTGGGCTGGCTTACGTTGCGGGACAACGGCAACCTGCCGATCCCACACAGCACCGGTCTCGCGCCGGCCGGGCTACCGGCGCACATCTATCACTTGTTACCACGCGGTCTGTCCAAGGGCCTCGCTGTGGCCTGGGACCTCCGCCGGCGCGGGCTCGATCCTGGGGCGGCCATCGCTATCGGGGACAGCGCCAGCGATCTCACCATGGCAGATGCGGTAGGTCGGCTGTGGCTGACCGCAAACGGGCTCGCCGATCCGGCGGTGGCGGCCCTGGCTGATGCTCGAGACAACATCGCCGTCTGCGACGAGGCGGTCGGGCTCGGCTGGGCACAGGCGATCCGCTCGATCCTGGTCGCCGAGGAGTAGAACCCCGTAATCGCGAATCCGGGGGGACATGTGCAAGAACAGCTCAGCACCGGTGCGGACGTCATCGGCTGGATCAAGCGAGGCGACGTTCCAGATTTTCGGCCATTCGGGCCAGGCCGGTGACCACGGCTCGGTAGTCGTCGGCTGACAGTCCTTCGGTTACCGACGTCCGCATCGCGCGTATCCCCTCCGCGATCCGGGCATGCTGTCGACGCCCTTCGTCAGTGAGTTCGACGTGCGGGGTCTCGCTCGTCTCGACCCGCGTCCCGGTTGCCCCGACCGGCGGTTCATCGCTTGCGGCGGCCGGTGCAGTGCCGATGTCGCGGTTCATCCTGTGCCCGCTGTGCAGCCAGCCACGCTCTACGAGGGAGGCCAGCGCCTCGTGCACTCCACCGGACTCCTCGAAGACGGTCAACGAAGCAAGCAGTTCCGCCGGCGGGGTCCCTTCGGACAGGCCGTTGAGGATCTGCCACTGCCGCCGGGTGACGTCCTGGGCGCCGAGCGCGGCCTCGAAGACGAGATCGAGCAGTCCGTCGACGTGCTTGAGCCACCAGCCGATCGGCCGGCGCAACGGGTCATCGGTCACCCGAGCGACCGTACAACCCCCTTGCCACCGATCGCAGTTATCGCGATAACCGCTGGAATGAGCGCCGGATGACCGCCCTTATCGCGATAACTGCGGTTCAGCTGACGACGTCCTTGCGCATGAAGTGCCGGAAGGCCAGGCCGGTGAACAGGGTCGAGTAGCTGACGGCCAGGATCGCGCCCTGCAACATGTCGCCGCTGTCGACCGGCGTGAGCAGCATTCCGGTCCAGGCGTACTGCTCGTTGGTCGGCAGGTAGTCGCGCAAGAAACCGAGCTGATCGATCGAGTCCAAGATTCCGCAGACGATGATCGTGAATACCGCCCCGCCGACGGCGGCCAACGGCGCGTCCGTACGGCAGGACAGCCAGAACGCGAACGACCCGACGGTGAGTTGGGTCAGTGCGAGATAGCCGGTGATCGCCAATAGCCGCGGATAGGCATCGCTGGGTGCCAGGCTCAGCCCGATCGGGGTCTGCGCCGCTCCCCACCCGAAGAAGAGCCCGCCGGCGACGATCGCCGTCACCACCAGCAGGACCAGGGCGGCGAGGCTGAGCAGAAGCGCAGCGGCGTACTTCTGGCGCAGCAACCGGGCCCGCGGGACCGGGGTCGCCAGGGCGTAGCGAAGCGATCCCCACTGCGCCTCGCTGGCCACCGAATCCCCGAAGAACAAGGCATAGACCACGACCAGGAAGAAGCCAGTCGTCGCGAAGAGCACGAAGAGGGTGAAGTTCAGGCCGCTCGAGGTTGCCACGTCGACCAGCGAGATCTGGGTGTCGACCTCACCGCCGCCGTCCCCTCCCTCGACCCCGACCTGGAGCGCGGTCAGCAACACGACCGGAAGCAGGAACATCAAGCCGAAAGTCCACTGTGTACGCCGTCGCTTGAGCTGGCGGATCAACTCTACCCGCAACTTCAGGGTTCGCCGGGGAATGTAACCCGGAGCCGCTCCCGTGTCGTAAGTATGTTGCACTGCAACGGGTTCGACGTCCGATTCAGTGGTGCTCATGATCGCTCCCCCTCGACGAGGCTGATGAAGGCGTCCTCGAGCCGGCGTCGCGGGATGACCCGCTCCACCCCGATCCCGGCACCCACCAACTGGTTCACGACGTCCGTACGCGGATGCCCGTCGAGATCGACGATCAGGCCGTCGTCGTCGTCGGCCAGTTGCCGGATGCCAGTGATCGAGGACAGCAACGCCCGTGCGGCTTCAGGGTCATCGACTCCGAGCAGGACCGCACCCCCGGTCCCGATGATCTCCTCGACACTGCCCTCGGCGATGAGCTTGCCGTGGTGCATCACGACGACGTGCGTGCAGGTCTGCTCGACCTCGGCGAGCATGTGACTGGAGATCAACACGGTACGGCCGGCCTCGACATAGCGGTGCAGGACACCGCGCATCTCCCTGATCTGCGGCGGGTCCAGACCGTTGGTCGGTTCGTCCAGGACCAGCAGGTCAGGCAGTCCGAGCATCGCCTGGGCCAGTGCCAACCGTTGGCGCATGCCCTGGCTGTAGGTCTTCACCCGCTTGTTGATCGCAGCCCCCAGGCCGGCGATCGCCAGTGCCTCCTCGACGTGGGCATCCTCGGCGGGACGCCCCGTTGCCGCCCAGTAGAGGGCGAGATTGTCCTTGCCGGACAGGTGCGGGAGTGCCCCGGTGCCCTCGACGAAGGCCCCGATCCGGGACAGCACCGGCGCGCCGAAAGTCACCTTGTGCCCGAAGACCCGGATCTCGCCCTCGGTCGGCCGGATCAGCCCCATCGCCATCCGCAGCGCGGTGGTCTTGCCGGCACCGTTGGGACCGAGCAGCCCGACCACCTGACCGTGGCCGACTCTGAAAGACAGGTCCTGTACGGCCTTGAGCCCGTCCGGATAGGTCTTGCTCAGGCCTCGTACGACCAGCGGTACGTCGGCGATCTTTGCATCGATGGTCGCTGCCCGAGCCCGGTTGCGCCGACCCCACCAGAAGACGATGCCGATCAGCAGCAGCCCGAGCACCCCGACGATGCCCGCGAACAGCAACCAGGCGGGCTGGCCCTGGGAGCTCACGGAGCCGGTCACGGTCGGCACAGTCAGCGCGGCTCCGGTCGGCAGCCCTATGCCGTACACCACAGGTTCAACGGGCGAGCTGTAGCCCTGATCGGTGGTGCTCAACACGAGCAGCAGGGAGTGTCCCGTCTCCAGCCGGTACACCAGCGGCGGCAGCGTGATGTCGACGGACTCGGCCTCACGAGGATTGGCAGCCAGCCCCGAAAGTCGAAGCGGAGCAACACCTCCCAACAAGGCCGGTGACCCGCCCGCAGTCATGTCATAGAGTTTGGCGAACAGCACAGCCGTACCTGTGGGCGAGGCCACCAGCACTGCGCCGCGGACCGATCCGACGATGTCCACCGATTCCTGCATCGGCTCGGTGCTGAAAGAGGCGGACTGCCCGGGGATGTCCAGCAGCGCCCCAGCCCCGAGTGCGCCGCCGAATGAACTCAGACCGGCCGACAGCCCAGGGATGGTCGAGATGGCCGCCGGGAGCCCCCCGGCTGGGTTGACCACGGGCTGTACGGGCGGTCCGGTGAGCTCGAATTCGCTCGTGGTGGCTTCGGATGTGCTGCCGTCTTCGGCCGAAAGCCCCGGGTAGGAGGGCAGCGTGCTGGTCCGCTCGTCGGAGTCCCCGAAGGTCGTCGTACCCGCCGCAAGGGCATTGGGTTCGGGGAACTCGAAGCTGGTGCCCGGGTCCGGCCCGGTGCCCTTGAGGTAGTGATCGAACCAGGCGAAGGTCAGCCCGCGCAGTCGTACGACATCGTCTGAGTTGGTTCCACCGTCGTGCCCGCCGCGGTACCAGACCATCTTCACCGGCGTGCCGTTCTCGGCGATCCCGCGGGCATTGGCGTCGGCCTCGCTGAGCGGGAACAGAGTGTCGGCCAGTCCCTGAACCAGCATCGTCGGTGCGCTGATCTGGTTGAGGACGCCTGCGGGACTTGCCCGGTCCAGGATCTCGGAGATCTCCGGGGTCAAGCGGCCGGTGACGGCCGCCTCCTGGTAGGCCGCGCACACCTCGGCGCGGAAGCGGCCACAGGTGAGGTCGGTGGCAGCCGCTACATCGGGGCTCACTCCGCCGGGCACGCTGGGGCCGCCGGTACGCCCCGGCCCGCCGGTCGCGCCGGTCCCGGCGGCTGATCCGGCGCCGCTGAACCCCGAGGACGTACTGAAGAACAGTCCGGCCCAGAGCTTCTTGAACACCCCGTCCTCGCCCGGGGCCGGCGCCCCGGCGAAGGCATCGGCCTTCGGTGAACCGACCTGATCGGGAAACAAGCTGCGGGTCAAGGAGTTCCAGGTGATCTGCGGCACGATCGCGTCGATCCGGTCGTCATATGCTGCACCCAGCAGGGCCAGCGCACCGCCGTACGAAGCCCCCGCGACCCCCACCACCGGATCACCGGAGGAATCGTTAGCGACCTCTGGTCGATCGGCGAGCAGGTCGATCATCACCGATAGGTCAGCGATCTCGAACTGGGGATCGTTGAGCCCGATCTGGCCACCGCTGTTGCCGTGTCCCCTTGCGGAATAGGCGAGTACGACGTACCCGGCGTCGGCCAGGGCCTGTGCGTCGGCAGACACGCTGTCCTTCGACCCGCCGAACCCGTGGCCCAGGATGACCGCCGGCGCAGGGCTGTCCTCGCTGCCCGCTGGTATGTACAGGCTGGTGTCCAGCTGGACGTCACCGGCACCGGCGGCCTCGACCTCCATGGTCTCGATGGACACATCGTCAGCCGCACCTGCGGAACTGGCCAGAAACAGCTGCCCCGACAGCGAGATCGCCAGCAGCAGCGGGAGGGCGATCAGGCGGCGCGCCGAGTCGGCGATCCCCCGTCGGTGAACGGACCAGGATCGCGACGGCGGCATGGAACCTGCAACGAGCGGTCGCCAACGGTTAGTTCCGTACGGTTTGACGAATACGTCAATCTGCGTACGGACTGCTACGGCCCGCCGACTGCCTAGGGCGGCTGCGGATTCTTATCGCCGGAGACGGTGACGTCCCGATGGTCCGGAATCGCAGCTAGGGCACCCAGTCCCCAATGGCGGCCAGGGTGAGCCCGCTCCCGTCCAGGCCTTCGAATCTCGGTTTTGCTCCACCGGAGATCTGCGGGAACTGGGCAACCATGGCCCGGGCGGCAGCCTCCTCGGTGGCAATCCCCGGAGTGAAGAAGGCGGTGGTGGCCGGCACCTGCGTCTCGGAGTAGTTCAGCAGCGCCGCGATCGGCCAGCCACTGGCCGCGAGGACCGTGGCCACCCGAGCGGCAAGGCCGTTGACCGGACTGTTGTTCAGTATCGTGACCGGCAGCACCACGGATGAGGCTGGTCCGGTCGTCGGGGCGGGATCGGACGTGCTGGGCTCAGCAGTCCCAGTTGCCTCCGACGTGCCGGTAGTACCACTGGTGCTCTGCCCATCCGGCAGCGGAGGGTTGAGCCCGATGAACACGATGACGAGAAGGATGATCGCGAGACTGGTCGCTCCGATGCCGACGAACATGGACCGCCGCGAGCGCCGCTGCGGCGGTACAGCCCAAACCGCGTCGAAGGTGTGCCTTCCCATGTGCGTGGGACTCTAGCCAGCCAGCGCACTCAGGGCACCCAATCTCCTACGGCTGCCACCGTGAGCCCGGCACCGGCGAGACCTTCGAATCTCGGCTGCGCTCCCCCGGAGATCTCCGGAAACTGGGCGACCAGTGCCTGGGCGGCCGATTCCTCGGCGGCGTTGCCGGGCGTGAAGAAGGCGGTCGTGGCCGACACCTGCGTCTCGGAGTAGTTGAGCAGTTCGGCGATCGGCCAGCCGCCTGCCTCGAGTGCGTCGGCCACATTCGTCGCCAGTCCTGGAGTCAGGCCCGGACTGTTGTTGAGCACCGTGACCGGCAACATCTCCGGCGACTGCGGTGCGGACGAGGTGACCGGTTCTGATGAGGGCACCGTCGGGGAGGGAGTTTGCGCTGTGCTGGCCGTGGCCTGAGTAGCGCTGTCTTGGCTACTCGTGGTGGCCGGGTCGTCGGTCTGGGTGAGTGTGATGACACCGAATACCAGGAGGACGACTCCGAGCAGGGCGATCCCGATCGCTAGCGCTGCCCGACGGCGATGACCCGGAGGCGGCGGCGTAGCGATGCGCCGGGGCGAGGAAGTCTGGTAGTCATCGAAGTCGGCGGGATGACCTTCGGACTCATGACCCGAAGGAGGCTCCGGTGCGTCCGCGCTGTGCCTTCCCATGGCGGCCGAGCTTAGCGAGAGCGCGCCCTACCGCTTCGCGCGCGAGAGTCAGCGGGGGGTCCCGGTTTCAGCGCTCCAGTTCGATCCCCAAGCGCCGGGCCGAGCGCTGACGCTGCCGGCTGGCCCGCAACCGCCGCAGCCGCTTGACGAGCATGGGGTCGAAGGCCAGTGCGTCCGGACGGTCGATCAGACCGTTCAACACCTGGTAGTAGCGCGTCGCGGACATGTCGAACAGCTCCCGGATCGCCTGCTCCTTGGCCCCGGCGTACTTCCACCACTGCCGTTCGAACCCGAGGATCTCCCGATCACGCCGAGGCAGGCCCTCGGTCTCGGTACCGGTCTCGGTGAACTGATCAGAGTCGACCGGATCGAGACGCTGCCCGCGTGCAGAACTCGACTTCATGGGTCGAAAGAACCCTTCCCTGACACATCCACCCACGGCGAATCACAACCGTGGCATTCGACTACGTACGGAGCCTAACCCGTCCTGGCCGCTCTCCATTCTGCGGCACGCCGGATCTGTCGTACGGAGGTCATCCCGATCGAAGGACCGGCGGTCCGGCCCGATCGAGGAGCGGCGGATCGTGCAACGCCTCGTCGGGGATGGGTTGCTCAGGGCACGGCGCTGGCCTTCTCCCCCACAATCCGTCCAGGGAGAAGATGATCAGAGCCAGCCAGACCAGGCTGAACCCGATCAGGCGCACCGGTGGCATCGGTTCGTCGAACACCGTCAATCCGAAGATCAGCTGCAGCGTGGGCGCGAGGTACTGCAGGATGCCGAGTGTGGTCAGCGACACCCGGCGGGCGGCGGAGGCGAAGAACAGCAGCGGTACAGCGGTGGCCACTCCGGCACTGATCAGCAGCGCGGTGTTGCCCACGCTCACCTGAGCGAAGGCCAACTCGTCTCGGGTGGCGAGGACTGCCAGGACCGCGATGGCCGGCAGCACGAGAAGGCCACTCTCCACGGCAAGTCCCACTGCGGACTCGACCGGCGCCAGCTTCTTCAGCAGCCCGTAGAAGCCGAAGGAGAAGGCAAGGACCAGCGCGAGGTAGGGCAGCCGGCCGTAGTCCACGGTCAGGACGGCTACGGCGATCGCGGCCAGGATGACTGCCACCCACTGCGCGCGCCGCAGCCGTTCCCGGAAGAACGCGACGCCGAGCACGACGCTGACCAGCGGATTGATGAAATAGCCGAGCGAGGTCTCCACCACCAGACCGTTGTTCACCCCGTAGATGTAGGTGAACCAGTTGGCCGAGACGAGAACCGCCGCACCGGCCAGGATCAACGTCGTGCGGCGACTGCGAAAGACCGCTCGCACCTTCGCCCAGTTGCGGCTGATGGCGATCAGCACGGCGATGAAGACGAGCGACCACACGACGCGATGAGCCAGGATCTCCAGCGGACTGGCCGGTTTGAGCAGCGGCCAGTAGAGCGGGAACAAGCCCCAGAGGGTGTAGGCCGCGATCCCGAAGAAGACACCACGACGACCCTCGGACACGAGACCGAGGCTAACCCGGGATCCGCTGAAGTCGCCGCCGCTTGCCCGGAAAGCCGAACGGCCCGGCCGGCACTAGCTGACCGCCACGACACCGATGACGATGCCGACCGCAATCAGCCCGAGCACGGTGAGCAACTTCGGAGTCACGCCGGTCTTGCCGCTCTTGCTGGCGCCCGGCGCGACCGGAAGTCCGAGCAGTTGGGCGAGCTGGGCTGGTACGACCACGCGCCCGTGCTGGGCCGCCTCGACCAACCCGCGCCGGACGCCGTCGACGACCGGACCGAGCTTCTTGTCCGAGAAGGCAATCCCGCCCTGGCTGTCGCCGAGCATGATGGTGTTGGCGCCCCGGCCGGTGGCGATGGCTGCCGAATTCAGACCGGCGAGGTCGACGCGCCGCCAACCGAGCGCGGTCTTGCCGAACAGGTCGCTCCCCCACGTGCGCACTTCGAACGCGGTTTCCGACCAGACCGCCATCAACGCTCCAACGGCCACCGCAACAGCGACGATCAGCAGGTAGAAAGCGATGCCGGTACGGCCGTAGATCGCCAGGTAGCTGCCCATCCAGTACGAGACCCCGACCACGACCAGGGCGAGCACACCGACTGCCACCGGCCAGAGCGCGGATCGGCCCGGCACTCGCGTTCGCTGGCGGCGCCTGCGGTTGGGCGGGTTGCACAGGCCCGCCGTACGGCTGAACTGGCTGACCCTGACCCGGCGGCTGGAACGGTTGCCCCAGCCCGTACTGCCGAACTGGCTGACCCTGGCCCGGCGGCTGGAACGGTTGCCCCTGCCGGTACGGCTGAACTGGCTGATCCGGATGCGACGGCTGTGGGTTCACGCCGTGATCGTGTCAAACCCGAGTCGCCCATCCCAGCCGGGTAATCCGACGTGCCCAGGATGGATGACACTCACACAGTTGGCTCGCCGTCAGTCGATGGCGATGAGGATGCGGCCGGGGGTGTGGCCCGCCTCAACCGCCAGGTGGGCGGCGGCGATCTGATCGAGGGGGTAACTCGCACCGATCCGCACGTGCAGGTCGCCGCTGGCAGCGGCGGAGGTGAGGTCGCGGGCGGCCTGGGCCTTGGCCTCGGGCGGAAAGTCGTCGCTGCCGAGCAAGCGCAGCGTGGCGTTGGCGAAGAGCAGCGGCCAGAACGGGAGTTCAGGCCGATCGGCGGGCGAGGCGTAGGCGGCGATGGTGCCGCCCTGGGCAACCAGGGCCGCGTCGAGGTCGGCGTTGGCCGACAACGCGACCTCGATGATGCGGCCGACTCCGCCGGGCGCGATCCGGTGCACTCTTGCCACCACGTCGTCCTCGTCGAGGGCGACGGCATGTGCTACCGACCCTTGCGGCACCGCGTCCAGATCGGCGCGCCTGCGAACTGTGCCGATGACCGTCGCCCCAGCCCACGTGGCTAGCTGGGCGGCCAGCGAACCCACCACCCCGAGCACCCCGTGCACCAGGATCACCTGACCGGTGACCGCCCCGTCGGCGAAGACCGCACGGTGAGCGGTGATTCCGGGGATGCCCAGGGCTGCGCCGACTTCGTCGGGAACCTCGTCCGGCAACTCGACTGCCAGCTGTTGCGGTACGACCGTGGCCTGCGCCGCGGTCCCGTACGGCCGGTAGGACTGCGCGCCGTAGACCCACACCCGGCGGCCGATGCGCGAGGAATCCGCGCCCGCGCCGACCGCGTCGATGACGCCGGCGCCGTCGCTGTGCGGGATCACCTGCGGGGCGGTCATGGACGAGCCCTGCCAGCCCTGCCGCTTCTTGACGTCGCCCGGGTTTGCTCCGGACAGCGCCAGCCTGACCCTGACCTCGCCGGCCGAGGGTTGCGGATCGGGCAGCTCGCCGATCCGCAGGACCTGCTCGGCCGGTCCCTGTTCCTCATACCAGGCCGCTCGCATCGGGCTAGCTCGCACCGTCGGACCGGGGCTCGGCGATGGCGAACCCCAGGTCTGCCAGTTCCCGCTGGGCGACGGCCATCGCCCGGTTGGCTGCGGGCACCCCCGCGTAGACCGATGCATGCAGGATCGTCTCGGCGACCTCTTCGGCGGTAACTCCGTTGTGTCGCACAGCCGCCCGAACGTGCAACGCCAGCTCGTGGTCGTGGCCGAGCGCAGTGAGCAGCGTGATCGTCAGCAGGCTCCTGGTGTGGCGGTCCAGGC
>JAABUS010007275.1_pt1 | contig 12835 bp, 8 predicted proteins | sample 5560161 | NCBI WGS metagenome assembly JAABUS01 (sample SAMN10711885, study PRJNA513376) | rock metagenome | isolation source: Antarctica rocks | place: Antarctica: Victoria Land, Trio Nunatak nord | collected 2016-01-04 | reverse complement strand
CGTCGCTGAGGCCCCGGACGCGCCAGTACTGCCAGAGTCGTGCTGTGAGATCGAGCCCTATGCCAGCGGCCACGGCGTCGCCGGTTCGTCCCAGCCCGGCCAGCCAGTCCGACGCCACACGGATGTTGCCGATCTCACGGTCCAGCCGCCGCAGCCAGTCGCCCGGCTCAGCGCCAAGCAGCGCCCGCTCGGCGACCTCGACCAGCTCCGAGCACCAGTGGGCGTGGGCGCAGCGGACATCCTCGGCCTCGTCCGACTGGCGGAGCATCGACGAGGCGACGTCGTGAATGGTCTCGAGGAGGTGGTAGTGGCCGCCCGTTTCGTCGGCGGACGTCGTCTCGCGGACGGGATGGCTGAGGACGAGCAGATGCTGATCGACGAGCTCCGCGAGCGTCATGACGACCGGTGGCGGCGTCGGCGTCCCCTCGGTGACGAGTCGCGAGACAACGGCCGCCGCGGCATCAGATGTGAAGCCACCGCTGAAGACGGAGATTCGGGCGAGGACGGATCTCGCTTCGGGCGTCAGCAGGTCGATGCTCCAGCCAATCGCCGTTCGGAGTGAACGGTGCCGGTCGCGCATTCCGCGCGGGTCCGGGAACGGCAGCGTGTGGCGCGATCGCAGTTGCGAGAGCAGATCACCCGGCGCCATCGAGCGAAGGCGGGCCGCGGCCAGTTCCTGCGCCAGCGGCAGGCCGTCCATCAGGCGGCAGATATCGGCGAGGTCGGTCATCACGGCCGTCGTCAGGCGGATTCGGACCCCTGACCGCTCTAGCCGTTCCAGAACGAAGGCGACGCTCGCGATCGACCGGAAGCTGGAACTGAACGCGTCGTTGGTCGGCCGTGGTCCGGGGAGATCCAGCGGCCGCACGATTACTTGCCGGCCAAGGCGAAGGGAGGGAGCGTGGCGGCTTGTGACCAACCGGCGGACCACCGGCCCGCCGGCCACGAGCTCGGTCAACTGCGACTCGATATCCGGAATCTGCTCGACGTTGTCGAGGACGAGGAGCAATGGACCCTGCCGGAGGAAAGCACGCAGGACGGAGATCGGCGTTGGCGGGGATGACACGGTGATGTTGAGGACCGAATTGATCAGTCCGAGCGCCTCGTCGACGGAGCGAGCCTGCGCCAGTGGGACGAACGCGACCGCGTCGACCGTTGCCGTCACTTCCCGGTGGCGGGCAAGCTCGAACGCGAGCCGGGTCTTGCCTACGCCGGGCGGACCGGTCAGCGTGACGAGACGGCCCGGCCCGGTCGGGACGGTCATGGCGTGATCGATCAGCGCCTGCTGGCCGAAAAGTGGCCCGTCCGGCCAGGGTGCGGCGGCGCTGTCTGGCACCCTGGTCCCGAGTGGTAGTTCGGGCTCAACCGACGGCTCCAACGGCCAGCGCTGATGCCGGTGGGAGGGGTGGGCGCGAGTCGGAAAGAGCGTCTGCAGGCTGCGGCGTTGCTGGGGATCAGATGCAGACCGACCGCGAGCAGGCCGATCATGGGGCGCTGAGGTGACTGGCTCCTGACCACCTCGATGTCGCTGATGCCGCGGAGGATGCGTCTGGCGGCTTCGGCCAGCATCTCCTGGGTCATGCCGAGCTGTTCGCGACGCATGCGAACGACGGCGCCCAGGTCGGTCGGCTCCGCTTCCCGCTCGGAGCCGTTCGGAGGCGGATCCGGTGGGATCGTCATCAGGGAATCAGCCCGATCGTGGCAAAACACTATCACAGTGTCAGGTTATGTAACCGTTCCGGTGTTTGGGCCCCTCTTCCGACTGGTTCTTCGATCGCAACGGAGCCGCGTCCGGTCAGACGCGGCTCCGTTGCGACTGGATATGACCGGCTTATGACTTCAGGTGGCCGTCGAACCAGCCGAGGACGCGGGTCAGGTAGTCGACGCGGTGCTCCGGCGGGCCGAGGCGCATCAGGCCGTGGGAGGCGCCGGGGTAGCGGGCGAACTCGACCTCGCAGCCGGCCTCCTTCAGCGCGACAAACATCTGCTCGCCCTGGCCGATCGGGCAGCGGTCGTCGGCCTCGCCGTGGACGATCAGGGTCGGGGTCGTCGCCCGGTGGGCGTAGGTGCTGGGGGAGTGGTCGCGGAGCCAGTCGACCGCGTCGTGCGGCTTGCCGCCCCACTGGAGCTTCCCGAAGGTGAAGCCGATGTCGCTGGTCCCGTACATCGACTCGAGGTCGAAGCAGGGGGCGCCGCAGACGCAGGCCTGGAAGCGATCGGTCTGGCCGATGATCCACGACGTCATGTAGCCGCCGTAGCTGTAGCCGTAGACCCCCGTCCTCGTCGCGTCGGCATAGGGCCGCTCCAGCACGGTGTCGATCACCAGCATCAGGTCCTGGTAGTCCTCGCCGCCCCAGTCCTGGATCACCCGCTGGGTGAAGTCCCGGCCGTAGGAGCTGGAGCCGCGTGGGTTGCTGAAGACGACCAGATAGCCATTGCTGGCGAGGTGCTGCTGGGTGTTGTTGAAGCTCCAGCCATAGTGTCCGTTGGGTCCGCCGTGGATGTCGAGGATGACCGGGTAGGTCCTGTCGGCGTCGAACTCCGGCGGGAACAGGATCCAGGCCTCGATCTCGAGCCCGGCCCGCTCGACGGTGAACCGCTCGAAGTCCGGGGCGGGTCGCTCAGCGAGGGCCGCGTCGGCGGTCCGGGCAACGGTCGTCACGTCCCCGGTGGTGCGGTCGAAGACGACGATGTCGCCGGTCCGCTGGAGGTCGCTCCGGGCCTGGACGACGTAGCGATTCCCGGCGTCGAGGCTGAACCCGGCGTGGGTGGCCCCCCACGTCTCGATCGTCGCGATGTCCACCGTCTCGACGTTGATGCTGTAGAGGCCGCTGCCGCCGGCCCGAGTGGCGGAGAGCAGCACCGTCGACGCATCGAGCCAGACCGGGTGGCTGGGGGTCGGGGCGGAGTCGGGCTCGAATGGCAGATCGTCGGTCAGGCGCCGAGTCTCGCTGGTCGCTACGGTGTAGAGGAACAGGTCGGACTGCCAGGTCCGGTGAGTGTCGCCGACGAAGAGGATCCGGGTGCCGTCGGGGGACCAGGCGTAGAGGCTGAGCGCCCCCCGATCCTCGGTCACTTTCCGGATATCGCCGGAGGCGACGTTGACGAGACCGAGGACGGCGTCGAAGACCTCATCTCCACTGATGCGCACCACGAGGGTCTTGCTATCGGGCGACCACCGGGGCTCCGTGTGGTCGAAAGCCTCGGAGGTGAGCTGCCGGCGGGTGCCGCTCTCGATGTCGATCAGGAAGATCTGGGTGCGCTTGTCGCCGAGGTACCCCTTGCCATCCAGTTTGTAGTCGAGCCGGGAGGTGACCCGGACCGGCGCCGGCGCGTCCTTGGGCCGGGGCGTCTCGTCCGGGTTCTCGGGGTCGACGGTCGTCGTGTAGGCGATCGTCCGGCCGTCTGGCGACCAGGCGATCGACGTGATCCCCGCCAAATGGCCGGTAAGTGGGCGGGCGTCGCCGCCACCGGAGATTGGCAGCAGGAGCAGGCGGCTCTTGATGGCGTCGTCGCCGTCCCGGTCGGAGACGAAGGCGATCGTCTGACCGTCCGGCGACCAGCGGGCGAGGCTGTTGCGCTTGCCGCCGTAGGTCAGCCGGCGACCGTTCGCGCCGTTCCGTTCGATCAGGACCAGGTCGGACTCGGTCTTCGCGACCTCGCCAGCAACGACGCGTGGCTGGGTGTAGATCACAGAATTGCCGTCCGGACTGATCTGCGGATCTGACGCCGGGGCAAGGTCATAGACCAGGGCGTCGGCTGTCCAGGGCGTACGGGTGCTGACGGGGGTCTCGATGACGGTCATCGGCTGTCTCCTGCGGTTGCCTACGGAATCGAATTGCCAGCATCGCAAGGTCAGCCGGGTTCGGCAACACGGTGTCTCGCTGGCCCCAATTCGTTCCACGTCACGGATCTGACGATCTAGCGTGATCGTTTCGGGATGCCAATCTGTTAACCTGAGAGGCATAGGGCGTTGCGGGCCACAACGGTCGGAGGACCAGATGATCAAGGTTGCTATCGAAGGCGATGTCGTCGTGATCACTTTGGATGGATGGGATCGGATCTTCGCGCTGAGACGGTCCGTCCGAGTCCCGCTCGACGGGATAACCTCTGTTCGGCTGGCCCCCGAACTGGTTGGGCTTGGTCCGCTGGGACTACGTATGCCGGGAACAACCCTGCCGTTCTGGCCGGGTCCGATCGTCGAGGGCTCCTACGTCGATCGCGACCGCCGCTGGGCCTTCTGGGCCGTTCGGCGGCCGGAGGCCGACCAACTGCTGGCGATCGACGTCGACGAGACAACGTCAGCGAACAAGTACCGAATGCTCGTCCTCCAGGTCACCGATCCGGTTGGCGATGCTCATCGCATCCAGCAGTCGGTCGATGCGCGTCATAGCTCGCCGAACCGCTAGCGGTTCGGGACGCAAACAGCGCGTCGCTGCCGGTCGATTCGGCAGCGACGCGCTGTTCTATGGACTCACGAGTTCGGCGATCAACGGTCGTTGATCGGGCGGAAGTGGAGGTCGGTCGGGCCGACGAACTCGGACTGTGGGCGGATGAGCCGGTTGTTGGCGACCTGCTCCAGGACGTGGGCGGTGTAGCCGGCCGTCCGGGCGACCGCGAAGGTCGGGGTGAACATGTCCCCCGGCAGGCCAACCGCGGCGAGGACGGCTGCGCTGTAGAACTCGACGTTGGTGTAGAGCCGGCGGCCGGGCTTGCGCTCCTCCAGCATCTCCAGGGCGCGGCGCTCGGTCGTGTAGGAGAGGGCGAAGAAGTCCGGGTCGCTGGCTCGCCGGGCGAGATCACGCAGGATCTCGGCGCGCGGGTCCTCGGCCTTGTAGACGCGGTGGCCGAAGCCCATCAGCCGCTCGCCCCGGTCCATCGCCGAGGTCAGCCAGGCGTCGACGTTGTCCGCCGAACCGATGTCGTTCAGCATGTCGAGCACCTTCGACGGGGCGCCGCCGTGGAGTGGGCCTTTGAGGGCGCCGATCGCGCCGGTGATCGAGGAGCAGATGTCGGACCCGGTCGAGGCGATGACACGGGCGGTGAACGTCGAGGCGTTGAGCCCGTGGTCGGCCAGCAGGATCAGGTAGGTCTCGAGCGGCTGCCAGTGGTCCGGGCTCGGCTCGGCGTCGAAGAGCTGGTAGAGGTAGCTCTGGGCTGTGTTGAGGTCGTCGCGCGGCTCGACGGGAGCAAGACCCTGACGGTGGCGGTGGAAGGTCGCCAGGATCGACGGGACCGCAGCCAAAAGCAGCAGGGCCTCGTCGAGGTCGGGCTCCTCGTCGATCTCGCCGGTCAGGAAGTTGCCCAGGGCCGAGACGCCCGTCCGCAGGGCATCCATCGGCACGGTGTCGATCGGCAGGGAGCGGATCAGGCCGATCAGCCCGTCGGGCAGGCGGCGGCGGGTATTGAGGCCCCGCTGGAAGTCGGCGAGTTCACCGGCGTCCGGCAGGTGTCCGTGGTAGAGGAGGAAGGCGACCTCCTCGAACGACGTCCGTCCGGCCAGCTCGTGGATCTCATAGCCACGGTAGACCAGCCGGCCCTCCTCGCCGAAGACGTGACTGAGCGCCGTCGACGCGGCGACGATTCCCTCCAGGCCACTGGGCTTCGGCATCTGTGCCGAGGTATCGGTGGCGGTCGCGCTGGACATGGGTTCCTTCCCGTTGGGTTCGTGGCGGTCGGCACCTCGGTGGCCCGACCGCCTACTCCGCGTTTGGCGATTGCTCAGCGCGTTCTGGGCTGAAACGGATGATCGACCGCGGTTCGGCCCGTGCCAGCCCTGCTGCGGAGCGCCCAATCGGGCGTTCCCCGTTTCGCTTGGATCGTACCACCAATCGAACCTCGCCACGCCGGGCATGTGGCGGAAAAGTCAGGCGCTGATCGGGATCCGGTAGACGTTGACCGAGCAGGCGGGAAGGTCGAGCGTCAGGTGCGATCCGGTCAGTTCCAGCGTCCGCTCGGTCACGCCGACGTTGTCGGGCATCTCGAAGGAGTTTCGCTGCGACGGGTCGCTGCCCGAGACGACCGAGACGTGGGTCGTTCCCTCGGCTGAGCCGCTGATCAGCTCCAGCGGGACGCTGACGGCCTGATCCGGGGAGCGGTTGACGACCGTCACGGTCAGGTTGCGACCGTCGTCGGTGCGGGTCGCGGCGGCGTGGACCATCGTGAACGGCCCGCGGTCCCGGACCTTGGTGAGACCGTTGGCGGCCCGAAGCGCCGACTCGATCTGGCGGTGCTCGGTCTCGTCACCGGCGACGTGGCAGTCGAGGGCGACGGTGCCGGTGTGCTCGGCGTAGAGGCGGAGCGGGTGGAAGATGGTCTGGAGGAAGAGGCCGTCGGGTCGTGTGAAGATCGGGGCGATCACGTTGACCATCTGGGCGAGATTGGCGACTTTCACGCTGTCGGTGTGGTGCAGGAAGATGTTGAGGAAGGTCGCGACCGCCAGCGCGTCGGAGAGCGTGTACTGCTCCTCCAGTGGCGACCCCTTGTCCCGGAACCAGACGTTCCACTCGTCGTAGGCGATGCCGATCTCGTGCGCGATGTTCTGGTTGAGCCGGGTCCGGTCGATGTGGCTGCGGGTCATCCGGATCGCGCGGTCGGACTGCTCCGGCTCGATGACGTTGGTCCAGTGGTCGTCGCTGCCGGTGTAGATGTGGATGCTATGGTAACGGACGTACTTCGCCAGCCCCTCGATCACGGTCGCGTCCCAGTCCTGCCAGCCCGTCTGGCCGCAACTGACCAGCTCGGCGGTCGGGTCGACCCAGTGGATGATCTTGGCGAACTCGGTCGCGAACCGGACGTACTCGTCGGCCGTCTTGGCGCCGATCTGCCAGTCGCCGTACATCTCGTTGCCGAGGCCCCAGTACTTCACGTTGAACGGCTCGTCGTAGCCATGTGAACGCCGCAGGTTGGCCCAGTAGGTATTGCCGGTGCCGTTGCAATACTCGACCCAGCTCGCCGCCTCGTCGGGCGTGCCCGTCCCAAGATTCAGGCAGATGTAGGGCTCCGTCCCCAGCGTCCGGCAGTACTCGATGAACTCGACCGTGCCGAACCGGTTGGACTCCTCGTCGTGCCAGGCCAGCTCGATCCGGCGCGGGCGCTCGTCCTTCGGGCCGATGCCGTCGACCCAGTGGTAGCCGCTGACGAAGTTGCCACCCGGCCAGCGAAGGATCGGCGCCCGAAGCTGGCCGGCCACTTCGAGGACATCGGTCCGGAATCCGTTGGCGTCGCTGAGCGGCGACCCTTCATCGTAGATCCCGCCGTAGATACAGCGGCCGAGGTGCTCGATGAACTGGCCGAAGATGCGGGGGTCGACGGTGCCGATAGGACGCTGAAGGTCGACGGTGATCCGTGACATCGGGTCTCTGCTCTCCCTGCCGCGATGCAGCCATGGGTTGGTGACTGACGTATCCGTGCGCCGTCAGTCCGGTGCCGGGATGGATTGCGGGTGACGGTATCTCCACCGGCGGTGGGGCGCAAGGGGATTGTGACTAGGTGAGACAGGTGACGTTTGCGGCGGTTCTTCCCCGACGTGGCCGATCACGTGCGGATTGAGACTGATATTAAGACGAGAGCGAAGGACGGGACCGCATGGTGACGAAGGATGATCAGCGTGGGCAGGAGCAGGCAGGGGACGACGCGTTCCTTGGGGCGCTCCTTGGGATGGCGATCGGCGATGCGCTCGGGATGCCGGCCAACGGTGGAGCTGACACTCGACCTGAGCGGATCGACGGCTATCTTCCACTCACCCTGGGCGACGGCACGGCGATCGAGGCGGGCGAGTTCACCGACGAGACGGAGTTCGCTCTGTCGATCGTCGAGGTCGCGACGACGGATCGGGGACGGCTCGACCCAGACCTGATTGGTCCGCGGCTGGTCCGGCTGGAGCAGGGCGACTCCGGCCACTGGCAGGACGCGCCGACACGGGCGGCACTCCGTCCGGCCGCCGGCTCACTGGAGTTCCAGGTTCCGCTCGACGAGGACGGGCCGGTCTCGGCGGGAACGGCATCACGCGGGGTCCCGGTCGGGATGCTGGCATCGGTCGGAGAACTCCGGCTCGGTGATCTCCGGTCGGACAGCGACCTCGTCGGCCGTCTGACACACGGCAGCCCGGCGCAGGCCAGCGCGGTCGTGGCCGTCGCCTTCGTCACCCAGCTCGCGGCCCGACAGTCCGTTCGACCAGAACAGTGGCTGGAAAGGACCGCCGGGGTTCTCGGTGCCGGGGCGATGCACGATGCCCTACGTGACGTCGCACCGGAAATGGAAACGGACCTCGCCTCGCAGCTCGGTCGCCTGGCGACCGGCTCTCCGGAGCAGCAGGTGGCCGCGGCGATGCTTGCCGTCATCGGGACCTCGACGTTCGAAGAGGCGGTCCTCGTGGCGGTCAACGCCGGCGGACCGTCCGACGCGATCGGGGCGATCGCCGGCGCGCTGGCTGGCGCCTTTCGCGGCGCCGGCGATATCCCGCAGTGGCTGATCGACGGACTCGGGGGCCGGATCTACGTCTCGCTCGCGGCACCGTGGTTCCGGAGGGCGGCGCTCTACCGGGCCGGCGTGGTGAAGGATCTGCCGATGGATGGCGGTCCGCCGCCGCCCCGGCCGACGTTTCCGCCACGACGGTAGGGTCCGCGAAGCCCGGAAAGTCCATTTGCCTGGCTCGTCCCGGAAGGTATTCGTCGTAGGGACATGGCTTGCGTTGTCCGCGCCGCCAGCGAAGCGAGAGGCGCCATTCCGCGCAGCGGTAGTCGTGTTCGCCAACCAGTCAGTTCCGATGTGACACATTGGTGGCGAACACCGCCTCGCCTTGCGGCGAAGGCCGCTGCGGCGGCCGGGCTTGCAAGCTGCGCCCCTACGACGACGTGCTGCTGGGCATAGGGTTGACCCTCGCCTTACAAAAAGCGTTCTTCCTGCCGTGGGTCGGCGTGGTTGTTGTAGCCATAGCGCTCCCAGAAGCCGAGCTCGTCCTCGGCCATGAAGTGGATCTGGCGGATCCGCTTGGCGCTCTTCCAGGCGTAGAGCGGCGGGACGTCGTCCCGGTCGAACGTCTCGTACGGGATGACTCGTGGTGTAGTTGGCCTCGCAGATGAACTGGACGAAGGCCGTCCCCGGTTTGATGCTGGCACGCCGGATCAGTTCCCAGGCCGCCACGCCGCGCCAGCCATTGTCGAGCTTGCTCCAGCTGGTGACGAAGTGCATGTCGGCATGGGTCGTCACCGTCGGCAGCTTCTGGAACTCGGACCAGGTGAAGGCGAGCTCACTTCTCGACCGTTCCCGTGACCCTGAAAGACCAGAGCGACTCGTCGAAGCGCGGGATCGAGCAGTAGTGCGGGACCGGCCAGCGCTCGGTCAGGTACTGGGGGCTTCGGGAACCGGGCGGCGAGGGCGGGATCGACGTCGGGCCGGCGAAAGCCGAGGGATCGGAACACTATCGCGAGTTGCCTTTCCATGCTTTGACGACGGACGTGAGCGGGATCTGGACATCGTCAGGGAGCGCTAGCGAGTTCGATGAGGAGATCGGTCAGGCGGGCGGCCGCGTCGGGGTTGCCCAGCGAGCGGGCGGTGTCGGCCATCCCCTGCCGGCGAACAGGATCATTCAGGATCGCCAGGATCGTCTCGTGCAGTCTGTCCGGTGTGGCGTCGTCCTGTCTGAGCATGACCGCTGCCCCGGCCCGAGCGAGGACGTCGGCGTTGCGGGTCTGCTCGTCGCCGCCCGCGTGCGGCAGCGGGATCAGGATCGACGGAAGGCCAAGCCCGGCCAGCTCGGCGACCGTCCCGGCACCGGCCCGGGCGAGGACGAGGTCGGTCATCGCGTAGACGTCCGGCATCTCCTCGCGAATGAAGTCCCGGACGACATAGCGGCGCCGGATCTCCTCCGGCCAGGATGACCGGAGCGAAGCTAGCTCGGTCGCGTCGTCGTTGCCATCGGCGGCCGGGCCCGTCTGATGGACGACCTGAACTTGATCCAGGAGGCCGGGCAGCAGATCGCGGACCCGCTGGTTGACCGGGGTCGCTCCCTTCGCTCCGCCCATTACCGTCAGGATCGGCAGATCGGACGAGAGGCCGAAGGCCGCCCGGCCCCGCTCGGCGTCACCGCCCTGGAGGGACGCCCGGATCGGGTTGCCGGTCAGCTCGACGCGGCGGGCCATGCCCCTGGCGATCAAGGCCGTTTCCGGGTAGGAGATCGCGAGGGTGCATCCGAAGCGGAGGTTGATCCTCGTCGCCAGACCGAGGATCGCGGTCTGCTCGTGCGTGACGATCGGGCCGGAACGGCGGGCGCCGACCACCGTCGGGACGCTGACGAAGCCGCCGGTCGAGAGAATGACATCCGGCCGGAAACCGCGTACGATCCGGGCCGCCTGGACGATGCCGACCGGGATTCGGGCGGCGTCGCGGGCAGTCTTCAGACTCGGGTAGCGCCGCAGCTTGCCGGTCTGGACCGCCCGAAACGGGATGCCGGCGTCCGTTGCGGCCCGTCGCTCGACGCCGTCCGCCGACCCGACCCAGAGGCAGTCGAGCTGAATCTGGCGCCGGGCGAGCTCCTCCAGCACGGCCACGGCCGGCAGGACATGACCGCCCGTCCCGCCGCCCGCGATGATGAGCCGCAGCGGCCGGTCGCCAACCCAGGGCCGGTGCGCGGCCGTGCGGACCGGGCTCCGATTCGTCAGGGTTGACGTAACGGTATCGGTCATCGAGGTTCCTCTCGGGGCCATCCCTGCGGCGCCCCGTGTGGCGGTGAATCGTCTACTCTTCGATCCACCAGTATAGGAGGCCCGATACCCCGCTCGGCTGCGGTCCCGACCGTGCGATAGTCGGGCAAAGGGGCACGCGAGACGCGGGGCCTGAATCGTCGATACGCCACAGAGGGAGTGAATCATGGACGCATCGATGCTGGAGAAATTGCGTGGGGACCTTGAGCGCCGGCGGGCGGACCTCGTCGAGCAGTTGGAGAGCCTGTCCGGTCAGGCGAAGGACCTTTCTCAGGACGAGGATGCCGAGGGAAGCGGTCAGAGCAATCACCCGGCGGACAGTGCTACCGACGTCGCCGAGCAGGAACGGGTGATGACGGTCTCGATGGACCTGACCGAGCAACTGAGCCAGATCGACGCCGCCCTGAGGCGCATGGACGATGGGACCTACGGACTGAGCCTGCGGAGCGGGAAGCCGATCAACCCCGAGCGTCTCGAAGCGTTTCCGTGGGTCGAGTTCGATGTCGACGAGCAGGCCGAGAACGAGCGCAACCGGATGCCGACGGGCAACTCGTGAGCCTCACCAGGCGGCTCCCATTACCGCATTGAGGAGCGGGAGCGAGGGATTGGCGAGCACCGGACGGATACAGGCCAGTGGACGACGCTGGCTGACTCCAGTCGGCGTAGCTGGGATCGTCGTGCTGTTGGATCAGGCCACGAAGGCGTTGATCCGCGGCTGGTTGCCTGGTCGAGCCAGCGGCCCTCGCTGGGACCTCGGCGTCGACTGGCTGGGGCTGCACTACATCGAGAACCGCGGATCGGCCTTCGGGTCGCTGGTGGGCTACGGTGCGGTGCTCACCGTCATCGCTGTCGTCGTCGTCGTGCTCATGTTGTCGATCTACGCCCGGATCGCGGCCCCGTCCCAGTGGCTTCAGGCGGGGTTGGGCTTGCTGGTCGGCGGGGCGGTCGGCAATGTGATCGACCGCCTGTCCCATGGCTACGTGACCGATTTCATCGCCATCGGCCCATGGCCCCGGTTCAACGTGGCCGACAGCGCGATCACGGTCGGGGTACTCTTGCTGGCCTGGAGACTGGGCGGAGATGATTACGCGATCGCGACCCGGACGGCGGCTGAGAGCCCGTCGCCGGCGTCAGGCGATCGGACCAGCCATGACTGCACGCCCTCGACCAGGACCAACGGGAAGTAGCGACAGATGACCGATGACACGTCCAGCACCAGCAGCAATCTGCGCCGCCGGATCGCCAGCCGCAAGCGCCGGCTCGATGTCCGCAACCCCTTCACCGTCCCCCCGACCGAAGCTGAGCGCCCGGAGGAGCCGGTCGACCACGCCGCCGTCGCCGGACGCGAGGTGAGCATCGGCGGCGAGGTCGCGGCCGTGCTGTTCGACCTCGATGAGGTCGGCGAGGACGTCGATCTCTTCGAGGATGAGGGCGAGGGAACCCAAGCCGATGCGGCAGCGCCGACCGCCGGGGCCAGGACGATCGAGCTGCGACCGGAGCGCGTCGACATCGGCATGCGGCTCGACAAGTACATCGCCCGGGAGGTCGGCGACCTCAGCCGGTCCTACCTTCAGCAACTGATCGACGAGGGGCAGGTCAGGGTCGACGGGCAGACCCGGCGGTCGGCGTTCAAGCTCACGCCGGGCGAGGTGATCGTCGTCGAGGTGCCAGCCCCGGTCGTCGACGAGCTCCTGCCCGAGCCGATGGACCTCGACATCGTCTACGAGGACGATGACGTGATCGTCCTGAACAAGCCGGCCGGGCTGGTGGTTCATCCCGCCCCTGGTCATGCCTCCGGAACGCTGGTCAACGGCCTGATCCATCACGCGCCAGATATGACGGTCGGTGGGTCGCTGCGGCCGGGGATCGTCCACCGGCTCGACAAGGACACCTCGGGTCTGATCGTCGCCGCCAAGAACGACCGGGCCCGAAACAGTCTCGTCGCGCAATGGGAGGCGCGCACGGTCGAGAAGCGGTACATCGCGCTCGTCCTCGGTCTGCTCGAGGACGACGTCGTGACCATCGACGCGCCGATCGGGCGGGACCCGATGCAGCGCCAGCGGATGGCGGTGATCCCGGCCGGACGCAACGCCGTGACGCACCTCCGGGCGACCGAGCGGTTCCGGAACGCG
>JAABUS010007274.1_pt1 | contig 12835 bp, 9 predicted proteins | sample 5560161 | NCBI WGS metagenome assembly JAABUS01 (sample SAMN10711885, study PRJNA513376) | rock metagenome | isolation source: Antarctica rocks | place: Antarctica: Victoria Land, Trio Nunatak nord | collected 2016-01-04 | reverse complement strand
TAATGCCGCAGTCCATACCATCGCTTTTTAATTATCTTCACCAAAAAGAAAAAGAAAGAAAACTTTGCAACCGTCTTCCGGCCATCACTCATGAAAAACCATTTAACACCCTGCATAGATCATCTTTCGAACTATATTCACAACCATCTCTTGTCTCCCCCTTTCCTTCCAGCCTCTCACACCCCAAACTCCCCACACCACACCTCCATCCCTCTGCACCCTTCCAGCCCTCCCAACCCCTTCACCGCACACGACAGCGCATCCCTCCCCGCCCTCATCGCCGCCACAGCCCTCTCATCGCCTTCGAAAATCCTCTCCACCTCCCTCTCAATTTCCTCGTTTATTACGGAAGAGACTTCCCATTGGCCGTCTAGGAGGTCGGGCTCTGGTGTTATGGTTTCCTCGTGGAGGAGGGTGTAACGGGGCTGAAGGGGCGAAGCGGGGGGGGAGGAGCAGGGCTGCTCGATCGTGGATTTGATGAAATCCGGGGAGACGGCGGTGCGGATATTAGCCTCGGAGTCCGGGTTGTGGGATTCGAGCATATTCCTCGTCAGCGCCGCCAGTAAATGCGGCATCTGCTTCGGTATTCTAACTTGCAGAGCCCATTCTGCTATTAGGATCTTTGGCCTCGGCCGTAATCCCTGCTCACTCTGCTCTGGCGAAGCAACGAGGGCAGATAATAGCGCACTGATATCCCCCGAAGAATCAAAATACCAAAGACAGTGCAAGAACACGACATGCGTATATGTGCTTGGCGGCTGCGAGCGGAGGTGCGCGAGGGGCGTGGCACGGATGAAGGTAATGCGCTGGCCGAGAGAGATGATGAGGAGGTGGAATTGAAATTGAGCGACAGTGGTGGGGGAGCCTGTTGGGCCAGTTGAAGGTGAAGGTTTGAGGGGAAAGATCTGAGAAGCGATAAGAAATCATCTGCTAAAGAAAAGAGTCTTCATAACATTCCTACTCTTGTGCTTGTACGGAATACAAAAAAGCCAATCACCCCAACTCCCAACATACATCTGCAATGAAAAGAAAAAACTCCTCTTCATTTCATCGGACATCCACAAAAGTACAAACGCCCCCTTCAGTCAATGAAAACACCCATCACACATCATACTTCTTCGCACAAGAATTCACCTCAATCACGCTGCTCGCCTCTTTCATCGTCGTCACAAGCACAAGCGTGCAATCGCCCTGGCCGGGGCCGATTTCCAGCACCCTTGCGCTCTCAGGGATTTTCCAGATATTTTGGACGATATGGATGCGATGGGCGAGTTGGGCGCGGGTGATGGTGTTGGGGGTGGTGGTGGTGGAGGAGGTGGAACAGTAGAGACGGGTGAGGTGGTCGGGGTTCATGGTGAATGGGGACTTTTTGGGGGGGGGGGGCGATTGAGAGGCCGAAGGATTGTGATGATTAAGGAAATCTGTGGGGGAATGTAAGTGCTGATGAAGGAATAGAGGGGATGTTCGGCATTATGAAGAAGTGACGGGGAGTCAATATATAGGTAGGTAGCTCAGTAAGCGAAGAAAGTTTCAATGTGATGTGCGGTTCTGCAGATTTTCTGAACGAGGCCGATTAGCATAGATTATTAGCGTATGCAGAAAGCTCTGCATTCCTTGGCATTCAATTTCGCTCTGCCCCACGGTGATCCGTTTGTATGAGGAATTCGAAAATCAATCCCACCGCCCCCTCAATTGCCCAAAATCGCCCAAAATTGAAGCTATTCAGACCTCTTTGTTTGTTGACGTTTCTGACGTTCTTGTAATCGTTTTCGAAATGCCTCAACGCCGAAGTCAAAATCTATCTCTAGATGATCTTCTCATCCCCTCTAGAGCATTCGAAAGGCGTAGAAAATCGACGACTCAAGCTGAACAGTCGTCAAAGATCACTGATTGAGCTGCTTTCTCGATCGAGCTGTTCTCTTCGATTGTCATCGTAGACGAGCTCTCATTTCATCGAATGTAGATGAATTTCGATTGTCTTCAACTTCTCGACAATCTTCGTCTTCTGAGCTGTCTTCATCTCAATTGTCTTCACTTTCTTGACGATCTGAATCTTCTTCACTAAGACGTTCACAATCTGATTCACTCTCATCATTGTCATGTTCTAAATATTGAAAGAACAAACTCGACATTTCTAAAGATAAAGTTGAAAGATCAATAACTTTTTCAGCTGCAGAAATTGCTGCATGTGCAAAGCATCAAAAAGAACAACAGAATTGAGCAGATGCTGCTTGAAGATTGAGAGACAATAAAGCTTGTGAAAAGACTTTATGACAGACAGAAATTGATAAGCATGATGAACAAGAAACTATACATTGTCATCGTCTGAATCATCAGACTAAAAAGAAGACAGAGAAGTTGTTTATCTTTAAGATTAAAATTATAAACTTTAAAAATCGAATTGATGATTTTATGTGTTACGAGCGTATCAAGGCTGAATAGGGCTAGCCAGTGCCTCTAGCTCAGATCTGACTCAGTCTCTATTTTCTTTCATCAACATCTTTTTGTTCAACATCATCTTTCTTTCTACATCACATTCTACCCGTGTCACAAACACATTTTCTTCAAGCTTAGCGCAGTCTCTGAATATTACTTAAATAAAAGCTCTTGTACTTATCTTCTTCTGTATTCTTAATATTCAGTTATAGCTATCTCTAAAGATCAAGCACTATTCAATTCTGACTTTCGCTGATTGACTCATCTAGGCACGATTCTGACATTATATTAAGAATTTGTTAATCACACGATACTGATCTCATTATTCATTCAACATACTCGTACAGACAGAACGAGTCTAAAGAAATTCATTTACCTGATGATCGACGCAATCGAAAGACTGAACAACACTAGAGAGTTTGATAGAATCAACGACAAGGCTGTTTGAATCGCTAGACAACTTATCGCTCACTAAGTACGCAAAGTTCACTCGATCAAGAGAATCAACTCATTCTCGTGAAACAGACGAGTGAAAATAAGCTGTTCAACTCGATTAAGAGAATCGACGATAAAGAATCTTCGTGAATTGCTTGAGAATCACTCAAAAACTCACAAACCAAAAATATTTTCCTAATCAACAACATTCTTTCCTGAAGATTAAACACTTGACCATACGTCTTCATTAATACTGTCAAGCATCGTCATTCGCTCGATCTCGTTCTTTCTTCAAATTTCATCATGTCAAAACATTCATTTATCAAAGAACGTTTCGAAGAAATTCAAAGTCGCTTTTCTCAAATCTCTGAGACTGATTCATCAAAATTCTCTAGTGCTGAATCATTCATCAATGAAGACGACGAGTCATTCGCTGAAACAGTAATATCTTCTGTTTCTATCGAAAACTGAAAGACTCGATGCATGATTCTCAACAGAGAAACAGATTGACTCAACGAGCTGAGTAAACAACGAGACAACGAAATCAAAGAGTTGAAGACTAGACTTCAAACTAAAGAAATCACTTCTTCTGATTTCATCTACTCTGAGCGTTCTAGATCTCAGAAAATATCTGATTCTTTCTGATTTACTGATGAAAAGAATTCTACTTGGGAAAACTGATACGACAAAATTCAGAATAAACTAGAGATCAACGTCGATCTCTTTTCAAATGAATGAGTCAAACTGAGCTATGTACATTTCAGATTATTCGATGACGCAGCTGATGTCACTCAATCTAGACGCGAACGTGACTGTGTCAATCTTTATAAGATCGTCAATGATCTTTTGAAAGAACTAGCTGAGTTGTTCAATGATTCAGATAAGAAAGTCAACTTTCATAGAGAATACTACAACTTGATTCAAGAATCAAAGAAGTTCAGCGAGTTCTACACTCAGTTTCAACGATTATCTTTCTATCTGAAGTATCACGAAAAGCAACTGATCGTTGATCTGAAAGATAAAATAAACTCTCGTCTTCGATTCGTTTGAATAAATCAATTAGTTCAATCTGATTTTCTTAAAGAGATTCATTTCTACCTGATTCATTTGAATAATGATCAACGAGTCATTTGAAAAATCAAGAACAAAGTCAATCTCATTAAACGCGTCGATGATCTGTCAAAGATCATCTTTCATAAAGCTGTTGTTACTCAGTCAGTCGATCATTCAAAATCTGATCATCTAAAGTCGCGCGACGCGATTTTAACTAGCGTCAAGAAAGCAGACGTTCTAGTCGAAATCTGTTTCATATGTCATAAATCAGGTCATAGCTCTAGAGAGTGTCTCGATCGACCTACTAGAATCAATGCAGTGAACGATGAATATGATCGCTTTGATTTCGATTCAAATTTCGATTCAAAAAACTAGTCATCTCTTCAAAAGTCATTGAAGAAATAAAGATTATATCTTTGTTCAAACTAGATGAAATTCTATCGAAAGAAAATTACTTTGAAAAGTCGTTTCTAATTGATGCTCATCTCATCTCGCAGAATCAATTCTTCAGTCTTTGTTCGCTAATAGACAGTGATTCAGTCGCTCATACGCTCATACACGCTAATCTAGTCAATAGAGTATGCAAGAAACTAGAAATTCAATCTATATCTCTGACAAAAGAGAAGCTAATAAGAGATTATGATGAGAAGATATTTAAGAAGATCATCACTCATAAAATTCTATTCAATCTCATCATCAAAAGTCATAAGAAATTGACTGTATCAATGCTGATAGCTGATATCAATCATCATGAAGTCATATTGAGTAAGTTCTGAATGAACAAAAACGAAATATTATTGAATATGCAAAACGACGTCATTGTTTTTTTGAATCAATTAAATACTTCTATTTCGGTTTTTTTGATTTTTCTCAATTCAAAGCACTCAAGTTGATCGCGATCAACTTCGCTCTCTTCTATCATTCAGACTAAGATCTCTATTATGCTCAAACGATCTGTTTCAACTACGACTAAGAAAGAATCATTCTCGATTCGAAGCATAGATGCAGCTTCGTTCAAAACTTTACTGAATCAATCAAAGAAGAATCAGACTGAAGTCTTTGCTCTATTCATGACTGATATTGATAGAGAAATCGCGTACAATACTCAGTGCAATTTGAACGTTTTAAACGTCTCTTCAATCAATGAAACGGCTCAGAATTTGAAAGATATTAAAGTCAAGCTGTCATCAGAATATCATGAGTTTCTAGATGTTTTTGATCGAGCTCAATCAAATAAACTACCTTCTCATCGCTTCTATGATCATAAAATCGAGCTCATCAGTGATTCAACGTCTTCTCGCTGTCGAGTTTATCAAATGTTCTCTGTCAAACTTCTGAAAGTAAAGAAGTACTTAAACGAGAATCTGTCAAAGAGATTCATTACTTCTAGTCAAACCTTCTATTTCTTCTTCGTTCTATTCGCTCTCAAAGCAAATGAAGATCTTCAATTCTGCGTGAACTATCGAAAGCTAAATGTCATTTTCAAAAGAAATAGATATTCTCTATCGCTGATAGACGAGATCATTGATAAAATAGTGAGTTGCAAGCATTTGACTAGATTGAACATCATATCAGCGTTCAACAAACTTCAAATGCATCTCAATAACGAGAATTACATCACTTTTATCACTGCTTTAGAAGCATATAAATACAAGATGCTATCATTTGAACTGACTAATGAATTGACCTTCTTTCAGCAATATATGAATGATGTTCTATGAGACTTTCTGAACGACTTTTGTCAAGTCTATCTAGATGACATTCTCATCTATAGCAAAATGAGAAAGAAACATAGAGATCACGTCAAACTAGTATTGAGTCGACTACGCGAAGCTGAACTGCAGATGAATATTCGAAAGTGCGAATTCAATGTAGAAGAGACTGTCTTTCTAGAAGTCATTGTATCAGAACTAGATCTTCGTATGAATCTCAGCAAAGTGACAGTCATAGTCAGTTGAATCACTTCGATCAATCTAAAAGAAATTCAGAGCTTCGTGAAATTTGTTAACTTCTATCGTCGTTTCATTAAGAACTTCTCGAAGCTAGTCAAATCGTTCACTCAGCTGATAAGAAAGAACACGTCTTTTGTTTGAAACAAGATCTGTGTTCAAGTCTTTGACAATCTAAAGAAACAAGTCAGCTCGACCTCAGTACTTCGTCACTTCAATCTCAAACGACAAGCTATTCTGAAGATCGATGCTTCGAACTATGTAAAAGATGAAATACTATCTCAGTACAATGACGAGAAAGTTCTTCATTCGATGATCTTCTACAGTAAAAGCATGATTCTCGCTGAAATCAATTATCACATCTATGACAAGAAATTGCTAGCCATTATTCAATGCTTCGAACACTGACGACTTGAGCTGAAGTGCACTGAACTACTCATTCAGATATTCATCGATCATCAAGCTTTGAAGATCTTCATGAAAAATAAACAGTTGAGTCGATGACAAGTCAACTATCTGAACATTCTGTCGAAGTTCAACTTTCAGATCATCTTTAGATCAGGCAAAATGAATACTAAAGTCGATGCTCTAACTCGAATGTCTCTAGCGAACGTCTCTGAATCAGCTCAACGGCTTGAAGATCGTTTTCAGACTATTCTGATTCTTGATAAAGTTGATGTTCTACTCGTTGAATTGAAAGCAAATCTCTATCAGCGATTGTGTATGATCAATCAAACGAATGAGCTCTGCGACGAATATAGACAAGCTATGAACGAGAACAAGCTCAAATTTCATATCACTAAATTGAAGAACTGCGAAATCATTGACAGCGTTCTCTTTAGAAAAGACTTACTGTGAGTCTTCGAGAATATGCATACGAAACTGCTACAAGAAGTGCATGATCAATCTTCAATCTCTCACTTCGACAATAAACGAATCATCGATCTAGTTCAGCGTTTCTACTATTGATCAGATCATTGAGCTACTATTCGACGATACATTCGAAACTGTCATGCTTGTCAGCGAAGCAAAGTCTCTAGAAATAGCATCAATGAACTTCATCATTCTCTTTCGATTTCACAGAAACGCTGAAAAGATATAGCTATGAACTTCATCACTGAACTATCTCTGTCAGAAGACTATAACGTCATTTGCACAATCATATGTCATCTCATCAAAGAACGTCACTATGTTTTCTGTCATTGAAAAGACGATGACATCTCAGTCGAAGAAACGATTTGAATCATGCTATGAAACGTCTATTGACTGCATGATCTACTCAGTTCTATTGTTTCGAACAGAGACTCTCAATTCATATCAACTATGTGAAAGAGTCTTTGCAAGCGACTGAGAATCACAGCTAGTCTATTCACAGTCTATCATTTAAAGATCAACGATCAGACGAAATGAGTCAATCAAGACGTTGAACGCGAACTTAGAATCTACTGCAATTACATGCAGAACGACTGAGTCAAATGAATATCTATGATGAAATTCAGCGACAATTTCAATATCTTCTCGATCATCTCAATGATTTCTTTCTACTTCAATAAAGAATTTCACTCTTGAATGAGTTTCGATTCAGATACAACTGACTACGAAACAACTCGTGAACGACTTGAAGCTAGAAAAGCAGATGATATTGTCATTTGAATGAAAGAGCTACTGAGCTTCAACCGTCAACAATTGAAAAAGACGAAGCTGATCATCGAAGTTCAGATCAATAAACATAGACGAAACGTCATCTATGAAGTAGATGACTGAGTTTGACTATCTTTCAAAAACGTCAAGACAACAAGACTCTGCAAAGATTTGAAAGACAAACAACTAGAATCATATCAGATCACTGTCAAAGCGAAGATCTTCTATCATCTTCGTTTATCAGTCAGCATGAAGCATCTGCATTCGATGTTCAGCTCGAAGCTACTGCGATCGTATTCAGAAGCCTCTCTATCAGAACAGCATGCAGAATCTCTCAGACTCATCATTATTGATGATGATGACGATGAACACTGAGAGATAGATGACATTCTGAACTTCAGACGCTATCGAGGTCGAATACAGTACAAGGTCAAATGAAAAGATCTAGATAGAGACAATGAATGATACTATGTTGATAAAGATGAATTCGATGACTTCGAGAAAGTTTTGAACGAATTTCATGCGCTATACTCAAGAAAGTCACGCTAGTATCGAAATAACTCAATAAGAAAGCAAGCAAACGAGCGACATTCATGCGAACATGAATTTTCGAAGGGAAAGATAATGTTACGAGCGTATCAAGGCTGAATAGAACTAGTCAATGCCTTTAGCTCAGATCTGACTCAGTCTCTATTTTCTTTCATCAACATCTTTTTGTTCAACATTATCTTTCTTTCTACATCATATTCTACTCATGTCACAAACACATTTTCTTCAAGCTTAGCGCAGTCTCTGAATATTACTTAAATAGAAGCTCTTGTACTCATCTTCTTCTGTATTCTTAATATTCAGTTATAGCTATCTTTAAAGATCAAGCACTATTCAATTCTGACTTTCGCTGATTGACTCATCTAGACATGATTCTGACATTATGCTGTTTATATCAGTCTGTCTTCATGTAAATTGAAGACTTAAGTGATTTAGTCACATTGCTCAAATGCTGACTTTGAAGTTTCAGATCTGAAGCTTCAAAAAGATTTTAAATGAGACTATTAAGATCAAAGATGATGATGTTAAAAGCTGAATTATCACTAATTGAATGATCATCATCAAAGCTAATAGATCAAAAGTCATTTGAAAGCAGCAGTTTATTGATGACTTTAATGAGTTAGAATGAAAGAAGATCTTGCTCGCTTTGACTGAGAAGAAAGTTACTGACTATACAATCAAGATAAAGATCAACATGAAGATTGAAAAGTCTACTTGTAAAAGATTTGCTGAGATTGTTTCTGATGATTTTGATGTTGATGAAAAATCTCGTCAAAGATGCACTTGCATCAATCAGCTTCTGAATTGAGCTCAAATCAGAGCAGATACACTTGCTGACATTGACAACTTTGATAAAGCATTGCTGAATCATTGACAGTGCAGCGATGAACATTGTAGAAATCAGAATGACTTCTGTTTCATGAATTTTGCAGACAAGCACTATAATATGAATCACACTCAACAGTTTTTATGAAATAAGATGATATTTAACAATGATTCAAACATCAGCATTAAACAATCTTTTATCTTTTTATATAACTTTTGAAGTGATAAACAGAGCTCTGTTATCTCACTGTCTTGTTGATCAGATATGCATAAGAAAAGACTAAACATTAAAGCAGAGCGAGTGAAAAAGAAGAATTTTATGACGAGATTTATGAAATTCAATGAACAGCAAATGAAAATGTGAATGAGTGAGACAATGATCAATCAGATGAAATGAATGAACTTATGTCAGAAAGCTTCAGAATCTCATTCATCATCTTAGCAATCTTCTCTTTCACAGTGATCATCATGATAACAATTGTTTATTTATTCTTTCTATCAGTTGTTTTATCAGTCATGACAGCAGTCTTCACAGTCTTCTTCATGACAGTAATCTTCACAGTCTTCTTCATGACAACAGTCTTTACAGTCTTCTTCGTGACAACAGTCTTCACAGTTTATTCAATGACAGCAATCTTCATCATCTCAATTTACTTCTTCTTCTTCTTCTTCTTCTTTATCATCTCAGTTTGCAATCGCAGCTCAGCAATCAAGTCTCATTGAAGAGTCAAAAAAGATGAAGAAGATATTTGATCAATTCTTCATCTGAAAGATAAACAAGATCTTACGTCAAGCAATCAAACAAAAGGTTGCAAAGATGAGACTCATAGTGAATGTACAGATGTGATCTACAAATGATTTAAAAGATATGATAAACTCAACGTCTGTTATTTATTGAACTGCTATACAAGTAAAAATGTCAGATGAAATGATTCATGTTTTTAAGAAAGATCTGAAGCTTTTCAAATTAATCTGACGTGAGATCAAGACTTTATTAAAACTGAGTCATTAAATAAAGTCAAATTTTTGAATTAAATTTTTGATTTTCTATCTTCAATTCTTGTTTCAAAGCTTTAATATTAATTTCAAAGATGTAATCTGAATGCTTGAAGTGTTATCTTAAATATCTATCACATCTGCTTCATTCAACAGCGTAATGAAGAAAGTCATCAAAAATGTCTTCAAAATGAGATCATGTATCATCAAAATGTTTACGAATTCAGATCTTTAATATGCTGAAGATGAGTTTTATGAGATTGTAATTCAATGAGTAGAAAGACAAATATTGTATCTGATATTTATATCAGTGATAAATCTTCATTCAATTCAATGAGATAAACAGCTTATCTGACATTCATGTGAGATGATGAGCTCTTTGATTCGACTATTGCAATGAACACTTGCATTATTCATGATGATCATACTTCTTGAAATCAAAAATGAACTGCATAAAGATAGCAGCTCATCTGCTAGTCATTGAAAGAAAGTCTCATTGTTGAATTAATCTTCACGAATGTTGATACAGAATAAATATTCATCTTTCATATAAATTGAAAAAACACTTCAGCAATGCTCTCTCATTTTAAAGACTTGATAGCGAGCTGATTGATCAACAGAAGCATAGACTTGATGACATCAATCTGTGATCTCATTGAATAAGAATTCATTCATGAACACAAGCTGTTCAATCGTCAAACAAAGCATGTCTGCTACTCAATTCAAACGAAGCTCATCGTTTTGTTTGACTTCTACATGCTGTTCTTTCTTATTACTTCAGCGTCTTCTCTTCAGAATTCTTGATATCATGAATTGATGCACGTTAATGTCTCACTTCTCTCATATGTATCAGATCATCTCTTTCTGCATGACTCATGACTGATCTTCAAGATAGACTATGAGATCATTTTCAGCTGTCTTAAACATCTTGCAAGAGATTTCTTTGAGTCGAAACTGAGATTTAAACAATGATGAATACATGAAGATATTCTCTTGAATGCTATACATCGTTCTAGAACAGCAGTGAACTTCTTTGATGATGACGAGAAATTGTCAATAAAGTAGTAGAAGTCGTACGATTCTGAAGCGAATCGATGCAGATAGTGAGTTGATCATAGCTGAAAATGATCAACAAACAAAGAAATCTGAATAGCTTCAATTTTGAGCGATTTTGAGCAATTGAAGAGATGATGAGATTGATTTTCGAATTTCTCATACAAACAAATCATCGTGAGGCAGAGCGAAATTGAATGTCAAGAAATGCAGAGCTTTCTGCATACATTAATATCTCATTGAACAGTATCTTGTATTCAGTCTTCGCTAAATCTCTCATGATTTACCAAATTATTCTTTCACATACGTTCAATCATTGCACTTCTTAAATCAAGCTGAGAAAGTTCAATATCTGAATTAGTTATTTAGCAGTATGTGATTTATAATTCTCAATCTATATTTGATATGTCAGCTCTTCGCTTTGATTATAGTCGCACATTTGCGAGACATACTGAAAATCAACTCATCTATTATCTTCTTTCGTATGTTCACTCAGATCTTTTGTAAAATTCGAACTTAACAGCTGAGTTTCAGCTTCGTTATCTTTATTCTTTAGCGAATTCAGATTCGAATAGACTTTGTAAACTTTCTTCTTCTGTAGAGTTCAGAGATTTTTAGTTAAATTCAAATCAAAACTGTACGCAGATTACTTCATGACTTTTGAATCATTTTTTGAAATCAAAGCTTCGATTTTCTGACTCTGTATTGAAGCATTATTCTACTTGAACATTAGTTCTGACTTTTATATATCAGTCAAATTGTGATTCAAAATTTAAATGTAGAAAACTGTTAAACTGAACGAGAGACATTCTTTTCGTTAAAGAAGCTCGATCTAAGACCTGTGATAGGCTAGGTTTAGAGAATTTAAGGCAAAAGGCTCGCGATGAGCGTATCGAAAAGCAGTATATTAACGAGCTAAAGAAGGTTTATAAGCGTTGTAAGACTCATATTAAGGTATGTCAGAAGGCAGAGAAGGCCTGAAAGGCTTTATATAAGGCTGTTTTGAAGGAATTGCTTGTAATACAGCCTTTTCAGTATGGTTGAATTTCGGTTAGGTGGCCGACTTGGTTATTTGGCCGGTGAGTACTAACTACTAAGCGAAGAATGAGCTTACATACCGTATGTAGTTGTTCAATTGACTTTTCACCCAACCTTACAAGGAAATCTAGCCATGTCTGGTGCGTTGTCACCGAAAAGAACCGACCCTTGGCGGCATTTTCACTGAAGGTTTTATACCCGACTTGCCAAGCAGTAGTCATCAGCGACAGCCAGATGAAAGGCAGATCTGACATTCTACGGGCGAGAGTGGGGACTGTGTCTACATCGATGGCAGAGATCAAATAACGTGCTCGTCAGCGTAGTACTTTTGACCGCTGAAGGGTCTTGCTTGAAATCGAAGGAACATGGTGTCTCTTGATTACTTCGCTCGCACTTCAGAAGCTGAGTATTACCGTTGCTCAAGCGCAAAACCAAAAACCCGAACGCCACTATCGTGGCGCAGTTTCTCAACGCAGTTCACGAAGTGTATTCTCCCCTCGACTATCAAGGCTCAATGCGTTCCGATATGAAACGTATGCGCTCATACATACTGATGACCCGAGACATAGTGAAGAACAGCAACAGGTCTAACACAGATTTCATAGAATTCACGAGTGCGCAAGTTCTGTTTCGGGATTTTGAGAAGTCATTCAACCATTACAAACGCGAATGTTGCTTGAATGAGATCAGCAAGGCCGCCGAATTGAAGATGAACTCCAAGAGTACGATCGTTCACCCGTGGCCTATGCGAATCAGGAAGAACGCAACGCAACGCGAGTTCAACGTTCTGCGTGCATCTGGTCACTCTGGCGCTGAACGGTATGTTGAAAGGGAGAGCGCGGCCTAAAGCCTCATACTGG
>JAABUS010007272.1_pt1 | contig 12837 bp, 14 predicted proteins | sample 5560161 | NCBI WGS metagenome assembly JAABUS01 (sample SAMN10711885, study PRJNA513376) | rock metagenome | isolation source: Antarctica rocks | place: Antarctica: Victoria Land, Trio Nunatak nord | collected 2016-01-04 | reverse complement strand
CCAGCGGCGCTGGCGCACGAAGGCGAAGCACTTGGCGTCGTCCATCAGGCCCGAAAGGTTGACCAGGCCGGAGACAGCCATGACAAAAGCTGCTCGCGCGAGCCGGTCTGCTACTCCCGCTCTTGCTCACGCACCAGATGCCCGCAGCCCAACTTCCCAATCCTGGCCCCACCACCCTGGAACCCATAAGAGCCACACTCGATAGCGCTGTTGGGTGTTATGGCATCGGCGCCGGGCGTTTCCGCCTGCCGATGCGGCCCGCTAGCCACACTGTGCTCGCCCAGCTTCGGAACTTTTGGCGACAAAAGCTGGGCGCCCTTGAGAGTTACGACAGTGCCGATCGCTGCGTTAAAGTCATGGGGGTCGCGATCTCCCCACGAGGCGACATGCCGAAGTATCGCGTCCAGCCATTCAACAAGGACGCACACGCATGCCCATGTTTAGGCCCATTGCACCCGAGAAGCTTGCCCGCCTGATCGGCCGGCATGACAGCACAGCCCTCATCGACGTCTGCACGGACGAGGACTTCGCCTGCGCGGGACGCAAGACGATGCCGGCATGAGCGAAATCCCGCTGCGGCCCAGTAGCCCGAGCGCTGAACCGGTGCCGGTGAGGGCTGGCGGCACCAGCCACGGCGTTACCTTGACGGAGGCGTTCTGGGTCTGGCTGCGCGTCGCCGCGCTCTCCTTTGGCGGTCCGGCCGGGCAGATCGCGGTCATGCACCGCATCATCGTCGACGAGAAGCGCTGGATCGGCGAGGGCCGGTTCCTCCATGCGCTGTCCTACTGCACCCTGCTGCCCGGCCCGGAGGCGCAGCAGCTCGCAATCTACATCGGCTGGCTGATGCACCGCACCCGCGGCGGCATCATGGCGGGCGGCTTGTTCGTGCTGCCCGGCATCTTCGCCATCATGGCACTCAGCTACGTCTATGCCGGTTGGGGCCACGTTGGTGTGGTTGCGGCCCTGTTCTTCGGGCTGAAATCTGCCGTGCTTGCGGTGGTGCTGCAGGCGGTGGTTCGTGTCGGCTCCCGGGCGCTGCGCAACCGAGCAATGCTCGGGATCGCCGCCGCCGCATTCATCGCCATCTTCTTCGGAGGCGTGCCCTTCCCGCTCATCATCCTCGCGGCCGGACTGCTCGGCTGGCTCGGCACCCGGGCGGGCTCCTCCCTGTTCCAAGTGGGCGGCGGCCATGGCTCGGGCCAAGGGAAGGGCCTTGCGGAAGCCGATAGCCTGCTCGGCGAGGAGATACCCGAGCACGCCCAGGCCACCGTCGCGGGCGTGCGGCGTGCCGCCGGCGTATGGCTCGTCCTCTGGCTGGTGCCCGTGGCTGCCTTGCTGCTGGCCCTCGGCACTGACAACACGTTCAGCCGCATCGCGCTGTTCTTCAGCAAGATGGCCGTCGTCACTTTCGGCGGCGCCTACGCCGTGCTGGCCTACGTCGCCCAGCAGGCGGTCGAGCACTATGGCTGGCTGCGCCCCGGCGAGATGCTCGACGGGCTCGGCATGGCGGAAACGACGCCCGGACCGCTGATCATGGTGACCCAGTTCGTCGGCTTCATGGCGGCCTACCGCGACCCCGGCGCGCTGCACCCTATGCTGGCCGGCACCTTTGGCGGGCTGCTGACCACCTGGGTGACGTTCACGCCGTGTTTCCTGTGGATCTTCCTCGGCGCGCCGTTCATCGAGCGCCTGCGCGGCAACAAGGCGCTGAGCGGGGCGCTCGCCGCCATTACCGCCGCTGTGGTGGGCGTGATCCTGAACCTGGCCGTGTGGTTCGCGCTGCACACCTGGTTTCACGAGACCCGGCCGCTGCGGGCCATGGGCTTTAGCTTCGACTCGCCCGTGCTCGCCAGCCTCGACGCTTGGGCGCTGGCGCTCTCGGCCGCCGCCCTGGTCGCGGTGTTCCGCTTCAGGATAGGCATGATCCCGACCCTGCTGGCCTGCTCGGTCGCCGGGATCGCCCTGCATGTCATAGGTATAGCTCGATGAAGCGGCGCACGATCCTCGGGACCGCACTCGTTCCTGGCTGCCGATCCGCCGCTGCAGGGGCGCAGGGTGTCGCGGGCAATCTCGACCTGTTCCGCAATCCCATCGGACCGCTGCCGCCGGAGTTCAGGACGTCGTGGCGAGCGTCCGCATGGGCGCTCTCGCCCCGAGACTGAGTGACGCCTCGCGGCTTCGCTGTTCCGGACGCGGTCTGAGGACAAGCGCCGTCGCAAAACCGATATGCTGTCGGTCTCGACCTGCCTCATCCTGGAAAAGGCGCCGACACTGCCGGGGTTGGCCAACCTCCGGCGCGGGTCTAACAACCGGGTTTAGGGCGCGGCCACGCGCCACCCATGGAAGCCCTTATGCCCCCCACGACCCACGACTCTTCTGCTGCCCGGCGTCCCCACAGCTTTTTCGAGCTGGTCGCAGCCCAAAACAACTTCGCCGAGGCGTCGTCCAAACCTTGCCAGAGCCGCGGATCACAATGGAGCTTGTAGGCTTGCGGCTGTCCCGCGTCGCCGTGGTCATCCCTGCCTGGAACGAGGCCGAGGCGATCGGCCCGGTGGTAACGGAAGTATTGCAGGAGGGGGTCGGCTTGGTCATCGTGGCCGATGGCGGCAGCACGGACGGGACCCAGGGCGCAGCACGGGCGGCGGGCGCGCAGGTGCTGGATGCCGGGCGCGGCTATGGCCGGGCTTGCGCCGCGGGTGCGGCAGCGGCACCGCCGTCATGCGACGTGATCGCTTTCATGGACGGTGACGGCGCCGACTGCGCCGACCAGTTGCCGCGCCTGGCGCGCCCGGTGCTGGACGGCACGCAGGATTTCACCATAGCGTCGCGGACCTGGGGCGTGCGGGCGCCGGGGTCGATGAGCTGGCACCAAGTGCTGGCGGGCGCGGTGGCCGGCCGGCTGATCGGGGCGCTGTACGGCGTGCGCTACACCGATATGTGCGCCTTCCGCGTCATTCGGCGGGATGCTCTGGTCCAGCTTGGCATGGCCGAGATGAGCTATGGCTGGAACATCGAGATGCAGATGAAGGCGGCCCGCCTGCGGCTGCGCATCGCGGAGCTGCCCGTGCCCTACCGGTGCCGGGCTGGCGGTGCGTCGAAGGTCGCTGGGTCGCTGCGCGGCACACTGCGCGCCTCGGTCAGGATCATTGCGACCTTTGCAAGGGTCGCGTCGGCCGGTGCACGGCCGTGATGCCGAATCAGTCCACGACGGTTAGAACCCATAAAGCCGCCGCGGATTGTCCACGAGGACCCTGGCCCGGGTCGCCGCATCGGGTACCCACTCGGCAAGCAGGCTGAGCACGCGTCCGTCATCGATCGGCTGCGCGGGTGCCAGGTCGGTCGGCTTGCGGGTCGCGATGACCGCGCTGTCCGGATAATGCCAGGCTGCTGCGCGCCGGCGAAGTGATCGAACACGACGGGCATTGGCAATGCCGCCAGTTGCGCCTTGAGCGGGGCGATGACGGATAGGCGCGAGTAAATCTGCAGGTGCCAGGGGCGGTCGCCGATCTGTTGGACAGCGTCCTGCAGCCGCCTGGCGGAGGCCGCAGGATCGATGACGCCGGCCTGCTCCAGGTTGACGCGGATGCCGCGGATGCCGGCCCGCGCCAGACTATCCAGCTCGGCCGGGCCGGTGCTGGCGCGATCACCGCGACCCCACGCGCCCGCTCGGGGCCAAGCTGCCGCATCCCGTCCAGCGTCGCCGCGTTGTCCGTACCGTACACGCTCGGCGTCACGATCACGACGCGGTCCATATGCAGCGCGTGCTGCAACGCCAGCAGCTCGTCGGCCGTGGCGGTGGGCGGCGTATAGACGCGCCCGGTCCAGAACGGAAATTGCTGTGGGTCGGGAAACACGTGGACGTGGCAGTCGCAGGCGCCTGGCGGGATCGCAAAAGCCACCGACGTTCGAGCGGTCGGGGTCGGGGCTTGGGCAACTCCTGACCGTATCCTGCCAAGCGTGGCAGCGGGGAACAGGGCGGCAAACTTCAGGCCGTTCCGGCGTGATACCATCGTGCAGTTCCTCCCAATCTCGATCGACGCCTCTGCGGGCGCGTTGTCGAACTACATTATGCTTAAGCGGTCGCTCCGATAAAAAGCTGACCACTTATCGCAGCGGGCGGAAGAAGGTCCTGATCTCGTCGGCCAATGCCTCCGGCTGCTCCATCGCCGCAAAGTGGCCGCCGCGCGGCATGACGGTCCAGCGCCGGATATCGGAGTAGCTGCGCTCGGCGATCGAGCGCGGCGGATGCAGCATCTCATGCGGGAACTCGCAATAGCCCATCGGCACGTCCACGGTCTGGCCAACGGGGATCGACGACGGGCCGTGCATGCGGGCGTAGTACGGCCAGAACGATGACCCGATCGCCCCGGTGAACCAATAGAGCCCGATATTCGCCAGCAACTGGTCCCGGGTGAACACCGACAGGACATCGCCCGCGCAGTCCGACCAGGCCCGGAACTTCTCGACAATCCAGGCGGCAAGCCCGGCTGGCGAGTCCGAAAGCGCGAAGGCGAGGGTCTGCGGCCGGGTTCCCTGGATCATCGAGTAGCCGGCGCCCTCCCGCAGCCAAACCTTGAGCTCGTCCGTGAAACGCTGCTCGTCCGGGGACGCTGCCGGCTTGTCCAGATCACGCGGGACCGCCAGCATGTTCAGATGGATGCCAGCCAGCTTGTCCGCGTGCACCGCGCCGAGCCGGGATGTGATGATCCCGCCCCAGTCGCCGCCCTGCGCCGCAAAGCGGGAATAGCCGAGCACGCCGGTCATAAGGTCCGCGAAGCAATCCGCGATCGCCTCGACGCCGAACCGCTCCTGGCCGGGCCGGAACGACAGGCCATAGCCCGGCAGCGACGGCGCTACCACGGTGAAGGCATCCGCCGGATCACCGCCGAAGCGCGCAGGATCGGTCAGGCGCGGGATCAGCTCCAAGAACTCGAACACCGAGCCGGGCCAACCGTGCGAGAGCAGCAGCGGCAGCGGCGCCGGCCCCTGGCCGGACACATGCAGGAAATGCAGGTCGATGCCGTGCAGCGGCACGGTGAACTGCGGGAAGGCATTGAGCCGGCCCTCCTGCGCGCGCCAATCGAACGCGGTCCGCCAATACTCGACCAGGCTCTCCATAAAGGCGACGTTGGTGCCATAGGCCCAGTCCGGGCCGGGCGCCTGATCGGGAAAGCGGGTGCGGCCGAGCCGCTCGCGCAAATCGGTCAGATGGTCTTCGGGAATAGCGATGGTGAAGGGTGTAGGCTGCATGGGCAGGCAGGTAACACCAGAAGCGCCGGCATTTAAAGGGGCAGGCGTTCCGGTCAGCAGACGCGCGTCAGGCTGCCGTCATTGACGAAGCGGGTACCGTCGTCAAAGCTGCGGCCAAGGGAAGGCGGAACAACGATGGACACGAGCGCTGCACCATCCGCCGGAATCCTGTCCGGATTGCGGGTGTTGGAACTGGGCCAGGTGCGCGCCGGGCCATTCGGCGGGGTGATCTTCGCCGATTTAGGCGCGGAGGTGCTCAAGATCGAACGGGTGGATGGCAGCGACGAAGGCCGGCGGATGGGCGTCCGTTCCACAACGGCGATTCCATCAATTTTCAGGTGTTCAACCGTGGCAAGCGCTCGGTCGGGCTCGACCTGAAGACAGCGGCGGGCCTGGCGGCGCTCGATGGTCTGGCGGCGGGTGCTGACGTCCTGCTTCACAACCTTCGCCCGGGCGCTGCCGAGGCGCTCGGGATCGGCGGCGCGGCCCTGTGCGCCTGCCATCCGCGGCTGATCTATTGCGAGATGTCGGCATTCGGGCATGTCGGGCCGGACCGGCTGCGGCCGGGCTACGAGCCGCTGCTGCAGACCTATAGCGGCCTGTCCAGCACCAACGGCGGCCCGGGCGATACGCCGATGCGCATGGGCGCCTCGCTGTGCGACCAGGGCACCAGCATGTGGGCGGTCATCGGTGCGCTCGCGTTGCTGCAGCGGTGGCATTCGAGCGGGCAGGGCGGGGTCGTGAACGTTTCACTGCTGGAAACCGTGCTGAGCTGGACCGCGGCGAAGATCGACGCGCTCGCCAACCAGGGCCAGGCGCCTCATCGGCACCGGTCCGGCCATCCGGACTTCGTGCCGTACGAGGCGTTCGAGGCAGCCGACGGACCCTTTCTGATCTGTGTCGGCAACGACCGGCTGTTCGCGAAGCTTGCGGCCGTGCTGGGCCGGTCCGGCTGGACCACGGACCTGCGCTACATCGACAACCGCGTCCGGCTGCAGAACCGCGATGCCTTGGTGGGTGAGATGCACGCGCTGCTTGGGCTGCAGCCGCGGCAGCACTGGATCGCGGCGCTCGATGCGGCGGGCGTGCCCTGCGCCCCGATCAACAGCCTTGCCGAGGCGCTTGAGCAGCCGCAGGTGCAGGCACTGGGGCTGTTTCAGCGGGTTCCCGGCGAGGACTTCACGCTGACCGGCCTGCCGATCTCGTTTGACGGGGCGCGCCCGCAGATCCGGCACGCGGCGCCAGGGCTGGGCGACAGCACGGAGACGGTGCTGAACGACCCCGCGCAGCCTCAGGTACAGACATCGCGGGCAAGTCCGGTGCTTCCATCTGCTCCGAATACGCCTTAAACCGTCACTCCCAACCCTCGCATGAAGCGCTGGCGGATCAGCGCGGGATCGCGCTCCGTGGTGCCGGCCGCGGGCTGGCTGTCGATGCGGGCGGCGATCAGATGCGGGCCGGGCTGGGCTAGGCACCGATCGACCATCTGTTCGAACACCGCTTCGTCGGCCGCCCAATGGCTGCTCGCGATGCCCGCGCCCTGAGCGATCGCCACCAGGTCGGCGCGGGCCGCCGTTGCCGTCGGTTGCGCGCCGGTGATCTGGTAGCAGGCGTTGTCCATGACGATGACCAGCAGGTTGGCTGGCGCAATCGCCCCTATGGTGGCGAGGCAGTTGAGCTGCATCAGCAGGGATCCGTCGCCCTCCAGGGCCACCACCCCGCGCCCGGGCTGCGCCAGAGCCACGCCCAGGGCGATGGGGCAGGCCAGCCCCATGCTGCCAAGCATATAGAAATTTTGTGGACGCTGGCCGGTCATCCAAAGATCAAAGTTCGTGTTGCCGATGCCGCCGATGACCGCTTCCTCACGGTGGAGCCGGGCCACGAGCCTGCGTGTCAGGTCGTAGCGGTTCATCACTTTGCGATTGGCATGATGCGGCGAAGGCTGGGTGCCCATTTGCCCTGCTACCCGAACGCCTTGCCGCCGGTCAGCAACGGCGACAGGATCAATGCGACAGGCGCCTGGGTCGCCACGGCCTGCTTGATGGAACGATCGGCGATAAACGCCAACTCGTCCAGCCGGGTGATAGTGTGGTGTTCCACGCCCAAAGCGTCCAGCACCGGACGCATGGTCCGGCACACCATAGCCTGCCCGAGGTTGAACTCCCCAAGCGTTCCGCGCTCCGAAACCACCATGAGCAGCGGGATCTGGTAGGGCACCGCCAGGGACGCCAGCGCATTGGGCAGAGTGGCGAAGCCACTGGTCTGCATGGCGAGAACGCCGAGCATCCCGCCCATCCAGGCGCCGGCGACGATGCCCAATGCCTCCTCCTCCCGAGTGGCCGTCAATGTGGTGAAGTGCGGGTCGGCATGCACGCCCTGAATAAGCGGAGTCAGCACGCGGTCGGGCACGTAGGTGAACAGGCGCACCGCATTAGCCTTAAGAACACCGTGCAGCGTGCCATGCCACGTTCCCGCCTGAGCAGTCTGCATCTCAGTCACGTCATGCCGCATTCGTAAACACTAGAGGGGATGCTCCATTGTGCGCAAGGTGCGGCTGTTCAGGAATCGGGTGTCTCGCTCATTGCAGACACTGGCTGTCGGCGCTTTGATCAGCTCCTATTCTTTACACTCACCAGCAACGTCGTCCCCTCCAGCCCCACAACCTCCAGCAACGATCCCGCTGCCGGCGCCGAACGGTCCGCCATCCGCGCCGGCCACATGCCATCCCCCAGCGCCACCCGGCCCTCGCCGCCCTCGAACGCCACCGCCCGACACGTCTGGCCGATCAGTCCGGCGTTGGGCGCATTGACGGTGTCGATCCGCGGCCCCCGGCCCCGCACCCGCCAGGCGGCGGCGATCAGCGTGGCGGTGAGCGCCACGAACACCACAACCTGCCAAACGCCATTCAGGCCCAGCCACTCCGCACCAATCCCCGTGCCGCACGCAGCCAGGCCGATCGGCAGCAGGAACACGCCGGGCGCCGCCATTTCGGCCGCACAGCCCAACAGGCCCGCGATGACCCAAATCGTGCCGGCAGTCATGCGGCCGGGTCGCGGCCCAGGCGCATCGCCTCGATCGCCTGGGTGATGCCGCCGGCCAGCGCGCCGGTTTCGATCGGTATCACCAGCGTGCGCCCGCTGGGGTTCGCCGCCAGCTTGCCGATCGCCTCCACATATTTTTGCGCGACGAAATACCGCAAAGCCTCGCCGCCGCTGCCCTGCGCGGCCGCCGCGACGACCTGAGTGGCGCGGGCCTCGGCCTCCGCCAGGCGTTCGCGCGCCGTGGCGTCCTTCATCGCGGCCTCCAGGCGCGCCTCGGCCTCCAGCACCGTCGCCTGCTTCTGCCCCTCGGCGCGGGTGATGGTGGCCTCCCGCTCGCCCATGGCGCGGGCAACCGTGGCGCGGCGCTCGCGCTCGGCGGTCATCTGCAGGTTCATCGCCGCCACCAGGTTCGCCGGCGGCTCGATCTTCCGCAGTTCCACCCGGCTGACCTTCACGCCCCAGGGCGCCGTCGCGTGGTCCAGCGTCACCAGCAGCTTGGCGTTGATCTCCTCCCGCCCCGACAGCGCGCCGTCCAGGTCCATGGCGCCGATCACCGAACGGATATTGGTCATCGCCATGCTGGCCAGCGCCTGCACCAGGTTCTGCGCGCCGTACGCGGCCTTGGCCGGGTCGAGCACGCGGTAGTACATGATGCCGTCCACCATCACCGCGGCGTTGTCCCGGGTGATGACGGCCTGCTCGGGGATGTCGAGCACGATCTCCTGCACGTTCATCTTGTGCCCGACCCGCTCGACCAGCGGCAGCATCAGGTTCAGGCCGGGCTGCAGCAGCCGGGTGAAGGCGCCGAACCGCTCGACGGTCCAGACCTGGCCCTGCGGCACGGTGCGCACCCCCAATCCCACGCCGAGCACGACGACGAGGGCGAGTACGATCAATGCAATCAGCATGGGGCAATGCCTCCTGAACAGCGTGCATTCGGGCGCCGAAATCGCATGCACCATGGAAATGGTTACGGTCTGGTTAAAAATCATCCATCGTCGCCAAAGCCTCGGCTTGCCCGGCCATGCTCCGCCCCGTAAGACGGCGTCAAGCAACGGGGAGCACGCACATGGCTGACGATCCGACACCGCAGGGCCTGTTCGAGCGCGGCTTGCCGATCCGGCGGGAGGTGCTGGGCGCCGAATACGTCGATGCCTCCCTCGCCAACGCCAACGACTTCATGGCCGAGTTCCAGCACATCACGACCGAGATGTGCTGGGGCTACGTCTGGCCGCGTCCCGGCCTCGACCGCCGCACCCGGTCGCTGCTGAACCTCGCGATGCTGACCGCGCTGAAAGCGCCGGCCGAACTCAAGCTGCACGTCCGCGGCGCGCTGACCAACGGCGTCACGGTGGACGAGATCAAGGAGGCGCTGCTGCACGCGACGGTATATTGCGGCATTCCCGCCGGGCTGGAGGCGTTCAAGGCGGCAAACGAGGTGCTGGTCGCCGAGGGCGCTGTCGCGGCCAAGCCGTCCGCCAAGCCGGGGTAGCGCGCCGGGGCCGGCCCTCCGGCTAAGCCAGCGCCATGGCCGGCTGCGGCACGCCGAGCCGGTCGCGCGCTGCCGCATACTCCCGCACCAGCCGCGCCACCAGCGCCGCCGCCGGCACCACCGCATCCACTGCGCCAATGCCCTGGCCCGAGCCCCAGATATCCTTCCATGCCTTCGGCTTGTCGCTGCTGAAATTCATCGCCGACGGGTCGGACGCCGGCAGGTTCTCCGGATCGAGCCCGGCCGTCTCCAGGCTCGCCCGCAGGTAGTTGCCGTGCACGCCGGTGATGAGGTTGGTATAGACGATGCTGTCGGCGCGCCCGTCCACCACGGCCTGCTTGTAGCCCTCGGCGGCGTTGGCCTCGACTGTGGCAATGAACGCCGAGCCGATGTAGCCGAAATCCGCCCCCATCGCCTGCGCCGCCAGCACCGCCGACCCGGTGGCGATCGCGCCCGACAGCGCCACTGGGCCGTCGAACCAGGCGCGGATCTCCTGCATCAGCGCGAACGGCGACAGCGTGCCGGCGTGCCCGCCCGCGCCCGCCGCAACGGCGATCAGGCCGTCGGCGCCCTTCTCGATCGCTTTGCGCGCAAACCTATCGTTAATGATATCGTGCAAGACGATGCCGCCATAGGAATGCACCGCGTCGTTCAATTCAGGCCGGGCGCCGAGCGAGGTGATCACCAGCGGCACCTGATGGCGGACGCAGACCTCCAGGTCCTCCTCCAGCCGGGCGTTGCTGCGATGGACGATCTGGTTCACCGCGAATGGCGCCGACAGACGGTCCGGGTGGTGCGCGTCGTGCGTGGCCAGCGCGTCCTGGATGCGCTGGATCCAGTCGGCGAGCACCGGCGCGGGCCGGGCGTTGAGTGCCGGAAACGACCCCACGACGCCCGAGGTGCACTGCGCGATCACCAGGTCGGGGTTCGAGATGATGAACAGCGGCGACCCGATCACCGGGATGGCAAGGCGCCCGGCCAGCATGCGGGCCAGGTTGGGGGTAAGCGACATGGGCGGGTTTCCTCGGGTTTGCCGCGATCCTGCCACGGCCGGGGCGGGCGCGGTCAAGTGGGGGCGATCAAGTCTCCCAGGGGTTGATGACCGGCACGCCCATAGGCCCGAAATCGGCCACGTTGCGCGTGATCACCGTCATTCCGTGGACAAGCGCCGTCGCGCCGATGAATGCGTCGCGCTCGGGTCGCCGAACCGGGACGTGCAGCGCCGCACAACGCCGCCCGACCGCCGTATCGATCGGCAGGATGTGGCTTCGAAATGTCGGAAGGACGGATCGCTCCAGCCATTCCCGCAGGATGCTGCCCTGGGCGGCATCCCGGCGTTCCAGGCGCAAAATGCCGTACTCCAGTTCTAAAACTGTGATGGACGACAGGAACAACGTTGCGGTCGGCACCCGGCCTGCCCAAGCAGCCACATTCCTATCCGCCTTGCCCCTTTTAATTTTCCGAAACTCGGAGACGACATTCGTGTCCAAGATATACATCAATGAAAGCTGAACATCAGGAGAAGTCAGGCTCGCGGAACAGCGGACCCTGCAGGCGTGGCGGATCGAACTCGATGTCCTCGGCGCCCGGCATCGCCAGCAGGTCGGCGATGCTCGGCTCGTCGCCGCTCAGCCTGCGGTAGTCCTCAATCGTCAGCAGGACATGCGCCGGGACGCCGCGGTCGGTGATGAACACCGGACCATCTGCGGCGGCCCGCTTTGCGCCGCTGGTATCCTGGTTGAACTCGCGGCTTGTCCTGGTCGTAATATGCATCGCCTCTCTCCATCACTATGTAGACACGTTACTACATGACACATCGATGCGCAACGGCTAAAGGTGCTAGAAGCGGATTGACGCGCGCCGTGTTGGGACCGAAAACTACCCGTACGAGCAACGGCGCCCGCAACGAGGCGCTGCCGGAGGGAACCCATGCTGAAACGCATCGCCGCTGCCGCCATCGCCGCCTTCGCCCTAGCCGTCCCCGGCATGGCGCGGGCCGACGAGGTCGTGCGCATCGCCTACATCGATCCGCTTAGCGGCTCGCTGGCCGCCACCGGGCAACTGGGCGAGCAGCATTTCCGCTTCGCCATCGACCGGGTGAACGCGAGCGGCGCGGCCGGGGCAGGGCGCAAGCTGGAGTTGGTGGCGCTCGACAACGAGGTCAGCCCGGAGAAGTCGCTGACTTTGCTGCGCAAGGCGATCGACGACGGTGTGCGCTACGTGACCCAAGGCAACGGCTCCTCCGTCGCGTTCGCGCTGTCCGATGCCATTGCCAAGAACAACCGCCGCGCGCCGAATCAGGCGGTGATGTACCTGAACTACGCCGCGGTGGACCCCGGCCTCACCAACGACAAGTGCAATTGGTGGCATTTCCGCTTCGACGCCGACAGCGACATGAAGATGCGGGCGCTCACCGACTACCTGGTCAGCCAGCCGACAGTGAAGAAGGTATATATCTTCAATCCCGACTACTCGTTCGGCCAGTCGGTGGAAAAAGCGGCGCAGGCGATGCTGGCGAACCGCCGGGCCGACCTGCAGGTGGTGGGCGCCGAGCGGGTGCCGCTCGGCAAGGTAAAGGATTTCACCCCATACGTGCAGAAGATGCAGGCCGCCGGCGCCGATGCGGTGGTGACCGGCAACTGGGGCGCCGACCTGACCCTGCTGGCCAGGGCGGCGCAGGACACCGGTTACAAGGGCGTCCTCTTCACCTACTACATGGGGTCGAGCGACGTGATCGCCGGGGCCGGCACCGGCGGCAAGGACTACGCGCAGATCAGCGAATACCACGCGAACCTCGGCATCCCCGAGCTGGAGACGATGGCGGCGGCGTTCGAGGCCAAGTACGGCAATCAGTTCTACTACTGGCGCGTGGTGAACGAGATCGACATGCTGGCGGCGGCGATGAAGCAGGCCAACAGCTCGGACCCCGCCAAGGTCGGCCAGATCCTCTCGACCATGGTGCAGAAGACGCCGCTGGGCGACGCCACGATGCGGGAGGACAACCACCAACTGCTGCAGCCGATGTTCGTGTCCGAACTGGAGCCTGGCATGAAA
>JAABUS010007271.1_pt1 | contig 12841 bp, 7 predicted proteins | sample 5560161 | NCBI WGS metagenome assembly JAABUS01 (sample SAMN10711885, study PRJNA513376) | rock metagenome | isolation source: Antarctica rocks | place: Antarctica: Victoria Land, Trio Nunatak nord | collected 2016-01-04 | reverse complement strand
TAATCCGTGCACGAAGACGATGTCGATGCTCGCATCTGTGCCTCCATCGTACAGCTGTTTAATGCCATAATTTTGACCTTCGCTTATAACCGCCGGACCAGCTGTTGTCTGGGTGGCCGCCGATGACAAGATATCAATTCTAGGCGATAGGTGTGGGGTTAGGCTTTGCGGGGCGGTTGCTCGCGACGGCGAACCATGTGATTGTTCGAGTATGGGAGGATCGACTGCAGATGTTTGTGAGCTTGACTTTTTGGAGCGAAGAGATTTACTGAGTTTGGAAAACATCTTGTCATGGTCTTGCGACGTTGTTCTGAATGCCCCTTCGCACATCAGGACAGCCTCACGTTGTAGTTACGCGCTACAGCAATGATAAGAAGGGTGTATCTTATTGGCTGGGCAAATCTACCAATCATCATACCAGAACGACAATACCCTAGGTTAGGGCTACGGATCTTGGGAAGTATACCTTTATGCGTCTACCCAGCTGAGTTTAAACGTCTTGGCTCCAAGCCCTCGCCACTTTACGAATCTCATAAGCATTGATACAGAATCAAGTGACAGAGTTCTCGAAAACATCGGATCTGGTCCCTCCGATGAAGGAAAAGAAAAGGCGGACTTCCACCATCTTATCACCAGGTTGCTGAGAGGTTGGGCCGATGGAACTCGCGGAGACGTGAAAAGGTGAAGGTGAGTTAGTGAAGCAGCAAGGCAAAAAGAAGGTCAGAACGTCTGCACATAATTGGAGAGTGCGCCAAGTTTGACGATAAATGTCGTTGAGATATCGGGAACTCGGAGCTATGCTCGTAGTCCTGCGTGCTGGACGTACCTAATGCAGATTTGGATAGCGTGTAGAGTACTGGGCGCCCTCTGGTTGTGTGCCCCACTGCTGCTGATGCTGCCGTGGCTGCTGCGAAGAGCTCATTTGCCACGTCGGGGCTTGCTGCAGTTGTTTCTGCTTCGACAGCCAAAGGGGAAAAGCTCAAGGAAAAAATATGAAGACACCGTCGTCTCTTTGCTTCATGCCCAGGTGACAGGAATAGCATTACACAGCACCAGACCCAGCGTGTCTTGCATTTCGTTTCAGTAAACAACGTTGGTCAAAAGCATGCCTCGAAAGTCTAATTAGATACAGCGGCCCTCTTCCTCATTGTGCCGGCCCCAAATTTCAGACTGGCTGGGAAAGGACTCGTGAAAGACATCGAAGAGCAGCCATTTCTTCAGTCAAAGGAGCCAAGACAGCCACTTCCTAATAGTGATGCGGAGTGTCTGATTTCGTGTCACGTAATGGTCTTCAGTGCATGTGAGGGGCGGGGCTTTAGTGAACTTTTTTCCTGGAGAACATATCTAGGCTTGGCGCTGCCACCATGAATCACACTTGTACTTCGTGTCGCCCATAAGTAATTAATCTGACACGGTGATCAGCTGGGCAGAATCTGCTAAATCTGATTGATGCCCTTCGACGCCTCTTCTAGCTCAACCGCTTGTATCAATACCTAGTACCTACCTTACCTAAGGTACTCAGACTTACGACGGCTAAGCCTACGGCAGACCATATCGTGCAAACTGAAATAACTCAAATCTCAGATGTTGAATGTTGAACGTCAGGCGAGCGAGGCTGTGAACCCATCTCAAAATTCAAAACTCATCTCATAGATGTTAATCTGATGTTCGTAGTTAGTAATATAAACATAGAATGATCTTCTCATATCAATATGATTCTCAACGAACTCAAGCAAAAACACATATCTTTGCTCATTACAGTAGTAATTAATGACTCATGATCTGATCAGACAGATCATAGACTTGCAGTCGTTTTCTAGCTAATCAATGTAAACATAGTATGTTTTTCTCATACTGATATGAATGAGATGCTGATCACAATGACTCTAGCATAGACATCATATTTATGTACATCACTCAGTCGAAAGAAATGCAACGTGACACAACGTGACTCAAATACATCATCATCACTTTATTGAAGCAAAAGAAGACTTGAAGAGTAAATAAACAAGATATATAGCTAAAGCACTTCTTTCTCGTTGAGCTGAATAATGAAGAAAACATCAAGAAGATATTAAGAAAATGATAGAAAAAACATCAAGAAAATGATGAAGAAAACAATGATGAGATGACAGTGATGAGATTGACAATGATGAAGATAATAATGATGAGAATGATTGACTTTATATCAATATAAAAACAATAAATATCTGACTTTATATCAATATGAGAACAATAGACATCATCACATTATCTTCTCAACAACATTATTTTATTCACATCACATTTTCTTGATTATTCAACTTAATTACTTACTATCTCATTTACTAAAGTAAAGTATTCTGACAAGCTGTTTTGTTGTGAATATCACGCATTTAATCAATATTTTTATTTTATCTTAACATCAACATTTGAATCTGAACTCATTAATATAACTTCATCTTGTCAATTAATCTTACTTTCATTTATCTACAACTTGTCACATTACATCTCTGTATCAATATCAACTAAATGCTGAGTTCACTGACGTGTTTATATAATGCACATCTCACTTAATCAGTCAGAATAGTGAATAACAACTTATCTTCTTTCTTTATTTTGCATTCTCACACTCTCACATTCTCATTTTGTCAAATTATCACTTGTTGTATTACATTTTACTATCAGATTCTAATTATTAAATTCATTAATACATCTTTTAAAATAGTTTTATCATGATCTTATTTCATCTTATCTTCACATCTTTACATCTTTACATCTTCACATTTATCAAGATGTTTTGCAAGAAATAAACAATAAATTTAGTGAGTTATCATTACATTGATATAAAGTTAACATTCTCATCAAAGAGCATCATCAGCATCATCAATGATATAAGTGACATGATCAACAGCGAAATCAACAGTAAAATTAACAGCAAAATCAACAGCAAAATCAACAGCAGAATCATCAGCAAAATCATCAGCAAAATCATCATCTTTATTATCTGTATCATCTGATTCATTTACATCATTTGATTCATCTACATCATCTGCATCAGTTATGTCATTCAAACTTAATCTTGCATTCAAAGAAAAGTTGATATGTTTATTGACTTACTTTCATATTAAAATAAAGTTGATATATCAAGACATCATCTGTTTCAATCACATCAACAAAGTTGAAAGAATCATCAATGTCACATACATTTGTAAAATTCAGAGATCAACTGATATGATTATTGAATTATCTTCATATTGATATGAAGCTAATGTGCTTTATAGACAAAAGTTTAAACATTCACTCACTTGAAGAAGATAAATTTATTTGATGAGTTAAATGAAATCTTTATCAACTGCATCATGAACGAAGCAAAGCTCACAGTTTATATAAACTTTAAGAACAAGAGAAATTTTCGCATGTTTTGATTTAACTACTCAGTGATTGAGTCTTAAAAGTTATACAAGAAAATAAGTGTTGAAGTTAAAACTACGTCAATAGTCAAGAATACTCAGAAAGTAATCATGAAGCAGAAAGAACATTTGTTAAAATCATTGATAATAATTTGAAAGAAGATGAAACTTCTCTCATCACAAAATATGCTCAAGCAAGTCAAACTTGCACAGATTCTAGTCAATCTCTTTTTATACATGTATAAAAGTATGAAAACAGTGAATCTTAGAACAAATGAAGCAGAACAACGACAGAAAATGATCATTTTTAAGCTTGCAATGATTTGAGATCAGAAAATTTCTGTCTTCAATCTTCAAAATGTCTTGAAAATCTCACATCTGAAACTCTTTAAAGAGAAGCATTTTTTGAAAATTATTAACAAAATACATAATCTCTTTCAGTCTTTATCAAGTTTATTCTTATCATCGCGATTCATATTCACATTTGAATCAAAAATAGTCAATTCATATTCTTTAAAAATGATATTAAAGATTTACAAATTAAACTGAATGCATGATTTGAATCACTTCAAGTTACAGAATAATGATGATCAATCTCTTGTTATATCTTTCGTTATATTTGCAATGTTTCTCATACTAGTATGAAACAAGAATTGAATCACAAGATATATCAAAAAGCTGAATGAGTACATCAATGAGTATATTAATGTAAATCTTCTTACAATGTCAAAGAACTGCATTTCAAATATTGATTTTCATCACTATGTTAATGATGAGCAGTGAAGAAATGAGATTCATCAACAGCTGACACTTTCAATCTTAAGACTGAACTTTTCTAATGTTTTGTTTCAATGTATCAATGATATGAAAAAGATTCTTTTGAAAAATTCAACTATGCTCTGAACAATCATACTCAACTGATTGAAGAAATTATCTGCAGAAATCAAGATTGCATTTATCTATACTTTAAAAATGATGAGCATGAATGATTATTTTTTTGAATATGAAGATGCTTTATTAATGATTATGAAGATTATTGAAGTAAATATCATTGAGAACATTGTTTTTAAGAAGCAAAATTCTCATATTAATATGAAGAATGCATTGATTGATTCAGTTATGATAAATATTATGCTAAATGATATTATGAAAGTTCAGAAAAAATGATTGAAGAGACAGAAAATTATGCTTTCTTCAAGTGAATTAAAACAAATCATCTTCAAAACATTATAAAATGTTTACATCAAGAATTCTACTCATTTTCAGAAAATGTATTTGAACATTGACATCAGAAATTCAGCAGAACTTCTTCGTTGACAATGAGTAATGATTGATACTATATATGTCAATCAACTCAGATCAATCAACGTAATTCAGAAACTGAAGCATGTCACTTCAGCTCAGATTCAGACTTTCAAAAATGTTAAAAGAAAAAAGCATCAAGCTGATATGACTGTCAATGTATGTATTTATCTCAAGAACTTTTCTCATATTAATATGAAGACTGATCTCTTATATTAGCTAGCAGAAATTGAGAACACTAAAAAGTATTTTAATGTTCAAGCTGCTTTCATGAAAAATGAAATACAAGTCGATCTCATGATAGAACTCTGTAAAAAACTTCTTGAAATGATTATCATATCAAGACATGATAACAAGAAATTGCTCAACAAAAGCATGTGCACATTGATCAAATTTAAGTTCAAATTTCTTGATTTACAGATCATTAATGTCATCTTCATGCTACAGTGAATTCTTGACTTTATTTCATCATCTTTTGAAGTCAAAAATTATTCGTTCAATGATCAAGTTACAGATCAGTCTGTGATAAAAGAATCTCAAATCTTTGAAAAATTCATCTGCAACATTATGAGATTAAGAAAAATCTCTACAGCATATCTTTTTCTAACTTTCATGAGCAACTGATTTCATATGAATATAAAGAAGCATAAGTCAATCTTATTATTATGTTCATTCAAGATAGTCTTGAATCAATGATATCAAATGAGAGAAAAGTTCTTTTCTGATTTACATATCATGATTATCTATGAAGATAAGTCATCAGAAGAGTCTTTTCAATCAAAGTTAAACTGAGTTTTCAGCATAACAGTAAGAAATGATTCATACAACTTCATCACATGATCTTTAAAGATCAAATACATGTGAAATCAGATTAATCATAAGATTTTTAAAACTGTTTTTTTAACTAGTTATGACATTTGACATAGTTGCATTCTAAAGTCAAAGACAAAAGTGATTAGAAATAAAGAAAAAGCAAAGATAAAGAATATTATCTATGTATCAAACTGAACTGACAGATTTTCTCTTGTTTTGATGAATGAAGAACATCATCTACGAAATTCTGATATCAAGATATATCTCTCTGTCAATCTGCTTAACTGTGAATATCATTGATTTCTCACAGCTACATCATTCATCAACAATCTGTTGATTAGTAAATCTTTGTATCAATATGAAGCTTTACTCATATGTATTTCAGAACATCAGAGAATTACTTGCTATTTTGTAAGCAAGAATTGAAATAGAAATTCTTAAAAAGAATTCAAATGAGAAATTTCTATCAACAATATTGATGAGAGAACTGATAAAGCTTTTTGAAGTGAATGACATGAATAACAAAGTACTACATCTTTGTATATTATATTCAGTCATGTAAGTCACAGTCTGATTATGACATCATAATATTGATGTAGAAACTTAGTGTGAAGCGCATTATCATCAATGAGCATCTTGATATCATGTGAAACTATTTTTCATATATCAACAATCTAATTTCAATATGTTGCTTTACTGCATTCATTCTAATTTGAAACAAGTAAAAAGCTAAAATCTTCTTGATTTTAATGATGTCATCACATGTCATCAAAACTGTGAATGTGAAATATGCTTAAAATGAAAAGTCAGAAATGCAATGACATTATTGAGCTATAATCAGATGAATTAACTTCATATCAATATGAATTCAGATTGATACAGATTACTTAAGATTTCTCTCAATAATTCTTAAGAACTGATTATTGAGAATTATAAAACAAGATTTGATTGATTAAGTAAAAGTTAAAAAAAAAGTTCTTTTCATTTGTTGCTGATCTGTTTCAACAGTTATGTATCAAGTTTGCATCGACTCAATTAAGCAGACTAGACTCAATCATGCAAATGCTTAAACTATTAATGAATGTGAAGAACATGACTCAGTTCAATTCATCTGAATTCAATATTAAATGACTTATTTCATGCATTCTCAAATCTGATGACAGTCAGTTTATCATCAGAATGATGAAAATTAAGTATTTAATTCATGAATTATCAACGTTGAGATACATTTTCAGTCAAATTCGTGACTATGTTTTCTCAGTTGCAATCTTTGAAACAGTATGAAAAGTCATAGTTATGAAAAACATATCATTGATGACATGATTTTATGAGCATGTGTTGAATCATTTTCACATCTCTATTAAGATCTTAGCTGCATATCTCACAGTGAAAGAGCAAAAAAAAATGATCAATGACTTTAATAATGTTAAGATTGATGTTGTCATTCTTATTATTATGTATGTTGTTAATGCTCAGAGTTTAAATCTTAATTCTTGTTGCTCAAGAGTTTTGATTACAGCATTAGTAATGAACATTGTTGCAAAGATTCAAACATGAAGATGTGTTCTGAAAGCAAGTTACACTTTCATATTAGTATGAAGACTGTGTTAACTGAATACAGATGTTTCAATCACTAAATGTGATAATCATTTAAATCAAAGTTCTCAACAGTCATGATCAGTATAAGAATTTTAAGATCATGAAGAAAGTTCAATCAGAACTAGCGACTTGAGTGAATGATTCAATCATTAAAGAACTTCTGATTATGCTTCTGAATGCAATTAATGAGAATGTTCGCAAAATTTAAGACAATTCAGAAGCATATGCTCTTCAAGAAAAACTTACAAATGATATTTCAACTAATATGCTTAATTATGAATCAGATAAAGATTTGAAACAAGTGCTGACTCAAACAGTTGCAGAAACTTCAAATCTTCATATAAATATAAAGAATTCTTCTAATCAGCTTGAATTCTCTAATCAAATAATCATCACTCACTTTGATTGCAAGATACTAAAGTCTGCAAATATCTGAAATGAATACAGACAAAATGAGAATTATGCAGATCTTTTGTTGAATAAGCAGAAGAAATGAAAAAGACAGTTCAATGTCTTGAAGTCAGAGTATGTTAATGATGCAGATTTCAACTCTTCTTTCAACAATCACATCACAGTAGTTTTGTTGAAAGAAGAGAAAGACTTTGAATATGAGAATGATGATGTCAAATTAAAGAAAGAGAATGAGAAAATATATTAATTGATGTTAACTATCTTTAAACATTTAAGAACTTTATTGAAGAAAAAAACAATAATAAAGCAGAAACATTATGATCAAAAGAAGTTAAATATTCAAATAATGCTGAATCTAGATCTCAACAAGATTTATACTGATATGAATCTGAATGATGTTACAATCTTAAAGTGAGCGTTGATTCTACTATGTCAGACTTGATTTGAGATGAATGCAATTTACATTAAAATAACGTTGCATATTATTTATGATTAGACTGATCATCGAGTCGAGTTTCAAGTTGACATTTTGAACTCAAATCGATATCGAGTCGAGTTGCTCACATTTTCAACTCAATTCGAGTCGAATTGCTCATATTTTCAATTCAACACGACTCGACTCAACTAGAAATTGAGTCAACTTAACTCAACTCATCAAGAACTTGAACTTGACATCAAGAGTGCTAAGAATAGAAACATAAAACAACATGTTTGCTTGTTCTTTGCATTATCTTTTTGCATTACTCATTGCATCATTTTTTCGCATTACTCATTACATCATCTATATACTATTTTCAAGCTATTAACAACTATTATTGTTAATACAAACTATTTTATAAAATGTCTAGTTCGTTGATAACTTTCAATCTGTCTGACGAAAGCATTTTGCATAGTTCATCTTCAGATAGTCTTCATTCTGAAGACTTTGCAAGTTAAGTTCAATGATTTATAAATTTTTCACATCATTTCAAAAAAAAGAAGATTAAACAAGAAGCAATGAACAAAATTTATCAGAATTTTTCACAGCTCAAGATAAGAGAGAATAGCGAGTATGTTCAATGAACTTTGAATACAGATGATTTTTTTCTACAATGATGATCTCAAATCTCTGTTGTCGAGAGTATTTAAAACAAGACTCAAAAAAAGATAGTCAATTCACTCTGATTCAAAAAAGTTAAAGATGATAAGCAATTTAATATATGAAATTACTTTATACAATTAACTTCAATTGTTGAAGAATTGTCTAAAATCTCATGCATAATCTGTCATAAGATTATGAATCATTCAACAGCTTTTAATAGTTTTAGCACATCTGCTATGAAAAAGCATCTTGAATCAGACTTTTGCACAGCGACAGAGCGAAAACGCAAACACTTGCAATCACAGATTGAACTGACTTTCAAATGAGTAAGTCATATCTAATAATGCAAATTGATAATGCAAAATTGACAAACTATTAGAAGAAAAATCATATTAAATTAGTCTCTGTCTTCAATTAAGAGAATTGAGAAGATCAATTATGCAAGATCTTTGTTGACTTATATTGAAAGAGTAGAATGAACAGTATTACATATGATGAAATCTATGCAGATTGTAGAGAGAAGTCGTAGACTGCTCTATCTATATACTGCTAACGTGACTGAGTCGCGACGCGCGATCTTTCTCCTGACGCTAGTCTACGAAGAGCTGCTAGAAACGAGTCTGTCATCGCACTTCTCAACACTTTCACTCGATGCTTGCGAGTTTCTCAGCTTTCACTGCTTTTCAGTTTCAGTTGTTCAATGAATCTCTTGAAGTTCTGTCGAGATAGTGACTTGATCAATTCGTCTGCTATTATATCTTGACTAGAGACGAAGTTCACTGAGATCTGATTCTTCTTGTGCAGATTTCGAATGTGATGATAAGCGACGTCAATGTGCTTCGATCATTCGTGAATATGAGCATTCTTAATCAGCATAAGAGTCGCTTGATTATCTTCTTTGAGCTGCGTGAGTGAGACAGATTGATGAGTAATCTTCTCAAGAATATCGACGCGACTGTGACTGATGCTTAAGTACTTTGTCAGATTCATGTTCTTGAGCACTTGACTGATTCATAGACTCTTCTTGACGCAGATTGATAGAGTCATGTACTCTGTCTCGATGATCGATGTGACAACAAACTTTTGCTTTCGACTCATTCAGAAGACTGATTCTTCATCAAGCATGTAGATGTAGACGAGAATCGACTTGCGATCTAGTCTGTCTGAGACGTAGTCTAAGTCAGAGTATTTTACTAACTTCATGCTTTCACTGACTTCGTACATGATGTCTAGATCAATGATGAAACGAACGTATCACATCAACTTCTTCAAGACGTGTTCATGATGTTTTGCAGAATCACTGAGATATTGACTTAGTTGATTGAGGACAAAGATGATGTCGAGTCGAGTGTGAATTGCAGCATACATGAGACTTTCAATGACTTGTTGATACTTATGCTGATCGATTCTCACGTCTTCGAGTTCAGCTGAGCGAAGAGCATCATATTCATTCATTGAAAAATCTGTTGCCTTGTGCTTATCTTGCTTCATGTTGAGTCTCTCAAGAACGTCATGAAGGTAGTGAGTTTGATTCATTCGTAAGGTTCGTGCCTTTCTGTTGCGAGTGATTTGAATATCAAGAATTCTCTTCATTTTTCTCAGATTCTTGACTTTGAAAACACATTGAAACTCATGCTTAAATCATTTAATGTTGCTCAATGATTTGCAAATAATGACTATGTCGTCAACGTATAGTAGCAACATGATTTCTTTTGATCTATGAATCAGAAGGCATGAGTCTGCAGCGCATTGTGCGAAGCTGAGTTCAGACAGCGCTGTTACACAGCGATCATGTCAGTCTCATGCAGCTTGCTTGAGATCATAAAGACTTCGAAGAACTCTTAGAATACAGTCAGATTTGACTTTCATTTCAGGCGAAGAAAACATGTAAATAATTTCTTTGAGAAACGACTCAGTAAATGCATTGTTCACATCGACTTGATGAAGTTCGAGATCTTTCATTGTCGCGATAGCTAGAAAGACTCGCAGAGTGTCAAACTTGATGATTGACGCAAAAGTATTCTCGTAGTCAACTTCATGAATTTGAAAGAAATCTCTGATCACTAGTCTTGTCTTCAGTTTGTCAAGAGAATCGTCGACGTGCATCTTTGACTTGAAGACTCATTTGCTTGTTACGATGTTGATCTTTTTGAGCGACACTTCTTCTTGTCAGATTTCGTTGACGACTAGTGTCACAAGTTCTGCGTTGATCGCTTCTTTTCAAAGTTTCTTTCAAACTGAGTTCTGCACTGCGTTTTTGTAAGTGTTCGACGTGAGAATTCTTACTGCCTTAGAGAAATCGAATTCATCGACGTCGAATAATGCTCATGACATGCTTGTGTCACAATCGCTCTCATCGTTGTCAGCTTTCTCTGTGACGAGTCAGATCATCATAGCTTGCAAGATCTTGAATGCGCGATCTTTCAGTTGTTGATTTTCGCTGTCTCTTTTTCTCTTTGAAATGACTACATGCAGAAATGTTTGAACTGCTGACTTCGACGTGCTTGATGCGAAGACTTTCTGAGTGATCTGAACATTCAAGTGAATTTCGCGATCATCTGACGTTTGTGACGTGATCTTGAATAGTGCATTCAAGTTGATCGCGATAGTCTTCAGTGCATTAGTCGATTCAGACGAAACGTCAATCATGAGAGCGTCAGATTTTAAAACATCAGTTGACATGTTATTCTTTGATGATCTTTTCACAGATCTTCTCTCTGAAAGAACGTTGAATGTCTGTTTGCGAAGTTGCAAGTTCATGTCTTTATTCTTTTCATCTTCAGCGAACTTGACAGCGTGACTCTTGATGACTCGATTGAGATCTGAGGCTCAAAGACGATATTGCTTATCGATGTCTTTCACATATTTCATGAATGCGTCGAGTCTGTCTCTGTTCATGAATTTGTCTCGTCTGTCTTCGATTGATAACGACTTGAGATCAACGTGCGAGTAGCATTTGCATTCTCATACTCGTACATGATCAATTGAGAGCTTGATCTCGATGAATGTTTTCTTCGAAATCGTGAGAGCTTCGTCGATCAAGAGTTTCGTGATGATTCAATTTCGCAGATAGACATCTGTTTTTGCAGCTTCTGCTCAGAACTCAATGAGAAGTTCAGCATTCTTGATCATGACTCGCATCGAGTTTTCTGTGATGCATATGACTCTTTCGACTACTTCATTTTGAATTAACATGTGTGAGACAGTGTATTGAGAAGCAATGTCAACTGATGAGCATCAGCTATTCAAGATGACTTTAAGTTTCGTGACGTTGTCGCTGTGTACTGAGAGAAGTCTGACATCGTTGTGAAGCTCTACGCTGAGTTTTCATTTCCGCAAAGCATCTGATGCATCAAATCGTTGCTTCAAAGAAATGCATCAAGTCTTTCTGAAGTGATTGTTCACTATCTCTAGAAAGTACGACTCGCTATCGAGAAACAACGATAGTGATTCACAGATGTCTATGAAGATGAGAATTAAGATACTTGTCTTTCGATCGCTGACGTTGTGTTCTCGTTTGTTGATGAACTTGATGAGCGCACATATCTCACACACATTCTCATGACTGTCGTTGATGAGAATAGATTTTTCCAGAGTGATGACTTTATGAAGCTGACGAAGCTTTGCTGATTTGAGATGAGCGAAACGACGATGTCACAGCTTGTACAACTTGAAGCTTTTGTCATTTGCGAAGCTAAGTTGATCGTAATCAACTTTGATCTCGTTCTCATGATGAATCACGTTAGTGTGAGGCGCAGAATGATCTAGATTCATTGAATCGTCGAGATTCATTGAACTGTGCGTCGCTGAAAATGCTGATGAGATGTCACGCTGCATAGCTGATAGTAATGCAAATTCATCAAGATTGTTTGCAATTCTCTTTACTATGTAGACGTCTTCGCATTCTAGAGTCTCAATCATCTGCTTCTTTCGCTTGTTGTGCATGTACAGATCTTTATCGTCAAAGCTCTCTTGCAAATCTTTCTCACACATTCTTCTTTCAGAAAGAAGATTCACTTCGAGCTTAGAAACATGAAGAACAGAGAACAGCTTGACTGAGTTTTCGTGACGATTTTGCATGACTGCTGTGTCACAGTGATTGACATACAATTTTCCTTCTTCAACTTTGATGATACGTCTCTTAATGCGAATTAGAGACTCACTAAAAAGTCGAAGTTGATCAGTCATGTGCGAGAAGACATCAGAGTCTGCAATTCAGTCGAATTCAGAAATCTTACTGACA
>JAABUS010007269.1_pt1 | contig 12844 bp, 16 predicted proteins | sample 5560161 | NCBI WGS metagenome assembly JAABUS01 (sample SAMN10711885, study PRJNA513376) | rock metagenome | isolation source: Antarctica rocks | place: Antarctica: Victoria Land, Trio Nunatak nord | collected 2016-01-04 | reverse complement strand
CAATCTGGGGGGTTTATGATCGTTGTTGTAGTAGAGGGTGCTATGTCTCCAGGTATCGTTTTCAAAGTGGGGGAAGCAGAAGAATGTGCCTAGCTCGCTCGAATCCAGCTTACAAGAAAGGTCATTAGTTGTTATGTACCAAGCCGTGAACTGCCTTTACCAACCCGATCTCGCTCGCATATGTGCCTGGCATCAAGAGATGCTCATCGTCCACCACGAGGATTTCCCACCTCGACCTTGTAGCAATGGATATCTTGGATATCATCATAAGGCGCGAGTGAGATCGATCGCTCGACTACTCCTCCCCCGCACCCTTCGGCTTCGTCCCATACACAACATGACTATTCGCGCAGACCATGGTTAGCCCCAGAAGCCATCCTTGGCTTGGAGAGGGGGGTTGTTTGGGGAAGAGGAGAATCATTGGGGCAACGGGAGGATAGTTGAGGAAGGAGCGACTCACAAGTCATACTGACAATGCAGCTTCGGATCCCTCAGATCCTTCCTCACGTTCGCCAGGAGGATATGTACCTCCTCCGCAGCCCAGCCCAGGAACTGCGTGTACAGCCGGAGCGTAAAGGCTTCCAGGCCTTCTTCGATTTGGACGAGGTTCCAGCTGCCGATATTTTTCTACGCCTTCTCATCAGCGCTTTGCCCTGCCCCCTCTCTTAGATGCAGACGGGGAACGCCTACCATATGCTTGTCCTTCGCCCACGGCCCAATCGGTATGCGATACTTCTGCGCCACCAGCTTCTCAAACCCCGCGTCCTTCATCCACCCCTCCAGCTTCGTCCCGGGGCACGGATCGCGGCCGAAATCCCGCGACGCCTTCAGCAGCGTGTTCGCCCACTTGGTGATCGCGCGGTCGGGGCCCATGGAGCCGTCTTCGGAGTAGTATGTCAGTTCGAAGTCTTGGAATTCGGCGTAGCCGCCGGGTTTCGTGAAGGTGAAGGCTTGGGACATGAGTTTGGGCCAGTCGACGATGGCGGCGGCCATGTAGCGGGAGTGGACGAAGTCGAATTTCTGGGGGAAGGTCCAGGGCTGTTCGCAGTCGTCGATTTCGAATTTGACGTTTGCGGGGACCCTGGGGGGTGCGTGGCTTTCAGCTTGTGGGGTCGTTTGGTTGGGGGCAGGGGGAAGCGATAAGGGGGGGGAAGGGCAGACCAGCTGGGTTGTGTGGGGCTCAGATCGGTTCCGATGATTTCGGCGTTGGGATACTCGTCGCCGACGTCGATTGGCCATATCCCTGTGCCGGTGCCAATGTCGAGGATCCGGCCGGGCTTGGGGCCGAGGGGGGCGAGGAAGAGTTTGCCGCCCATTGTCAGGCGGAGCATAGCGTGGGTGAGATCAAGGCGATCGAGCTCGCTCTTACAGGGTGGTGTCAGCGAAGACCGAGTTTCGGAAAGCGCGGTTCTTACATCGTCGTTGGGCGCAAAGTAGGCTGCGGAGTTTAGTGAGCATAAACAGGGTCGAGGGCACAAGGACTTACACCCATCCTTGAACCTGCACGCCGAGATCTTATGAGTTCAGGAGCGCGAAGGTTGGGTTCGCTCGTGTACTCACGCATGGTAGCTATGTGGAATCTTGTCAGTGTCGATTCGCGCTTCAGCGCCACGCGATCCTAGGACCATACCGGCGCCCATTCTCAAATGGATAATTCTCGATACTGCTGGTCAGAGACGCAGTGTATTTGGAGCTATAAGTCTTCGTCAATGGAGGCTGATGCGACTGGAAGAATGGACCTCAGCATACGCGTCGTCTCCCAGCGTAGAGTCGGAGCCATCTTCGAGCTTGTACGATCCTCAGTCAGCTCCCATGCTCGCTCAGAAAGAGGGCGCTTTTCGTTCACATCTGGATCTGCCTCGATCCTAGGCTCCATAGCCTGTGGTGGAGCAGTTGCCATGCTCGGCGACTCTGTGGTCAATCCGTGTGTCGCAGCAATTTGACCAGGTCGACGGAGTGAGGGCCAAGAGGGAATGCAAATTAGAATCCGTCGGTTCACGCAAGGCCCAGATAATGCATCAAGGAAATGCCCAGACCAACAAGCAAGAGACGCTGCAATGCCGTCCAATGAAGAGTAGCAGTATAAGTGAAGACGCAGTTGGGTGGTGAGGATCGCGATGTGAACAAGGGTTCCCGGTGGGTAAGTGAGCGCCCGCCTTCTCAATCGGGGGTGAATACTGCGTATCCACGGGGTTATATGTTAGCGTCACAGGGGTTTATTTTCATGGCAGCTAGGCAGAATAAACCCCTGCGACGCTAACATACAACCCCGTGGATACTGGATAGGAAGTACAGTGACGGTTGATCTTACTTAAAAGTTCACACCTCTGCAGTTAAAGTACAGTACCCTGACTCCCTGACTCGTGCTCCTTGTGGTGGTGAGAGTGGGGTTCTCGCGGGCACTTGCCGGCCCACTTCGAGTGCCCACGACTCGCCTAGGTACCGCTGTTCCTACCCGTCCTTCATGAAGCCCTAAGTTCCCAGGGCTGATGTACTTCCTTCAAAACACCGTCGAGGTCACCTTCTGTGGCAGTGATACCACTATCGTTGGTGTGAATCCCTCTCGAGAAGACGAGTCATCATAATGTCAAGGGCCTCGGGTTGCATGCGACCGATCCATGGAATCGGATACCCCCCATTTACCGAAACAAACCAAAGAACAACGTCTAAGCCAAAAACAAAAACAAAAAAAACTTCTTATTGTTGGTGCATCGAAAATTCGATCTCAATCATATCGACTGCGGGTAGTCATCTTGATCGCTAGAGATGGTCTGTAGTAGTGAACCACGTAGTACCTCCATCATTCACTCGTGCTCTAGGCTACCAATCCTTTCCGGTTCAAATTTTTTCCCGTGTGTCTCTGGGTCTTGTTGGCAAAGCCAGGCTCAAAACTGTCCAGTATCGGGATTTTATTTCTGATCTCTACTAGGAGACTTGCCATCATCCTGTCGCCAGTAGGATTAATTATGTCATTTTCCAGATGTTGCCAGTGTGGAGGACCTGCAATGTATGGCCAATGCACCGCCTATCAAGCGACCTACACGTACTTTGCCCAGGTTATCAGCACAAGCATATCTATATATATGCGTGTGTAATGTATGTGTGTGTGAAATAGGGTATGTTTAGCATGGCTTCGGAGTTGCAAGCATGTTTTTAACGCCCTACATATAGTAGTTCTGTAGGATATATACAATGCGCGGGAAAATACCTCCTAGAAGACAATTACATGTCTTACTGATGCACGCCGCCCAGGCGGGCCTTCGCCGGCTTGGGCGTGGAGTATTCAACATCCCAAGTGACATCCTTCTGGATAATCATCTGCCGACTGCCACCGCTCCCCACGCTTCCCGTATCCTCATGAACCACATCCACGTCATTCCCAAGCCTATCGTTTCTAACGCTAGCTTCTCTTTCTAGATGTGATCTGGTCAGGTTGGTGGAGTTGTTGCTCGACAAGACAGGTCTCTCGTTCTTCCTCCGAAAATTCTGGAGCGAGTGGATGGTGCTGGAGCCCGAATGTCCGTTCGTGGTGCGGGCCCGCCTCGACAATTCATTGATCCCGGCCGAGCCTCCGTAGGATGTGTTGAAGGCTGCAATGAAAGGTTTCAGGCAGGCAATGTTGCTTGAGCAGATGCTGAAGTGGGCCTCGACGATCGACCAGATGACGAAGAAGGTGCCGGCGAAGGTGGGATCATCGGAGTGTACCTCCCTGCCGGCTGCGCGTAGCCGCAAGATGGTGGCAGCGATCATACTGAGGAGCATGGTTAGCAGTGGAAGGCGAGTGTTGTTGGGAGATATGCACGGTAAACGCAGCCCAAACGCTATTACCACAAAAGCCTTCTTGCCGACATCCATCTTGAGATCTTTCACCAGAAGAATCGACATTCCGAACAGCGCTATTTCACTGGCAATGTCAATTGCACCGATGACGTCCCAGCGAATAATCTAAGAAGCAATTAGCGCATGGCACACTGCCCGGCAAGGAACACATACAGAGTCCGTGCAACTCGGGTTGATGAACATCCACGGTTGGGAGAGGTTGCAGCGCAGAGCTACGAGGAATATGGAGATCACCAGCCAGACGGTCACCGCACCGAGGATGCCGGTCGCCACCCGCTTGTGATCTTTTCGAGGCGTCAATCGTATAAAGAGCAAAGCCATGGAACACTTGGAGGCCCAGATGGTGAAGAGGAAGAAGAAGTCGGTGGCGTAAGAGAGCTACTTCGTCAGTAACTCAATGCATGCAGTGTCCTGGTTTCTTGACACACCTTCTGTACCGAGAGAAGGTTCGTCGAAGGGATTAGTTGTTCCGTTTTGCCAAACCCTGCCGAGACAAGGGAGAAGACAAGCGCCGAAAACACGATCCCCGACGCCTGCAAATCCATCAGTTCGTGATTTCCGTGATCCCATCTCATGCAAGCTCACTGTCGCTACTCCCAGAGCAAGGTCGTCACGGTCAAAGGGCGGGCTGATGAACAGGCGGGCAACGACCCGAATGCTCATAGAAATCAGGATCAGACATAAGCCAAAGCCATTTGCTATGAGGATAAGACCACCATGGTCCGTGGGAGTGACCACAGCAATGGGAGGGGAGATTGTCGACATAGCTGCGTTAACAACCAGATTCAAACATTGGACGCTTCATGTACGTGCAGACCGCCTAGAAGTCGAGCACCCAACGCCTCGGCATCAAGCGATCAAAGAACAGCAACGAGGGAATGAAGAATTATCTCCAGGATTCGTCAGGGGAATAATTCTTCAAGAATGGACGGCATGGTTGCACACATGTAAATAAGGTACGACCAGCAAAGGGATTCCCATGCCAAGCCATGCATGAGCACACAGGATCACCAAAGTGTAGGATTATCAGCGAGGTCCAACGGGGTGTGGCGTGGCCCAGAGAAGCGTCAAGCCTTCCGATTGACAAGGGCTGCCAGGTCAGGGTAGGATCCCATTGGCACATGTTATCCGTGGACATCCCGCACTGCAGCTGCGTGCCCTGGTCAGCGGTTGGCGTTCTCTCCATTGCTGTGGTTGATTGCCAAGAACGCACCAGATCACACCTCCTCACTTCTTACTTCGTACTTCGTATTAGGGGGGTTAAATGTTATTTTCGACAGGGATGATTTTGGCCGGCCCTCACCTTAATAAACCCGGTCCGAAATAACATTACATTTAATCCGCCGCATACGAAGTACTTTCACCATTCAAACCAAGCCTTCACAGTCCATCTACCAAATGTTCGTCCTCCCACGTTGCAGGGCTGTTGTCCGATCGTTGGTCAGTTAGACAGTCCGATCAGAGTCTACAGCCGAGTACTGCTCGGTTCGAGTGACAGCCCAGGACAGGCTCGCGAGACCAACTGGGCGGTCCGAGAGAAGACCCGCGCTAGAGGACTAGCAGCGTAGGTAGCCCCTAATCTGGGCCCCGATTCGCGGGGCTACGGGTGGGTTCCCCGTAACCCCGAGCTCGGAAGTTCTGCCACCCATCAAGAAGTGCGCAGGATTCTTCGAAGTATGTTGGTCGAGCTATGACCCTTACAACTTCTCGGCCTCTCGTACATACTTTCACCTCATCAGCTTCTCTGGCTATCCTCGATTTGGACAGCACCTCACCTTATTGGAGGAGCAGAGCGATTTGAGCCTTACTTGAGAGCTGAAATTGCTTCGTAACTCCTGAGTACTGCCAGTACATGCCTTACTCCTGGCGGCTCCCAAGTTGATCACTGGCCTTGACAGAACAATCAACAGCTCTCCTCGCCTGCGAGGCGAGATTATAATGACCGCGTGGCTTCACCCTGAGCCTCCGACTTCAACAAGCCCAGCTTCAGTTTCGCAGCCCTTGGATTTCCACAAATTTAGCCTGTTCAGTAATGGGACGGGGAACACACCGTTAGCCTCCGGACGAAACCCCCTGTTAGCGATTACCAGTCAGTGGCCAGCGTATCGGATGGCAGAATTCGACAAGCCAGAAGCAGCGCTATGGGCACTACTTTACAAACGACCCAGCTTCCAATCTCCAAAGGATCAAAGGGACGACTTTCCCTTACTAATTCAAGGTCGATTGGCGAGGCGACGAAGCCGAGCTCGCTATCACGGTCGGTCGAGACGGGATGGAGTGGACCCTGCCTAAGTACTCAACTCACTCATGCCAGGAATTGCACCAATATCCAGGGGTCTGCGAGCATTAGGATGTACGGCGACATGGCATTTCCATCCACGCCATAAACTCAGCTTCATCCTTCCGAGCCTTCTGCCGATAGTGCCAGTCTCGTCGTCCCTCGCGATAATGCTTTGCAGGTCCCGCGGCGGTGATGCACTGCGTCAACAGCGGCAAGCTTCACCTGCCATTGGGAGTTTGGAAACCCCACGGTCGCCAGTTGCCACGCCCTTCCCCCCAAAAGCGAGAAGGCGGCCCGTTATCAGGGCAGCGCCCCGTCCATGAACCATCATTGGCGCTACGCTTTGGTTTTGCAGTAGTCTGTGCAGCTCACAGAGCTAGTACGTTGCTGCTTTGTCTCCAGAGCTCCAAGATTTCCCCACGCGGTCTCGATGTGCAGAAGCATAGCACTTTAGTGCCTGCACTGCGCGTCTTAGACGTCTTAGAGCCACTCTTTTCATGCCGTGGCTTCTTCTGGCCAATCGCTATCAGATGGACCGGCACCATCCGGCAATTGCGCGATCTTGGTTCCGTTGAACTGGGGAAATCCACTTGTTGCGCCGGTGGCTCCAGATTTCTTCCCATCCTGAGCCCATTTCTTCTGATTCTCCCCTCCTCTGGTTTCCGTACATACCATAAGCAAACATGTCGAAAGGTGACAAGGATGGATACGTGCAAAGCACCGCAGTCGCGGGCGAACAGTTCTCTGACGATGTGCAACTGGACGAGTTCACAGCAACGGTTGCCGACAAATGGCAGGGCACGTCGGCGGATAAGCATGACATGTTGATGCTTGGAAGGACGCAAGTCCTAAGGGTGAGTTTCCATGGATATCGCTTTCCCTGGTGAAGCATTGGCTAAGACTAGGCGTAGCGAAATTTCAGCTTCATCTCCATCCTCGGTTTCTCAGCTGTCCTGATTTGTACCTGGGAACTGATCTTCGCGTACGCACTCTACCCAGCCTGCCTTTGGCCGAGAATGTCTAACTTTTCTGTTTCAGAAATCTCCTCTTCGCGCTCACCGATGGAGGAACAGGCGGTCTATTCTGGGGGTTCACTGTGACGGTCATTGCCTGCATTTTCATCTACCTCAGCGTCGCGGAAATGGCTTCGATGTGAGTGAGCCGATGCGCGGTGCTACAACCAGCTTCTAAACCGATCAGGTCTCCTACAGCTGGTGGTCAGTACCACTGGGTGTCCGAATTTGCTCCGCGCTCCTGTCAGAAGTACCTGAGCTACATCTCTGGTACGACTCCGCGTGAAGCATATTTGCGAAAGCTCTAATGCGTCAACAGGATGGCTGCTGGCCATTGGTTGGCAAGGCTCTGTGGTCGGGCTCTCATTCGTGGCGGGGACTATCATCCAGGGCCTGGTGACTCTCAACCATCCGTCGTACACTCCGCATGCATGGCATGGCACGCTACTTATCATTGCCGTTGTTCTGTTCTGCATCGTCTTCAACACATCTTTGGCGAAGAAGCTCCCACTGATCGAAGGATTCATTCTGCTCCTTCATGTTATTGGGCTTTTTGCCATCGTGATCCCGCTGTGGGTCCTGGCGCCTCGAAACTCGGCAAAGGTCGCGTTTACGCAGTTCAACAATGGCGGCAACTGGCCCACTATGGGTACCGCATATATGGTCGGATTGCTCACCGCATTAAGTTCGATGATGGGTTTTGACTGCTCAGTGCACATGTGTAAGCCCTAGCTTTGTTCTACTTTACCTCGTACCACTAAATAGCCCTTCTCCCTGTCATCGTGTCAAATAATCGGTCCGAGGCCGATCCTGATTACCATCTCGAATGCTGACCATTAACAGCCGAAGAAATCAAAGATGCTTCAAGTACTCTGCCAAGGGCAATCCTATGGGGAGTGGGCCTAAATACCGTTCTGGGATACATTGTCGTGATCACGCTCTGCTTCACCATGACCGATACCGCCGCCCTCCTCTCGAGTTCCACCGGATTCCCATTCATTCAGCTTTTCTACAACGCGACCAACAGCTACGTTGGCACCGACATCATGACGGCCATAATCGTCATCAACCTTGTTTCCGCGGTTATCAGCGAAATCGCCACGGCATCTCGCCAGATCTGGTCCTTCGCAAGAGACGATGGATTTCCCTTCTCGAATTTCCTGAAAAAGGTAAGCTCTCCAATATCTGGGAAATATCCCTCGGATGTCTTTCTATTCGTCGGCGAAACGACCCTTCTATCGCCTGCAGGAGCTTGCCCGAACGATCAGCTAACCACGAGCAGGTGAGCCCTGGATGGAACATTCCCCTCAACGCAGTCATCGTGTCCTTGGGCTTCGGTATCGCCATCGCCCTAATCAACCTCGGCTCCACCGTCGCCCTCAACGCCATCGTCTCGCTGACCATGTCCGCGCTGCTAAGCTCGTACATGGTCTCCATCGGCTGCATATTCGCCAAACGCGTGCGCGGCGAGCCCCTTCCCCCGGCGCGCTTCTCGCTCGGCAAGTGGGGCATGGCGGTCAACGTCATCGCACTTTGCTTTCTCTTTGCATTCTTCATCTTCGCGTTCTTTCCCACGGGCCGACCCGTCACGGCGACGACCATGAACTGGAACATTGCCATGTTTGGCGGCATCACGCTCTTCGCGACGGTGTACTATATGATTATCGGCCACAAGCAGTACAGACCTCCTGTCGACATCCAGAACCGGAAACTGTGAGCTGGGCTGCGTCGGCGCACTGGTTCGCACTATCTGCCGAAGTACATAAACCTACATTGCCTTTCTGCAGAGACAGAAGCTGTATGTATGGGCGGCTTAACGCATGATGCTATTCGCACTTGGAATTTGGTTGGTCCAGATGTATATAGCCACACAGTATCGACTTCTTGTTCAGACTTGCGTGCAAAGAGCATCGACGAAGGTTATGCTGGCAAGCCGATAAGGTCTCATGAAATTTTCTGCAAAGCGTCAAAGCATTACGCTAGATCGAAGTTATGCTCTCCCCACCATTCAAGTGAGAAGCTATCAGAGATAAACACTGCATGGTGATTGGTAGTGGTGAGTCCGCTCAATCTGCGGGTTGCACACAGAGAAATGGTCTGCTCTCTTGACCCTCCCACCAATTGTTACGAAATTGAAGCATTGACCGGAGCAGTATGTAATGGCAGGAGCGGGCGAGGTGTGATGGTGGCATACAAATCATGATGTAGCCACCTAGATAATAGTGACTTGGCACTAATGTCTACTTATTGTTGCAATAGAGCACCTAGCTAGATCATCAATGCATCTTTTGTTTCTCAGTAGGATGGTATTAATGACAAATGCGAATTTGGTACGTAGAAGTAGTCGAGACTGGATGAGACCCCGGCCAAGCTTGCCAAGATTCTGGGTATCCACAAATTTATTCTTAATTGGTTGGCTGAAGGTGGTTAAAGTATCGAACAGTGTCCAAGCAGAGGGCGCTTCGTTGCTCATCGTCTGGTATTACTGTTCGGATGAAAGCTTGGGACGATGGTGATGACTTGAAGACACATGGCCACAATTGTCAAGCAATTCGTCGGGGGTTTTGAAGAGCAATCCGAGACTTCTACATGCATGTGTGACAGAGAAACATCAAGGAAGTGGAACAGATGCGATATCGATCTCGAGCAAGGTGAGCAGTAGGTTTCTTCTTGTCTGTTATTATTTCGTATATCTCAATTTCGCGATCTCAGCAAGATCGAAAACAATCGGATCATACGTAGATGTGTTCTCTGGGAGTTATTTCAATTTCCTGCCCCAGCTTTTATTGCGCAACACCGCTCCTTCAAACTACATTCGCACATCTTCTCTTCTATCCAAATTAGAGCGCTCACGCGGCAAGCACTGTCGTGTAAGCAAACCACTCGTATTGTGACGACATGGCTGGATGAGAGTTTCGCCTCCCTCTTTCCCCGGAGCTTCTTCATCGGTCAGCAGTCAGCACATGTATCTGAACTCTTCAATATACCGTGCACCATCGTGTGTTTTTGAGCGAAGCCATCAATCATTGCTCGTCTTAACGCTCTGGAAAGAGCCCAATCTTGACATTATTACGTCTTTCAGTCAGCATCCTGGGGACTTCTACGTACTCCTGCACCGGTTCCCGGTTCTCTATTCGCTCGAATGCTTGCACTAATCGTACAAGCACGTATGTAGCTTCGGTCAGGACTTGCTGCTGCGCCGGACAAATGCGTCGGCCGTGAAAGAAGAGCACAAAAATCCGACGTCACTTTCCTGCCGATCCAGCGCTGAGGCCTGAACTCACCGGCGTCCTCACCCCAGATGTCCTTGTCGTAATGGAAATGTTAAGCACGACCATAGTGCTTTTACGCACCAGTATCGGAGACTGGCCCTCAGGGCCACCACCTACGGGCAGAATTGTATCGCGCAGGACCGAGCGGAATATGTGCCCAATAGGCCCTTGCAGTCCAATGACCACGAGCGGGTGCCGCGAGGACAACAGTGACCGGGGGACGTCGTAAGTAAGAGGCTGCAAGCCGATCTCAAGCACGGTAGCATAGAGGTCGTGCCAGACGCTCGGTTTCCTGGCCAGTAGGAATGAAGCACACTCAAGAAGAGTCGAGATGGTGTCAGAGGCTGCTAGAAGACTGAGGATCTGCTAACAAGGTGCAGAAAACCACGGATTGCCAGAGTACGGTGCATTCGGCTGGCCCCCTGTGTCCGAAATCCAGTTTCTGCTGGGAAATCCGTTGAATGCTTTCATGATTCCGAAGGAGTCAAAGGGAGTGTTTGGGAGTATGGCATTCACCGGTTCTCCAAAAACGAAATCAGTCGACACACCGAGGAACTGATCACAATAGAGATCTGGAGCTTCGATACCCGGGATAAGGACACGTAGTACCGCTCTATGCAGTAGCGGCTGCACATCGATGGTCTCACTCTCATACGGCAGTAAGCCTAGAAGATGGTTGGCACAAGTGTCCAGTAAACCTAGATTTGCGATCTCCGACCGGGAAAAGGTGGGTTTGATCAGTTCACGCGAATGTTTCCAGACAGTACCGTCTTGGGAGAACATACCATCACCAAGGACCGGAGCAGAAGCTGAGTTTCTTGAAGCAGCCTTTCCCCAATCTTGGAACGCTGGCACGGCAACTTGTTAGATGTTATCCGGCTCCACGCTCTTGATTACATTGATGTCGAAGAAGTGCTACTCGGATGTCTTGCCGTACAATCTTAAATGCCAACCGAACAGCTTACAGAACCGCCCATTTCGCCCGGCTTCCGGACGTGAATGCTGAAAATTCAAGCCCCACAAAGAGAAAGGTCACGATGCGAATATCTTTGAGGCGATTGACCACCAAAGTGGCGCTATTTGCTATTTGCGGCGCAACGTTCTTCGAACACTCCATCTGTACACACGCAAGTTTACTGGAGTGAACAAGATCCAGAGAGCAGCAAAATAGACCTGTGACATTGTCTTCTCCTCCAATAGTTCCGAGAGCACTGAAGACGTTTTTCTCATTTAATTCGGTGGTTAAGTCTCAAGCAAGACGATGTGCTGTCACAGTATGTTCTCTCTCTAGTATTGGCGTAAGCAAAGAAATCTGCTAGAAACTCTATATCATTTTGATCTTGAGACGAGGCTTGAGTGCGAGCACCGCTCGAATGGTGGGATTGATTCGACTTGAATACGGTATGCATCCCTTCTCAGACTTCCGCTTGATACTGCGATTGTTATTGACATCCAATCTCAGGTACAATTCCAATACTCGATCCATAGCGTAAGCTTCCAAAATCTTTGAATCCCGCCTACCCAGTGTCGATCAAGGTTTTCGACAATTTTCAAGGCCAAGTCGGTATACCTAAACGTTCTTGAAACGGTCTAAGTCTGTTTGCAGTTAACCTCCCCTCCCATTGGTCTCTTCAAAGCAAATCCACACCAAAGCGGGTTCTTTTACGCATCTAAAGCATCGTTACACTTAAACCAGCGCATCCGCCTGGCTCTCGCCGCGATAGATCACCCCCCATGCGCACCCGGCGCCGTGCGACAAGAGAAGCCATATCGGCTTTTCGCGCTCCCGTATCGTTCAACTGGATTCAGTTTGCTTGGAGACTGATGTGATTCAAGAGCTGAAAAGGAGGCATCAGGAGCCACACCTCCTGCACAGTAACTTCAAAGTCACGCAGCGCAAGGAGCACTCTGTGTAATTGTGAGCATAGAAGGCGGGCAGCGATGCGAAAGGAAGCCTACCGGAAGTGGTCAGTCGATGGGCGAAGTACCAATCCGCTTGCCTATCCGTCACGAATCCATGCATGCTCACCGGAGGTGTGGCTAGGGACTTCAGGCCTAGGCCTCGGAATCAAGCAGCCACAGGAATGCCGTCATCGCGAAGCGGGGGCAGTGGACGAGGGGCACTCGATGCGATTCCGGACAGCACCTGTGGCCACCTGTGGCCAGAAAGCTACTGGACCACCACGGGCTCCGAGTCGCTGCAAAAGTTCGCAATTCGGCCGCTCTTATTCATCGCTAGCTCGGGCTCTCCGGACTGGATGCAGGAGGTCCGGATTAACCTATGAGTCCCTCGGTCACAGCATCATTCGTTCAACTCCACCTCGACCATGGGGCGACTCCGGAACAACAAAGCCAACGCCATCCTCGACGCCGCCGTCAAAGGCAAATATGCCATACCCGCCATCTGCGTGGTAGCCCGCACTCCACATCCCGATTTT
>JAABUS010007267.1_pt1 | contig 12845 bp, 19 predicted proteins | sample 5560161 | NCBI WGS metagenome assembly JAABUS01 (sample SAMN10711885, study PRJNA513376) | rock metagenome | isolation source: Antarctica rocks | place: Antarctica: Victoria Land, Trio Nunatak nord | collected 2016-01-04 | reverse complement strand
AGGCTCAGTGCCCCAGGTTTCGAGCCGGACCATAGCGGGATCCGGCAACAAGCAGGAGATCAGGTTCATCTACTCTACGTGGCAACGCCTGCATGATCACCAAAAGTGGCCAAGACCCCGTTCTATGTCGTACCCCCCGGTAGCATCCTGATCGCGGACCAGAGCCCCGTACCAGGGAGCCGGACGGTCCGCGTCGGGAAGGCCCCAGTAGTCGAAGTTGCCGGTCATGACCGCGACCACCCGGCGTGTCTCGGAATGCACCAGGTCGGCGGCCTCCATGGCGGCCGTCCCTTGCCCGGCCGGATACTCGCCGGACTGCGCCGCGACGTTTAGAGCCCTGGCAATCTGGTTCAGGTTGGTCCCGATCCTGCGCAGCTCGGTAAACACCGCCCGCAGTTCGGCAACCTCCGGGTCGTTCCATTGGGGGCGCCGGCCAAGGTGAACGACGGCCAGGCAGCGCAGCCACACTGACGGGCTGGTCTGGCGGTCGCGGGCGACAGCCAACAGCGCGAGCCGCTCGGCGTCCTTCAGGCGGACGGTGACGCGGTAACCGGCAGTCCCAAGGGGAGCCTGCGGCTCTTGCCCGTCGACCATCTCAAGCAGGATGCGGCAAAGGGCCGCCGAGACGCTCCCATCCTTTGCGCGTGCCCAGGACTTGAACCGCTCTGCCAAGCCACGATCGACGTGGGTGCCGATCAGGACGCTCTCGGGAGGGGCAGGCATGGCAGCTCCGGCGCTAGAAAGTTTATAACTTAGCACCCACTCCGATATCCTGCTTTAGCCCCTTTGGCGTGTTTCCTTAGCTTGCTGCTCGCTCAAGGAAGACGGGCAGGAGGGAAGGAACGCCAAGGGCTGCGATACCTCTCCCTTCAAGATTTCCTGATCTACATCAGCCTTTGCAACGCAAATAAGGTTTACAAAAGTCTACAACTTGTGGTTGATAACAATAATAACACAGATTAGTAAATAGAACATTCTTAAATGCGTTCTGCGCTTTCTCTTGCACAAACGGCGTTGAACGTTACATAGAAATTGTCGCTTGTTAAGGTGCTCGGGCTGTAAGCAATGCGAGGTAAAACATTCCCAATGATCTCAAATTAAGGTGCAGCAATGATAGATAGTTTTAGTAATAATAAACCTGACACAGGAAGTGATCTATGCGACAAGCTGACAGTTGCGCTATGTAGCATAGATAACATTGATAGAGAATCACTTAGTGAACGGAATAGACAGCGTCTTGCCCGCGCTGAACTAGCGATACAGGCAGCAGGGCAAATCGTCTGGACGCTTCATGGTCCAGATGCGCCTTACCAGATAAAAGATAGGACATAGGATTACCGAAATTTCTATCAAAGAAATTTGCTTTTGATAAGTAGTTCTCTATTTTTTTCATGCTAGCTCTATCATTACTTCCTTTTCTTTAAACCTACTACTGTTTTTTATTGATCTAATGATTATCTAGGAAGGGTGGGCAGGAAGAAAGGAGCGCCAAGGATAGGCGACTCCCTCCCTCATGGCCTCCAACACCTCGCCTTTGCTCCCTGACAACGGGAGTCCGGAGGCAGGGCAGGCCAGCGACCCGCCGCGAACGCGAACGCCCGGGGTGGCCGGGCGGGTTCGCCCGATCCATCCTCGCCCGGATGTGATGGCCGCGCCCGCGTGCCATGCGCGGCTTCCTATCACGGATATGCGACCTCGGCGTCGCATGTCCGCGATACATCGAGCCGCAAGGCAGGCGATATCCTGCCGGAGCCCGGATCGCGACAGCGCCGGCTGCAGCAGCCTTGGAGGTGACCCGTTGAGTTCGGACGATGACATCAACTCTGCGTCGAACAAGCCGAAGAGCGGCTCGAAGCGGCTCTCCGCGTTCATATCCGAGAACGTGGAGACCATCGTCGGCGAGTGGGAAGTGTTCGCGCGGACCCTGACGCCTGCCTCCGAAGGCATGACCTTGGACGCCCTACGCGACCATATCACCCAGATGCTCGACTTCATCGCGAAGGACATCGCCACTTCCCAGACACCCAAGGAGCAGACCAGGAAGTCCAAGGGAGAGAAGGGCAAGTCTTCCGGTGCCACCGCTTCGGAAACGCACGCGTCGCTGCGGCTGGCCGACGGCTTCGACATAGAGCAGGTGGTGTCCGAATACCGGGCGTTGCGCGCGAGCGTCCTGAAGCTGTGGGGCAGGACCAGGCCGTCCATGGACGGCGAGGACCTGGAGAGCCTGATGCGGTTCAACGAGTCCATCGATCAGGTGCTGGCCGAGTCCGCGCGCTACTACACACGCGCGATCGTCTACTCCAAGGATGTCGTCGCCGGGATACTAAGCCATGACATCCGCGATCCGCTGCAGGCGGTGACGCTGTCGACGCAACTGCTCCTGCACACGGCCAACCTGACGGAGCGTCAGGTCTCGATCGCGCAGGGTGCGCTGGAAAGCGCCGCGCGCATCGGTGTCCTGGTCGACAACCTCCTCGACGTCACGCGCAGCCGGTTCGGGGGCGAGGCCCTCATCGTCTGCTCACCCATGGACGCGGGGTTCGTGGCCCGGCAGGTCATCGAGGAGCTTCAGGCCGCGCACCCGGCGCGCCCCATCGAGCTGGACACCTCGGGGGACCTGACGTGCGAGTGGGACAAGGCCCGCATCGCCCAGGTGTTCTCGAACCTGCTGGGCAACGCGATACGGCATGGCCTCAAGGACACGCCCATCTATGTGTCCGTCACGGGCACTCCCGACGCGATCAGGATAGAGGTCAGCAACGACGGGCCGCCGATCGCCTCGGGCAGGATGGACACGATCTTCGATCCGCTGGGCCGCGCGGACGCGGCGCCCGCCGACAAGCTGGGGCAGAAGAACCTCGGCCTGGGGCTGTTCATCACGCGCGAGATCGTCCGCGCCCACGGGGGCGACATCCGGGTGTCCTCGTCCGAGAAGGACGGCACGGTCCTCACCCTCCTGATCCCGCGGCGCAAATCCGCGACGACGCTTCACATCGTCTGAAAGCCTGTTTGATCGTCCGGAATACGGATGGCGATCATCAGCTCTGAGCGCAGCCGCATGTTCACCGCCTCCTCAGGACTGTCTTCCAGGACGTCCCACACGCTGGCGAACACCTAGCCGGGAATGCCGCTCGTCTCCGTCATGGCTTGCTCCGTGCCAGGTCCCGCAGCCGGCCGTCTGCAGGGTCTTCTTCTGGAAGGCGTGCAGGACGCGCCTCATCCAAGTCAGAAGCTGAGCCAAGGTGCTCGGCCGCGGCACTACCGGGGAGGTGTGTGCCGCGGCCGAACGACCAGCGCGTGCTCGACGACATGGGGACGCCTGCCCAGCGGCTGGCTACGGCAAGCGGTATCCCGTCACACGGGGGTGAGCAACCGTCGGCCGCGAGGCCACTAAACGCATTCGAGAGATGCAATGGTGTATACACCCATCCCGGCTCAATTCACTGGCCTCCCACTGGTTCCTGAGTGGCCTGCGACCGGCTCCGAAGTGGCCCCTCACTGGCTCTCGACTGGTTCGTAGACGCCTCCTGACCGATCCCCAACGTCAGCCGGCTTCAGTTTCTTGCCGCTGCCTCGACGAGGCGGTGCTCCATTCGCGTCCGGTCGCGCGACCCTCCCGGCATGGCAGATGAAGCACTCGCGCGGGTCGTCAGGGGAATGCGGTCACGCCCCCATGGCAACTGCACCGACCTCTACCGCTGGCTCCGAGCTCGCCACGACACGCTGTCGGTCGAGCTGGAGGCCAACAGGCCGTCCTGGGTCACCGTCGCGCGTGACATCAGCGCCCATGGCATCACCGGCCGGTTCGGCGCGGCGCTCACCAACCGAACGGTGCGGCGTGTCTGGGCGACGGTCTGCCGCGACGTAGCCGCCGAGAAGTCCGCCGCGGACCTGGCGTGGCGGACTGGCAGCCAGCCACCAGCGAAGATCCGACGCGCCAAAGCGCCGGCTGGGTGGCTCCCGTCCGGCTTCACACAACCGAATGCGCCACCCCCGGCAGGGGGTGAGCATCAGGGCAGCCGATCGGCTGCCCTGCCCGCCGTGCCGCTCCAGCAGCAGCCGGCGTCGCCTCTGACAGCAGAGGCGCCCCAGGACAGCCGCCGACCTGAACCTGGTTCCATCGAGGCTGCGATCGAGAAGTCGAATCTTCGTAGCGGTCTGAATGCAAACGGCAATCCCATTTACTGAGGACTTTGATGAACGCGATCCCTCCCACGCCTGAAGACAACCAGCCCACACCCGAGCCGCAGGCGAGCCAGACACGCGACCCGGTCATTGCGTCACGGCTCGGTCGCGGTCGCCTGGGCGGCAGCACGATCTGCGACCTGCTCATCCAGCGGGGCCGCAGGGCGAACCGGCCGGTTCTCGTCGCCGATGGCGACCGCCTCAACCCTACCCTGTCCGCGCTCTACCCGCCGGGCACGCCGGGAGCGGCGAGCCAGCCGAAGTCCGACGACCTGTCTCACGTGAAGGAGTGGATCAACGAGCGGGTCGACCAGGTGGCCATGACACGGACGTCGATGGTCCTCGACATCGGCGGCGGCAACCAGGCGCTGGCCGACAACGGGCACGACCTGCCGATGGCGACGTTCTGCGAGGAAGCCGGCATCAGGCTCCTGCCGATGTACTTCTGCGGCCCGGAGAAGGACGATTTCGACCACATCGTCGCCATCCACAAGGCGAGGTATTTCCGCTCGCCGCAGTCGATCCTGTTCCTGAACGAGAGCCTGATGCGTGCCGGGCAGACGGCTGCGGAAGCCTTTGCGGCCCTCTTCCGCCGGCCCGAGCTGAAGGAGATGGCGGCAGGCGGGACGAAGATCATCTACATACCACGCCTGCCGTGCCTGGCTGCGATGCGCGAGGAGGGGCTGGGCTTCTACGACGCCGCCACCAACAAGCCGGGCAGAAGCGGGATGCCGATGCCGCCTACCCGGCAGTTCATGGTGAAGACCTGGCTGAAGCGCCTCGAGCAGGATTTCAGCGAGACCGGTGTCGTGGAGTGGCTGCCATGACGGTCTCCGCGGAAGCCCTCCGCAGCGCCTCGCTGAGGCTGTACGACGCAGCGAGGAAGGAGGGCATCGTCCCTGGTGACCCGCTGTGGGCGTGGGTCAACTCGCAGGCGACTGCCCTGAACGTCATGGCTGGCATGGTGGACGAGCAGGAAGCGCGCATGACGGCGGTGGTGAGCGAGCAGGAAGTGCGCATGATCGCCGTGGTAAGCGACGCCAAGGAGATTGTGGGCACTCAGGTCGACGCCTTGCGAACAGTGCTCAAGGTGGCTGAGGAGCACAACAAGCGGACGCAGATCGCGTCGCAGCACATGAAGCTCCAGCAAGAGACGGTGGTGAGCCGCACCGTCTCGGACCTGACGGAGCAGGTGTCGGCCAAGCTGAGCGGGGCGCTGGTGCTCCGGCAGAGGCGCTATGACCGAACGCACTTCTGGGGTTCGATCGGGCTGGTGACGAGCCTGGCGCTGGGCCTGTTCTTCGGGGGCTTCGCGCTGCATGCCTACGAGTGGCGTAACGAGACGGGGGCGTTGCAGCGCTGCATGAAGACGGCGGTGCGCAACTCCAACGGCGTCTGGTTCTGCGAGATGCGGTCCGTCGAGGGCTGGTGAGGCTCTAGGATCGTCTTGGAGCTGAGCCCGCAGCGCTCTGGTAGTTTTCCCACGGGGAGGTGCACGCCGGGTGCCTCCCGACTACCCTCAAAAACGCTCGCAGAAGCCCCTGGAGGGCAGGCGGAAGAAGAAGTGACAAGGGAGGTGCCGGGTATGAGCGAAGCGGTGCAGAGGCGCATCCTGAGGGCTGTTAAGCGGGTGGTGATTGCCGGGGCGCTGCTCGGGTCCGCCGTCACCGGCTGGCGCTGGGGTGCTCACGACTTCGCTCAGGCTCATCCATCCCTGGAACAGGGCACGCGCTAGCCTGGGGACTCGCGATCGAGCTTCACCGGCGCTCGGTCCGAGTCTCAGGCGGTGCCATCCACTCCCTCTCGTCAAGCCGCTTCCTTTCTTGCTCCTGTCCGGCTCGTTTTGCGGGTCGGTTTTCGGGCTTGGAACGGCAGTTTTCCACCGAATGAAAGGGGACCTATAGGGGAAAGAGATTCTTACTCTTTCTTAGGGCTCCTCGAATCGCCCGAAAATCCGGGAGAAAGTGCTTGTTTTACGTCTCGGATTCCGAGACTAATTGATCTCGGAATCCGAGACGTAAAAATGGGTTACCCACAGGAGGCTCGATGGCTCAGGTTGTGCGCCTGGCGACGCAGCGGCAACGGACCGAGCGCGAGGCCTCGGCGGCCGTCGCGGAGCAGCTTTCCCTTCTGCCGCCCGAGACTCTTGACCAGTTGCCGATGCAGGCTCGCATCGCGATCTCTCGGGCCACCCACGCGCTGCACCGCCACGCGCGTCCCGACACCGAGGAAGGGCTTTGGCCCGGAGGCTTCACCATGTTGAGCCGCGCACAGACGGCCGCCATCTGGGACGCCATCCGGGCGCTTCCCCCCGATGACCGGCCCAACCATGTCCGCCATGCCTTCGATCTGGTGCTGCTCAACCTGGAACAGGACACGGGCGAGGTGATGCTGACCCGCGACCAGCTCGCCGAGCGAATTGGCTGCGCGCTCCAGAATGTTAGCACCGTCATGGGCACCCTGGAGCGCATGGGCGTCATCCGCCGCGAGCGTCGCAAGGTGGAGGGGATGCAGGGGCGCGGGGTGGCGGTCTACTTCGTCAACCCGCACGTCGCCTGGAACGGCAGCCTGGACATCCGCAAGGCCGAGGCTGCCGAGGTCGCGCCGCCCATGCTGCGGTTGATGCAGGGAGGGGCCGGCACATGAGCGGGCAGGCCAGCGTGCCCATCGAGAGCGACGAGGCCGAGCGCCTCGCCCTTGAAGCAGCAGTTGCCGAGGCCCGCGCCGATCCGCGGCCGGGCATCCCTCATGAGGTCGTGCGCGAGCAGTTGCTTCGGGATGCGAGCCGGGCACGGCAACGGATTGCCGATCTGGCTGAACGACATCGACGTGCGGGTTGAGTGGGTCCCGGCCGCCCTCGAAGATCGGCGGGCCATCTTCGACTACCTGCTCGACCGCAACCCTCACGCCGCGGCCACGATCTCCGAGGCCCTGGCCCTGGTCGGGGACAGCTTGGCGACCTTCCCCTATCGAGGGCGTTCCGGCCTCGTCGCCGGGACACGCGAACTGGTCACGCTTCGACCCTACCTGGTGATCTATGAGGTTGATCCGGCCGCCAATCTGGTACGCGTCCTGCGCGTCTGGCACGGCGCGCAGGATCGGACCGGACCTTGATCGGCCGGTGAGCTTTGCCCAGTCCGATCAGCGGGGATGATCCATGGCCCAGTCTGCACCCCGACATGACGCTCCTGCCTTCCTACCCAGCGCAGGCAGCCTTGCACGCAAGCTCTCGCTGTTCGTGCCGCTGTCCGACTCCGACCGGCAGGCGCTCGATGCCCTAACCACCACGGAAGAGACCTTCCGCGCCGACACCGACATCGTGTCGGAAGGCATGGCGCCGCGATCGGTGTTCCTGCTGCAGGACGGCATGGCAGTGCGCTACCGCGCCCTGCCGGACGGAGGGCGCCAGATCATGACCTTCCTGATCCCCGGCGACCTGTGCGACCCGCACATGTTCCTGCTCAGGAAAATGGACCACTCGATCGGCGCCATCACGTCCGTCCGCATCGCAGCCCTCTCGCGCGAAGGGCTGATGAACATCTTCGCCACCCACCCCAGGATCTCCGCCGCCCTGTGGTGGAGCTCCCTGCAGGAGGAGTCGATGCTGCGCGAACGCATCGTCTCGCTCGGCCGCCGCGACGCCCGCGGCCGCATCGCCTACCTGCTGTGCGAGCTGCTCTGGCGTCACAGCGCAATGGGCCTGGCCGAGGACGAGACATATCATCTGCCGCTCACCCAGACCGAGCTGGGCGACGCGCTCGGCCTGACCCCGGTCCACGTCAACCGCGTGCTCATGGAGTTCCGCAAGCGTCACCTGATCACGATGGAGCAACGCCTGCTCAAGGTGCTCGATGTCGCCGGCCTGCAGGACATCGCCGGCTTCGACGAGTCCTACCTGCACTTCGATGGCGCATCAGCGAACGTCATCCAGTGCTTTGATCGGCTGGAGGACAGACAGGCACGTGATGAGACCCAGCTTCCTAGAGCCGGGTGGAACCTGAACAGGTAAAAACGAGGGGCAGCCTTCCCGATGGAGAAGGCTGCTGGCGGAGGCACGGGGCGCTGCAAGGGTCCACAACTTGGCGCTTTGCCCCAAAGTGATTTCTTTCCCCTCCTGCCCCCCTGGAGCCTTCCTTCCTATCAGCCGCGATGCCAGCGGAAGAGAAGGAGCTTTTTCCAGCCCTCGCACGCGCACATGCACGCGCGTGCGCCTATGCCCGCGGGCTAAGACTTCTCTTAGAGTCTTCTCTTAAGTATTCGGCGCCTTTTTTGCAGCCAATTTCAATGGGTTATCCTGTGGATACCCGAGGGATGGGGGGAGTATCCCGACCAATGGGGGGAGTTTTGGGGTGCCTATCCCGACTAATGGGGGGCGACCCGACCTGATTGACGCAAGACGGGTCGGTAGTTAGGTCTTCGGTATGAACGGCCCTCCTCCGAAGCCTGGCCTGCCCCCCGTTGGCCGCACCATGCGGATGGCCCACATGCGTCCGCAGCTGCACGGCAAGGGCGATGGGGTGATCAAGGCGGGCGAACTGGTCGAGGCCACCTACCCCGAGGGTGCCAGCCTATCGGCCGCCGCCCGCAAGGTGCTTGTGATCCTGCTCGCCAAGGCCGCCGGCGACGCCTGGCAGGACGAGGAGCACCAGATCACCAAGGGGGAGCTGCGGGGGAGCCACAAGGGCAACGAGCGGCTGGGCCGGACCCTGGACGAGCTGCAAAGGGTGCTGCTGCGGGTCAAGGTGAAGTCCCCGCGCGGCCACGACGCGGTGCTCACCGCTCCGATCGTCGCCCAGCGCATCGAGGAACTGGACGACGACGCGCGCTCGGTCGTGTTCTGGCGGTTCTCCCAGCCCATGCGCCAGGTGATGCAGTCCTCCGACCACTACGCCGAGATGCAGCGCCAGGCGGTGCTCGCTCTCGAGAGCCGCTACAGCGTCACCCTCTACGAGTATGGCTGCCTGCTCTACCGCCGCCAGAGCCCGACCTAGCAGGGCAGCATGGTCGAGCTGCGCGAGCTGCTGGGGGTGCCCCTGGGCACCTACCGCGACTGGACGGATCTCAGCCGCAAAACTCTGACCGTCGCCAAGGCTGAGATAGACCACATCGCCCCCTTCACGCTGACATGGCACGAGAACCGCCGTGGAAGGGCCGTGGTGGGCGTTGAGCTTCGGTTTGACTCCAAGCGCCCGGAAGCGATTAAAGCCGCCTCAGAGGAGCTGAAAAACGGGCGCGCAGGCCGCAAGGTGAGGCGTGACGAGCTGGCCAAAGTAGAAGCCACGCCGAGCAGGGCCCAAATGGACCTGATGGAAGCCTTGAACGCCCTACGGGATGGCCAGCCGCCCCCCGGAACCAGGTAGGAGGCACCATGCCGGACGGCCTGTACGAGCGTGACGCCCTGGCCTGGTCGGAGCACCAGGCGGCCCTGCTGCGCCGGCTGGCGGCCGGCGAGCGCCTGAACGAGGCGGTGGACTGGGCCAACGTGATCGAGGAGGTGCAGGACGTGGGGTTGTCGGAGCTGCGCACCTGCCGAAGCCTGCTGCGCCAAGCGATGCTCCACCTGCTCAAGCTGCACGCATGGCCGGACAGCCCGGCCGCGTCGCACTGGCGCGATGAGGTCGGGACGTTCCTTGCCGACGCGGAGGACCGCTTCGCGCCCTCTATGCGGCAGCGGATCGCCCTGGACGAGCTCTACGCCAAGGCGCTGCACCTCGCGCAGAGAGCAACGGATGCCAGCGGCGAGCCGCGACCACTGCCCGAGGCGTGCCCCTTCACCCTGGATGAGCTGTTGGCGGGCGATTTGGACGCCCTGCGGGACGAACGCGCCCCGCCTGGAGCTGAAGGAGACCGACCATGAGCGAAGCTCCTGCCGCCTTGTCTGCCGAGGCCCTGGACGAGGCCGAGCGCCGGGCGCTGGTCGCCGCGGTGGCGGAGGCGCTGGCCGACCCGCGGCCTGACGTCGCGCACGAGGAGGTGCGGGCGGAAATGCTGCGCGACCTGGCGACGCTGCGGTAGCGCCTGGAGGCTCTGCCGGCGGCATGAGGGTGGCTTGGCGAGCGGCGGCCCGCGACGATCCTAGGTCGGGGCGGAGGCTCCGTGTTCTCTGCCGGCCGCCACGCGCACACGCTCGATCTTGGCGACGTCGCCCGCCGTGTCCTGCTGTGCGTGCCACAGGTCGTAAGCTTGCTGCTTGCCGAGCCACATCTTCGGCGATCCGCCGACAAGTGCGCTCAGACGCAGCGCCATGGCGGCGGTCACGCCATACCGCTTGCTGATGATGCCGTGCAGCGTCTGGCGCGAGATGCCGAGGCGTTCGGCGAATGCGGTGACGCTCAGCCCGGTCGCAGGGATCACCTCCTCGCCGAGCAGCTCGCCCGGGTGCGGCGGCTCGAAGGCCGGGATGCGGCGCTTGACCGGGATGCCTTCTGGGACACTGTCGCCCTCAATGATATTGCTCAAGGTCAACTCTGACGGCATCTGCGGCCTCCCACTGGAATGTAATGCACCACGGCCCGTTGACATGGACCGTGTAGGTTCCCGCGCGGTCTCCTTTGAGACCGTGGAAGTCATACCCGTCGACATCCATGTCGTCCGGCTTGGTCGCCTCGTCCAGGGAGATGAGCCGGTCAGCGATCTTGCGCAGCATCCGGGCGTCCAGCTTTGCTGACTTCCCCTTTTCCCAGAACGCTGACAGAGCCTTGCTCTTGAACGACGCGATCATCAGGTTGATGTAATGCGTCACGTGACGCATGTCAACTCTGCTCCGCGTCCGGACTGCTGCGGAGGCGAGGTCGAGCTGCCCTGCGGGTCCGGGTGCGTATATGAATTTTGATCGCCTCAAGCGGGAACGGAGCCGCTCACCCCTCAAGTAATTCCTTCTCCCTCCTGCCCCCTGGCGCCATCTGAAAGCAAGTCCTCGCGCGCCCTATGCTGCCTGCCGGCGCGCGCCCTCACTGGTGACTGTGCGAGGACTTCCCGGCAACTTAAAATCCTGCCGCAGAACGCTAGTTATGCAAAAAGTTGGGAGGGTGCTATGACAAATCTGGCGACGGTTCCCACAGTATACGCGAGGCGAAAAAATGTCAGATGATTTCGACTGGGATGCTGTTGCTGCTGAGGGCAAGGTTGTAAATCAAGCAAGAGAGACTGTCGTCTACCTCAATCCAAATAATGATGTAGTTATTAGACAGCGTGCAGACTGGCCTCACGAACAGGAGAACCCTTTTTTAGTAATTTCACTTTATCGAGTTCGGACTCTAATTGACAGACTTGATAAATTACTGCTTGATGCACATGAAATAAAATAACTGTAGTGAAGGAGAAGAAAATGTTTTCTAGCATACTTATAAATAAAGTCAAATTAGAAACAAAATATACCGGCGGAGAGATTCTTCACGAACATGATGATTGTATTAGAATGGCTTATGAGTGGCTTGATGCGCAAAAGAAGACTATAGGAGTTTCTAAAAAAATATTTGCTATAAAGCATATTATAGAAAAGTGGTCCGGAAGATACATATCACAGTCAGACGTGGACGTAGCAGCTCATATACATCCCGAGGTCAAAGGTTACTATCCTTATTTTAATATTAGTTCTAGACTGACATTACCTAACATTGATCGACTAAAAGGCATATTACAAGCGCATACGCAGGATTATGAGATTGATGAATCTAGTAGAAAATTGTATTACAGAGAAGAGTAGCTAACTAGGTTTTCTCGCTGGCTGGGCCACCACAGTGCATACTTAATGCCTTCAATCGCGATTCTTATCGCGCCAGCCAACGAATCGCTTTGCCTCGTAGCCCCGACGCCTTCTGGAACCGCTCGGCCGTCGCTAAAGCCAGCGCTGCTGTAGCCTTGGCCGCCTCGACCTGAGCCAACGCCGCCACTTCAGCCTGATGCCCAGCACCCCTTATTGACTCGATCTCGGTCCGAGCAGCTTCCAGCTCGGTTGCGAGGGTCTGCCCATGTTGCTGGGCCGCCAGCAACCCCTCGCAGGCCGCCGCTTCTGCGATCCTAGCAGCTGCTGCCTCTGCCTGAGCTGCCTCCAGTGCCGTCTGAGCTGCCTCCAGTGCCGTCTGAGCGGTCTTCAATGCCGCCGCTTGCTCCGGGTCTGGGGGAAGGCTGTTGGAGCCCTGGGAGAGTGCCGCCAGCACCTGGCGTGCATAGGCCCGCCGCTCCTTCGATACCCAGCCCGACACCTGGGCCAAGCCAGCCTCATCCCGCCGGGCTCGCAGCCGCTCCTTGCGCTCTCGTCCGGTTTTGTCGTCACCAACCATAGTGAATAGTATAAACCCGTCCCTAGTCACATGTCTCTGGGGACATACGCAAGTGTCCCCAGAGACGCGTGATTTGTCCCTAGAGACAGAGCCTCCGTTCCCAGGGACGGAAGCTGAAAGCTTACCAGACCATTGCATCTCTCAGGATGCCAAAGCCCCACAGTGGGGAACAACGTCAGCCGTCTGCGTCCGCAAAGCGGGCTGGACGACGCCTGGGTCGGAGCCTGATCTCGCTATGTTCTGTCTCGGTAGGGGTCACGCCATGGAACGGGGTCTTGGCCACTTTTGGTGATCATGCTGCGAGCAGGAACCTGCGTTCGAGCAGGTCGAGGCTGGCTCGACCATACATCTGGCGCTTGAGGGTCTTCAGCCGGTTGA
>JAABUS010007265.1_pt1 | contig 12848 bp, 13 predicted proteins | sample 5560161 | NCBI WGS metagenome assembly JAABUS01 (sample SAMN10711885, study PRJNA513376) | rock metagenome | isolation source: Antarctica rocks | place: Antarctica: Victoria Land, Trio Nunatak nord | collected 2016-01-04 | reverse complement strand
AGGACGAGGAAGACCAGCAACAGTGACGCCGCCGCCCAACGCGACGCCTTTGGTCGAGATGCGTGATCTCACCAAGGATTACCGCATGGGCGAGGAAGTCGTGCGTGCGCTCCGCGGCGTCAGCCTGTCCATCGCGCATGGCGAATTCGTCGCGATCATGGGGGCGAGCGGGTCGGGCAAGTCGACCTTCATGAACATGGTGGGGTGCCTCGACGTCCCGACCGCGGGCACTCTGCGCATCGACGGCGTCGCGACCGCGGCGATGGACGGCGACGCGCTCGCCACCTTGCGCAACCGCACGGTCGGGTTCGTCTTCCAGCAATTCAACCTGCTCGCGCGGACGAGCGCGCTCGATAACGTCGCGGTACCGCTGATCTACGCCGGGGTTTCAGCTTCGGCCAGGCGAGCGCGGGCGCGACAGAAACTCGAGGCGATGGGTCTGGGCGACCGTCTCGACCATTCGCCCGCGAAACTGTCCGGCGGGCAGCAGCAGCGCGTCGCGATCGCCCGGGCGCTCGTCACCGAACCGCTGATGCTGCTGGCGGACGAGCCGACGGGCGCGCTCGACACCGCGACATCGGAGGAGATCATGCGCATCTTCCAGGAACGCAACGACGACGGCATCACCGTCGTGCTGGTGACGCACGAAGCGGACATCGCCCGCTACGCCAAGCGCCGCATCCTGTTCCGCGACGGCGCGATCATCGCGGACGAGGCGGTGACGGACCGGGTGATGGCGGGATGAAGGGACAGCCTCGGTCATCCCTGTATCTTCCGTCATCCCCGCGAAGGCGGGGACCCCGATGGTATGAAGCTGCCGTGGTTGAAATCCATCGAGGTCCCCGCTTTCGCGGGGATGACGGCGCTGCGGCATGAGGCGTCTCGAAGCCTGGTCGATCAACATCGGCATCGCGCTGACCGCGCTGCGCACCAACCTCATGCGCTCGATCCTGACCACGCTGGGCGTCATGATCGGCGTGCTCGCCGTCACGCTCGCGGTCGCGGTCGGGTCGGGCGCGCAAGTGTCGGTCATGGAATCGATCAGCGCCCTGGGCTCCAACATGGCGATCGTGTTTCCGCAGGCGGATACGGACGGGGGGCGTTCCTCGTTCGACCGCGGCCGCCTGACGATGCGCGACGCGCGCGCGATCGAACGCTCCGTGGCGGGCGTCAGCGCGATCGCGCCGCAGCTGCGCGCCAGCGTCCAGCTCCAGAGCCAAGGCCGCCGCGCCGCGACCAGCGCGATCGGCGCGACTCCCGGCTACGCGACCGCCGCGGCGATCGGCGCGGAAAGCGGGCGCTTCATTACCGACGCGGACGTGCGGTCGGGCGCGCGAGTCGCGGTGCTGGGATCCACCGTCGCGCGCAAACTGTTCGGCACGTTCGACGCGGTCGGCGAGACGTTCCGCATCAACCGCGTGCCGTTTACCGTCGTCGGTCTGCTCGAAGCCAAGGGCGCGAGCTTCGGCACGGACAATGACGACATCATCATCGTCCCCATCTCGACCGCCCGCGCGCGCTTTTCAAACAGCCTGCCAGGCCCCGACGACCTCCACATCCTGTTCGTCGGGTTCCAGGACGGGGTCGACCTCGTCGAGGCCAAGGCGGACATGACCCGGCTTCTACGCGAGCGCTACAGCGTTCGCGGGCGCGACATTTCCCCTTTCACGATCCGCACGACCGAGGAGTTCATCGAACAATCGTCCAAGGTGACGGGCGTGTTCCAGGCGGTGCTGGTCGCGATCGCGTCGATCTCGCTGCTCGTCGGCGGCATCGGGATCATGAACATCATGCTGGTGTCGGTCACCGAACGCACGCGCGAGATCGGGCTGCGCATGGCGCTGGGCGCCAAACGGCGCGACATCCGCAATCAGTTCCTGGTGGAGGCGGCGACCTTGTGCGTGATCGGCGGCATCATCGGCCTTGTCCTCGCCATCGCCGCGGCCAAGGCCTTTTCCGTGTACGGCGGCTTTCCCGCCACGATCGGGCCGCCGGTGGCCGCGGGCGCGATCCTGTTCTCGGCGATCATCGGCCTTGTCTTCGGAGGCTACCCGGCGCTCCGCGCCTCGCGACTGTCGCCGATCGAGGCGCTTCGCAGCGAGTGAGGCTCAGCGCGTGGCGACGCGGACGGGCTGCGGTCTGGCGAGCGACGAGCGGCGGAGCGCACAGGCGGGCTCGATGATCGACACGGTCGGTCCGAACATCGAATATGCGCGGCCAACGGCAGACCGCGACTCGGCGTCGTCGGCGACGCCGCACGGATGCGCGACCGCGCGATCGTCCCGCACCGACCATTCCTTGGCCGGGCGCGCCAACCATGCCTTGGCCGGACGCGAGCGCGCGTCCTGCGCCGCCTCAAGCCTGGCGAGCGTTCGCAGAGCCGACCGGTCGATGAACGGAAGCGGCTGGTTGGACACGAGCAAAGCGGCAAGAATGAACGACATCGAAAATTCCTTTTAAATCCGATGGTTGCCCTACCCGCGCAATGGTAAACGAAACGTTAACCATGCATCCGGTCTGCATCAGACCCGATACGCTTTCGTCCGACGACGGCGACCAGCGGATCGGACCCGCGGCCGTCCGCCAGCACATGCGCCTCGATCTCGCTCAGCCCCGCGCGCTCCATGTACAGGCGTACCAGAGCTGCATGACCGCTGCTGTCGAGCGCGCGCCAGATCGCGACCGCCTTGGTCGGGAAGCAGCGGTTGGAAAAGCTGACGATAAACGGCGCGCCCGGGCGCAAGACACGCGCGACTTGCGCGAACACCGTGACCGGGTCCTGCAGATACTGAACGCCGACGCAGCACAAGGCGGCGTCAAGGCTCGCATCGGCGAACGGCAGACCCGTGTCGCGATTGAGATCCTGGATGAACCAGCGCGTGAGTTGCGGGTTGGCCGCGAGTTCTTCCGCATTCATGCCATGCCCGATCGCCTCGCCCCCGAAAGCGGCAGGCAAGTGACTGACCCAGCTCGACATCAGGTCGAGCACATTGCCGCCTTGCGGCACGTGTTCGGCGTAGAATGCGGTCAAGGCGGCGACCGCGGCTTCGTCGATATGCGTGACCAGCCGCGGCGGCGCGTAGAAGGCGCGGTCGTCGCCGTCATCTTCCTTGTCGAATGCGCCGGGCGGGAGTTCGGGCAGAGTTGCGGTCATCGCGGGTTCCGGGCTGTGTCGAGGCGGAGTCATGCCTAGATAGGGGCATGTCGCAAAGCTTCATCCGCGTGATCGACCTGGAAACGACCGGTTCCGCCCCGCCCGCGCACGCCGTGTGCGAGATCGGGTGGCAGGACGTGGTGCAGGGGCCGGACGGATGGACCGTGACCGATAGCCGCGGCCAGCACCTCATCGATCCCGAACGCCCGATCCCGCCGGTAACGCAGGCGGTGCACCACATCATCGACGAGGATGTGGTCGGCGCACCCAAATGGCGGGACGTCGCGCCCACCATCCTGCGCTCCGGCGCGGTGGCGCTCGCCGCGCATCGCGCCGCGTTCGAACAGCGTTTCTGCACCCCGGCTCTGTCGGGCGGCGCGGCGTGGATCTGCACATGGAAATGCGCGCTGCGGCTGTGGCCGGACAGCCCGTCTTTTTCGAACCAGGTGCTGCGCTACTGGCGCAAGCCCGTGGGGCTGGACCGCGATCTCGGCCTGCCCGTCCACCGTGCGCTGCCCGACGCCTACGTCACCGCGCACCACCTGCGCGACATGCTGGCCGAGGCCAGCGTCGACCAGCTGCTCGAATGGAGCGCGCTGCCCGGGCTATTGCCGCGCGTGCCCCACGGTCCCGACCGGGGACGCGCCTGGGCCGAGCTCGACACCCAAACGCTGGCGACGCACGCCCGCGGCCGTGACGAGGACGTGCGCTACTCGGCCGATCAGGAAATCGCGCGGCGGCGCGGCGGTCCGGCGACGGTTGCGCCCGGCGCGCAGGGCAGCCTGCTCTGAAGATCTTCTTCGACGGCGGGTGCCGCCCCAATCCGGGTCCGATGACCGTCGCGGTCGTCGCGCGCGGCGTCGTTCATCATCGCTGCGCCGGACACGGTTCCAGCCACGAAGCCGAATGGGCGGCTTTGCTCTACGCACTGGATGTCGCGTCAACGCTGGGCGTTCGGGACGTCGTTCTGGTGGGCGACGCAGCGAACGTGGTGGCGCAGGCGAACGGCGCGAAGTGCGCAAGCCCCGACCTGCTCGCCGCGTTCCGGCAAAGCGCGCAAGCGTTCGACCGCGTTCATGTCCGCCACGTGCGGCGTGGACAGAACCTTGCCGGGATCGCATTGGCCAAGCTGACACCCAGAACAACGCCGAAAGCCGACACGACATGAAAACGCGCGCCGCCGTCGCCTTCGCGCCCAAACAACCGCTCGAGATCGTCGAGCTCGACCTCGACGGGCCGCGGGTCGGCGAAGTGCTCGTCGAGATCATGGCGACGGGCATATGCCACACGGACGCCTACACGCTCGACGGGCTGGACAGCGAAGGCCTGTTCCCCTCGATCCTGGGCCACGAAGGCGCAGGCGTCGTGCGCGAAGTCGGCGCGGGCGTGACGAGCGTCGCGGTCGGCGACCACGTCATTCCGTTGTACACTCCCGAATGTCGCGCCTGTAAGTCGTGCTTGTCGGGCAAGACCAACCTGTGCACCGCGATCCGCGCCACGCAAGGCAAGGGGGTGATGCCCGACGGAACCAGCCGGTTCAGCCACCGCGGCCAGCCGATCTTTCACTACATGGGCTGTTCGACCTTTTCCAACTTCACCGTGCTGCCCGAAATCGCGGTGGCGAAAATCCGCACCGACGCGCCGTTCGACAAGAGTTGCTATATCGGGTGCGGCGTCACCACGGGCGTCGGCGCGGTGATCCACACCGCCAAGGTGGAACCGGGCGCCAACGTCGTCGTCTTCGGGCTTGGCGGGATCGGACTCAACGTAATCCAGGGCGCGCGCATGGTCGGCGCCGATCGCATCGTCGGCGTCGACATCAACCCGGCCAAGGAGGAATGGGGCCGCAGGTTCGGCATGACGGACTTCGTCGATCCGTCCGCCATCGATGGCGACGTCGTCCAGCACCTCGTCGGCTTGCTTGACGGGGGCGCGGACTACACGTTCGATTGCACGGGCAACACGACCGTCATGCGCCAGGCCCTGGAAGCGTGTCACCGCGGGTGGGGCGTGTCCGTCGTCATCGGCGTCGCCGAGGCAGGCTGCGAAATCTCGACCCGCCCGTTCCAGCTCGTCACGGGGCGCGTGTGGAAAGGCTCGGCGTTCGGCGGCGCGCGCGGGCGCACGGACGTTCCGCGCATCGTCGATTGGTACATGAACGGCAAGATCGAGATCGACCCCATGATCACGCACGTCCTGACGCTGGACGAGATAAACCGCGGCTTCGACTTGATGCATGCGGGTGAAAGCATCCGCTCGGTCGTGGTCTACTGACCGGGATGCATACGTTCGAAATCCTCCTCGCGCTCCTCGCCGCGTGCATTGCGCTCGCCGCGATCGCGCAGCGTCTCCAGGTTCCGCTCGCGGTTGCGCTGGTTCTGGGCGGGATGGCGCTGGCGCTGATCCCGGGACTGCCCGTCGTCGAACTCGAACCCGAACTGGCGCTGGCCCTGTTCCTGCCGCCGCTGCTTCAGGTCAGCGCGTACCGGACGGACTGGCCCGCGTTCAAATCCAACCTGCGCCCGATCCTGCTGCTCGCGATCGGCGCGGTTTTCTTCACTGCGCTCGCCGTCGCGGCGGTCACGAAATTGCTCGTTCCCGATCTGCCGTGGTGGGCGGCGATCACGCTGGGCGCGATCGTTGCGCCGCCCGACGCGGTCGCCGCGGCGGCGGTGCTCAAGCAGGTCAAGCTGCCCCGCCGCCTCGTCACCGTTCTCGAAGGCGAAAGCCTGATCAACGACGCCTCCTCGCTCGTCCTGTATCGCTTCGCCGTGGCGGCGACGCTCGCGGGAAGCGTCAGCTACGGGGAAGGCGCGTGGCAGTTCGTGCTGGGTGCGGTCGGCGGCACCGCGATCGGGCTCGTCGTGGGCTACCTCGCGATGCGCGTTTTTGCTCTTATCCAGGACACGCTGCTCGACATCACGGTCAGCATCCTGGCCGGTTACGCCGCCTATTTCGCCGCCGAGGCCTTCCACGTGTCGGGCGTGCTCGCAGCGGTCGCATGCGGGCTGATCCTCGGGCGCAAGCAACACGCCGAGTTCACCGCCAAGACGCGGCTCGAGCTGACCGCCGTATGGAATTTCCTCGAATTCGTGCTGACCGCGATGGTGTTCATGCTGATCGGGCTGCAGCTGCGGGGGATCGTCGAACGCCTCGAACGTTACGACACTGGCGATCTGGCGCTGCTGGGCGCGATCGTGTCGCTGACGCTGATCGTCAGCCGCTTCGCCTGGGTGCTTCCTTCCGCGTGGCTACCGCGCGCGCTATCCTCTTCACTTCGCAAGCGCGATCCGATGCCCCCGCTAAGCCACATCGCCGTGCTGTCTTGGGCGGGCATGCGCGGCGTGGTCAGCATGGCCGCCGCGCTCGCGCTTCCCGTACAATTTCCCGGGCGCGACATCATCCTGTTCCTGTCGTTCTGCGCCATTCTGGCGACCTTGGTGCTGCAGGGGACGACGCTCGGATGGCTGATCGTCAAGCTGGGCGTGATCGAAGCGGACACAGCCGAAGCCGAGGCAAACGTCGCGGCCGTACGCGCGGAAGTCAGCGCCGCCGCGCTGGAAGCGGTCAAGGGTCATGTGGGCGAGGAGGGCCTCGACGAACACACGGACGCGGCCGCCGATCTCGTCGAGGAGTACGAAGCGCGCGCGGACCTTGCCACCCTGGAGAAGGACGAGCCGGAGGCCAAGACCGAACAGATCGAGGCGCAGCAGCGCCTGCGGCTGGTCGCGATCGAAAGCGCGCGCGACAAGCTCAACGAGCATACGGACGTCATCGAAATCGAAGCGCACCGGACGCTTGCCGAGGAACTCGACCTGGAAGAAGCGCAGATCCGCCGTCGGCTGGGCGAAGATGCCTGACGCTTTTCGCAACAGGCTCTTGTACCGGACGCGCGCTTCGTGGTCTGTGTGACGGATGGGTTGCCGCGTATCTGGAGATGTAAATGGTGCGTTCGATCATCACGCGTTCGCTTGCATTGCTTCTGACTGCGTCCGTTCCCGCGGCCGCGCAACCGGACGCGACCGGCTACCGCACGCCTCCCGCGCCCATCGCGCAGATCCTGGACGCCGCGCCCACCCCTGCCGTAAGCGTCAGCCCGCGGCGGGACGTGATCGCGCTGCTCGGTCGCGCCAACCTGCCGCCGATCTCCGAATTGGCCGAGCCCGACCTCAAGCTCGCGGGCTATCGCATCAACCCGCGCAACAACGGCCAGGCCAACAGCCGCGTCGGCTGGCTCAACGCGCTGTCGTTCCAGCCGGTCGCGGGTGGTCCCGTACGGACGGTCGCGATGACGCCCGGCACGCGCTTTACCAGCCCGGGTTGGTCGCCCGACGGCGCGCGCGTCGCCTATCTGGTCGACCGCCAGACCGGACTGGAGCTCTGGGTCGCGGACGTCGCGACCGCGCAGACCCGCCGCCTGACCCCGCCTGTCGTCAACGCGACGTTCGGCACGGGTTACGAATGGCTGCCGGGCAGCTCGGGGCTGATCGTGCGCCAGACCTTGAGCAACCGCGGCCCCGCCCCGCGTGCCGGATTGGTACCGACGGGACCGATCGTACAGGAAAACGCAGGCCGCACCGCGCCCGTCCGCACCTATCAGGACCTGTTGGGCGACAGCGGCGATGAAGCGCTGTTCGAACATTATTTCACTTCGCAGCTGACACTGGTTCCGCTGAACGGCGGTCCTTCCCGGACGATCGGCAAGCCCGGCCTGATCTGGGGATCGAGCGTGTCGCCCGACGGCCGCTATCTTCTCGTCACCCGCGCCAAGCGCCCGTTCAGCTACGTCGTCCCCGCCGCACTCTTCCCGACCGAGATCACCGTCACCGACATGGGCGGCCGCGTCGTCAAGACGCTCGCCGACCTGCCGTTGCGCGACGATATCCCAAGCGCGTTCGACGCGGTCGCGCCCGGCCCGCGTGTCGCGCAGTGGCGTGCCGACAAGCCTGCGACACTCGCCTGGGTCGAGGCGCTGGACGGCGGCGACACGCGCAGGCAAGTGCCTTTGCGCGACCGCGTCCTGATGCTCGACGCGCCGTTCGCAGGCACGCCCGTGCCGCTCGTCGACCTCAAGGCCCGCTATGCGGGAATGATGTGGGGCCGGGACGACTACGCGATGGTCGTCACGCAATGGTTCAACACGCGCGCCGAAACGCGGATCGCGGTCGACCCGTCCAGGCCCGGCGGCACGGGTCGCGTGCTGCTGACGCGCAATTACCAGGACCGCTACAACGACCCGGGCGCACCGCTGACCAAACCCAATCCGTACGGCCGCCAGGTCATGCATTTCACGGCCGACGGGCGCGGCGTCTTCACCTCCGCCCCCGGCGCGTCGCGCGAAGGCGAGTTTCCCGTGCTGTCCCGCATGGACCTGGGCGACGGCACGACGACGCGCATCTGGCAGGCCAAGACTCCGTACTACGAATCGATCGTCGCGCTGCTCGACGACCGCGGCGACCGCCTGCTGACGCGACGCGAAAGCCGGATCGAAGCGCCCAATCTGTACATCCGCGAAACCGCGGGCGCGGTGCCGAGGCGGATCACGAACTTCTCCGATCCCGCGCCGCAATTGGCCGGCGTCACGCAACGTCTCGTCACCTACAAACGCGCGGATGGTGTCGAGCTGTCCGGTACGCTCTACCTTCCCGCCGGCTATGACCAGGCACGCGACGGCCCGTTGCCGCTGCTCATGTGGGCGTACCCGACCGAGTTCACCGACGCCGCGGTCGCGGGCCAGGTCGTCGACACGAACAACCGTTTCACGCGCCCCGGCGGGATCAGCCACCTGTTCCTGCTGACCCAAGGCTACGCCATTCTCGACAACCCGACGATGCCGATCGTCGGCGTCGCAGGCAAGGAGGCCAACGACACCTACGTCGAACAGCTCGTCTCCTCGGCGCAGGCCGCGGTCGACGCAGTGGTTACGATGGGCGTTGCGGACCGCAACCGCATCGCGGTCGGCGGGCATAGCTACGGCGCGTTCATGACCGCCAACCTTCTGGCGCATACCGACCTGTTCCGCGCGGGCATCGCCAGATCGGGCGCGTACAACCGCACACTGACGCCGTTCGGCTTCCAGGCCGAACAGCGCACCTATTGGGAAGCGGTAGACACCTACACGCAGATGAGCCCGTTCACGCATGTCGCCAGGATCAAGGAGCCGATCCTGCTGATCCACGGCGAGGCGGACGACAATAGCGGCACCTTCCCCGTGCAGAGCGAACGCTTCTACGCCGCGCTCAAGGGCCAAGGCGCGACGGTGCGCTACGTCGTCCTGCCGCTGGAAGCGCACGGTTATCGCGCGCGCGAATCCGTCATGCACACGTTGTGGGAAATGACCAACTGGCTCGACACATATGTAAAACACGCGGTGGCGACACCGCGCCGGGAGGCGGCGGGCGGCAAATAGCTACAGAGAGGCAGGGCCAGGCCGCGTCCATGCCTCCGCGATAGCCGCTTCCCCGCCCGGGATGGCGCGGTCGTGCGAGACGAAGACGAACCGTCCGCCCCCTGCCCACGCCGTCCGGAACGCCGCATTCACGTCGACCAGCCGGACGCGCGCCAGATAGGCTTCGAAGCCCGATCGATCGGACGGCGCGGTAAAAACGATGTCGCGCCCCACCGCGTCGACGATCGCGTCCGCCATCGAAGTCGCGGTTCGTGGCGCGTCATCGGCGACGGGCGCGCGCCTGCTCACCCGCAGCTGCTCGTCCAGCTCGGCTTGCGTGAACCCGACCTTCAGCGCGCGGTCCAGTTCGATCGCGCCGTGCCGGACCGCCGTGCGCCAGTCGCGGTCGCGCGGGTTCATCTCGATCAGCGCCAGACGCGCGGTCGAGAAATGATCGTACACCGCAGCGGTCGCGCGCAGCACGCGCGTACCCGGACCGGCCGTCAACCGGCGTGCCAGCATCTCGCTCCCCAGATTCTGGAGGAACGCCGCGTCGCGCCCTGCACCGGCATCCGCTCCGCCCAGCGGCGCGACCGCGGCGATCGTCACCACCGTCGGCGCGGCGCGATCGACGAACAGCCGCGTGTGCAATCCGGTGCCCGGCGTCACCACCGGCGGCGGCGGATCGAGCGCCGCCGCGGCGGGCAGCCAATCGGCGAAGCGTGCGCCGATCTCGGCCTCCGCGGCATCCGGATCGAAATCGCCGACCATCACCAGCGTGGTTCGCGCGGGGACGTACGTCCGCGCGTACAGCTTGGAAAGCGCGCTGCCCCCGGCCCGCGCGACGCTCCCATCCGTACCCGCGACCGGCCCGCGTGCGATCGGTGTGCCGGGCACGAAGAATTCGTTCTGCGCGGTGGCGATCCGGTCCGCGACCGCATCCCGCGCCCGTATCTCGCTGCGCACGTCCGCCTTGGCCCCACGCACCGCGGCGCGTCCGAAACGCAGGTGGCTGCAGACCTCGCGCATCACCATCAACGCGGCCGTACGCGCCCGCGCATCCGCTTTGCCCAGTTCGAGCGCATAGACCGTCTCGTCGTAGCTGGTCGTCGCGCCGAAGTCGCTCCAGCGCCGCAGTCCCGCGTGCGGCAGCAACGTCAGCAACGCGCCCTTCGGCAGGTTGGCCGATCCGTGGAAGATCATGTGTTCGATCAGGTGCATGTACCCCGCCTGCCCCGGCGCCTCGGCCGACGACCCCGCGTCCAGATGCAACCGCACCGACAGTCCCGTCTTCGCATCGCCTGCTCCGGCGTGCCGCATCAGCACGTAGCGCATGCCGTTCGGCAACACGCCGAACCGCACGCCTGGATGCGGCGTCAGGTCGCTACGATCGAACCCCCACGCCGCCGCCGCGGCCGGGTCGATGGATGCGGGTGCCGCCGCGGCGGGGGCGGCAACCAGGATCAATGCGGCCAGAAGACCGATCGCGCTGCGAAACCTTATTCGCACAGGATGAGTGTTCGACAAACGCACCGCCTACAGCAAACCTATGCTGCGGAGCAATGTGGTGCCCCATTGATCTGCCCCCTTCTGAGTGGTCCAAAATCTTTGTTATTTTGGACTGTGAAGGAGATTCCGGATGCCATCGAAAAAGCACAAGCCCGAGGAGATTATCGGCAAATTGCGTGAAGCGGAGATCGTGTTGGCGCAGGGAGCGTCGGCTGCGGAGGCGTGTCGGCGGATCGCGGTCAGCGAGCAGACGTACTACCGTTGGCGCAAGGAATATGGTGGCCTGAAGACCGACCAGGCGCGACGGATGAAAGATCTCGAGAAGGAGAATGGGCGGCTGCGCCGGGCGATCTCGGACCTGACATTGGACAAGCTGATCCTACAGGAAGCTGCACGGGGAAACTTCTGAGCCCCGCGCGGCGGCGGCGGTGCATCGATCATGTCCGGCAACTGCTGTCGGCATCCGAGCGGCGAATATGCCGGGTGCTCGGGCAACATCGATCGACGCAGCGCAAAGTACCGTGTGGGGCTGATGACGAGAAAGCTCTGACCGAGGACATCATCGCCTTGGCCAAGCAGTATGGACGCTATGGCTATCGCCGGGTGACGGCGCTGCTGCGCAGCGCGGGCTGGACGGTAAACCGCAAACGGGTCGAGCGCATCTGGCGGCGCGAGGGGCTGAAGGTGCCACAGAAGCAGCCGAAGCGCGGTCGGCTGTGGTTGAACGAGGGATCATGCATCCGGCTTCGTCCCGAATATTCGGGGCATGTCTGGGCGGAGCAGCCCAAGGTTCCAGCGATGCGCAGCATCGTTGGAATGGCTGCGGAGGGTTATGACTTCGTCGAGGGCCGCACCCATGATGGCCGCAAGTTCCGTATCCTGACCATCATCGATGAGGCCAGCCGGGAGTGCCTGGCACTCATCGTTGCCCGCCAGCTCCGCCATGAGGACGTGCTGGCGGCGCTCGCGGAACTGTTCATCGCGCGCGGGCCGCCAGCCAATATCAGGTCCGACAATGGCAGCGAGTTTATCGCGACGGCGGTCCGGAAATGGCTCGCGCAGATCGGCGTGACGACGCTCTACATCGCGCCGGGTTCACCTTGGGAGAACGGCTACAACGAAAGCTTCAATGGGTCGCTTCGCGACGAACTGCTCAACGGCGAGATCTTCTACAGCCTTGCGGAGGCCAAGGTGCTGATCGAGGCTTGGCGGCGACATTACAACGCGGTCCGCCCGCACAGCAGTCTGGGCTACCGGCCACCAGCACCGGAAGCCGTTCCATCTCCAGTGCCGCCCTCCGGTTCCGCTACGCTCCACCTACGGCCGGCACTGGAGATGGAGATGACAATGCACTAACAATCAAACCGGACCACTCGCTGGGGGCCGGTCACTCGCGCGACGCGTCGCGCGCATGTATGCCGAGGCCGAGGACGGCGGGGCCATGCATGACTGAGAAGGCGATCGCCTATGGGCGCAAGAGCTTCGACGATCCCGAACGCCGCACGTCGTCGGTCGACGACCAACGCCATGCGGCAGCGGCCTACGCAGAGCGCCACGGCTTCGAGCTGGTCGCGTTCCATGGCGACGAAGGCATCACGGGCGCGACCATGGAACGCCCGGGCCTACAGGCCATGCTTGCCGCGGTGCGCCGGGGGATGCGACCATCGTCATCATCGAGGACGTAGACCGCCTGGGCCGCGACCAGGAACACTTCCAGCACATGATCAGGATCTTCCGGCTGTTCGGCATTACTCTCCACACAGTCGCCGCCGGCCGCATCGACGACCTGGTCTTTCC
>JAABUS010007264.1_pt1 | contig 12849 bp, 16 predicted proteins | sample 5560161 | NCBI WGS metagenome assembly JAABUS01 (sample SAMN10711885, study PRJNA513376) | rock metagenome | isolation source: Antarctica rocks | place: Antarctica: Victoria Land, Trio Nunatak nord | collected 2016-01-04 | reverse complement strand
TCGATCCGCCGCCGACACCTCCACCGCCTCAACCTCAACCAGTCGCTCCTGCGCAGCCGTAGTCATCCGCGAATGGTCTTAAACGCGCCGGACGGCACCCGCACGGTTACTGACCCACGCTCCTAGCCGCCCTTGAACGTGCCGGCCGCGCCCTCCTTATTCGAATGGGCTGTCAGCAGCGTCGCGTCGATCTCGATCGTGACTCGCTCTGGTGCTCCCGTGAGCTTCCAGACGTGCTCGCGCGCACGAGCATGCGCAGCGGCCAGCCCGTCCAGCAGCCCCGGCGTGGACGCGATCTGATCGATGACTCGAAACGCGGTCGAGTCCGACGCTACCGACCCCAACAGCGCGTCCTGATCGCGCACCGCGCCCATGTCGGCGAGGCAGTCTCCGCCGTCAGCGAGCATCACCGCGAGGTCACGGACCACGCGGCCCGGATCGTGACCGGACCGCCGCTGCTTGAGGCCCGCCAGTCGCAGCGACAGCGCCTGCGTGAGCCCGCTCTTGTCCGCGATCTGCGCCAGCAACGCGCTGCCCGCGTGTGACACCAACCCTTCTCCATCCGCCCGAACTTCTACCGTGACGTTGCGGCCATCGCGCTGCACCTTCAAGGTGATCCTCCTGAGCTCGGTTCCGGGCCTTCGACAAGCCGAAGAATCCCTGCTCAACCGGACGTTCTGGCAGCCGTTCAGCAGACGCTGACGAGCGTCATCCGCACCGGCCGCCAGCAGGACGTCTGCCCGATCGCGCTGCTCGAAGACCTCCTGCGCCAGGACGCCCCCGCGCCCAGCAGCATGCTGCGCCTGCCCGAAGCCGCCGCCGCGGCCGACCCGCGCGGCCCATGACAGCCGCCCGCGCCCCGCGCTACCGCGTCACCGTCATGGAACTGCGCGACGGCAAGAGCACCCAAGTCATCGACGTCTACGGCACCGGGTTCATCACCGCCGTCGCGACCCGCTTTGACGGCGACGACCTCGACGTCCACTTCGGCAGCGCCGGACCCCGCCACCTCCAACAGCACATCGCCGCCGCGATCGCCGACGAGCACCCCACCCGCAGACCCCGCTAACTCAATACCCCGAGACTTGGGCTGTCCTCGAGCCGAAAACGCGACGACTGAAGGGTTCGGCACCCAATGGGGCGCCAAATCCTTCAGCGAGGCCAGCATTCTCGCCGTGGGAGGTCGTGGCCCGAGAAGATGACCGATTGGTGACGGTTTGGACGACCAAGCGGAGGTAGCGTCTCATCCACCTCGAGCCCGAGGACCGCGTTGTGCCGGGGACCGAGGCCCCTTCCGATCGAGGTGGCGCAGCAGTGCGGTGACCCCTGCGATCAGCCCCCCGAGGACCAGCCCTAGACCAAGGGCGCCGATCGCCGCGAAGATCGAGGATATGAAGCCGAAGATGCCGATGCGCGGGCCCACGGCGAGCGCCAACCGCCCAGGGGAGCTCTCGGGAGAGCGGCAGAGGACGCGGTGCGCCCCGGGACGACGCGCCTCGAAGTCCCGCTCGGCCACGAACCTGTCCTCACCGAGGGTGAGGGTGAGGTTGCCGCTCGTGCTCGTGGGCACCGCCGCCCCGTCCGGTCCGCGCACGGTGCAGTCGAGCGAGCTCCCGATCTGCTCGGCCGTTCCTGGATCCGCGGGCGTCTCGACGCCCTCGACCTGATGGTAGATCGTCCGCTCCTCGCCGCCCTCGAGCTCGACGACGGTCGGCTCGCCGCTTACGAAGCGCTCCACCGGCGCGTCCACCTCCCGCGCGGCGCTCAGGCCGAAGAAGATCGCGCCGGCGATCCCCGCGGCCGCGACGAGCACGGCGACCGCGTACCAAGCGCGCGAGGGCCCCGCCATCAGCGCAACAGGTTGATCGAGGCCGAGAGTGCGACCGCGAAGACGAGCACGGCGTAGCCGTAGTACGCGGAGACGAGCAGCAGCAGCGCGGCGATCAGGAAGACGACGACCGTCGCGAGCCAGGCGATCCGGGGCAGCGGCACGGTGCCCTATTCTCGCTCACGGGCATGACGGCTGACCTCACCCCCGATCAGGCGCTCGCGCGCCTGGGCGAGTTGTCCTCCTCCGTGCGCGATGCCGTGGTCCTCGACGCCGCCGGCAATCTCCTCGCCGGCAGCGAGGATCTCGGGCAGGGCGCCGCGGCGCTCCTGCGCGCCACGCAGGCGGCGGCGATCGAGGTCGCCGACGAGCGCGGAGCGGTGTACGCCGTGCGCTCCGACGAGCACGCGATCGTCGCGCTCGCGGCACGGCCGGCGCTGCCCGCGCTGATGTTCTACGACCTGCGGGCGGTGCTCGCCGGGCTCGAGGACGCCCCGGGACCGTGAAGCCCAGGCGCCCGATCGACGCGCTGACCGCAGCGGCCGAGGACGTCGCCGGCTCTCTGCGAAGGCGGCGCGAGAGCCGGGCGCTGCGTATCCGCCTCTACGACGAGGCGGGCCGCATGCGGACGCTCGATCCCGACGACGAGGAGGCGCGACCGCTCGTCGAAGCGGCAGACGCCCTGCTCAGCGCCCGGAGCCGGGGGGAGGGAAGGCCATGACCTCCACCAGGTTCCCCGCCGGATCGCGGACGAGGGAGCGCGGGGAGCCCCAATGCTCGGTGCGCGATTCCACGTCATGGCCCGCGTCGCGGAGGCGGCCGACGGTCTCCTCGTAGAGCTCGGCGACGATCGCGACGTGGCCTTGGGGCAGCGTCGCCGGCTCCTCGACGCGCATGAGGTGCACCTGGGTCGGCCCGCGCTGGACCCACGCCGCGCGTTGCGCGAGCGAGGGGGGCGGTTCAACCGCGGCAAAGCCGAGCAGGCCGTAGAAGGCGACGCAGGCGTCGATCTCATCCGGGCGAACCTCGAAGGTGACGTGCTGGATCATTGGTGAAATGTCGCAAAACGCGGGATTCCGCGCACCGAAGTCCGCTTTCCAGGCGAGTTTTGTTCCCGTTTCGGGGATACCTTTCGTCCGCGGGCCTTGGTAGCTTCGCGTGTTTCCCGAGGACAGAGGAGGAGCCAGTGACGAAGTCCGAATTCGTCGATGCCGTGAACGACCGCGTGGAGGGCATGTCCCGCAAGCACGCGGGTGAAGCCGTGGACGCCATGCTGGAGACCATCACCGAGACGCTCCAACGTGGCAGCGACGTCACCTTCTCGGGCTTCGGCAAGTTCCATGTCGCCGAGCGCGGCGCCCGGGAGGGCGTCAACCCCCGCACGGGCGAGCGCATGCAGATCCCCGCCTCCAAGGTGCCGCGCTTCACCGCCGGGTCGGGCTTGAAGAACGCCGTCAAGAAGTAATCAGCGTGACCCCGCCCGCCGGGGGCGCCCTTCCGGTGCCCTTCGGCGAGCGGCTCGCCCAGCGGGTCGCCGAGCGCCGATCCAACCTGGTCCTCGGCCTGGACCCCGATCCCGCCCGGCTGTGGCCGGCGGCTCTCCGGGAGGCCGCCACCGGGGCGGGCAGCGCCGCATCGCACCGCGCGGGGGCAGCCGTCGCGGCCCACTGCCGCCTGCTCGTCGCGGCGGCCGGCCCCGAATGCGTCGCCGTCAAGCTCCAGCTGGCCTGCTTCGAGCGCCTCGGCGCGCCGGGTTGGTCGGCGCTCGAGGGCACGGCGGCGCTCGCCCGCGAAGCCGGGCTGCTGGTGATAGCGGACGCCAAGCGCGGCGACGTCCCCGTCAGCGCGGCGGCCTACGCGCAGGGGTTCCTCGGGGCAACCCCGACGCCGTTCGGCGAGGTCGAGGGCCTGGGCGTCGATGCGATCACCGTGAGCCCGCTGCTCGGCGCGGACGCCCTGGCCCCGTTCGTGGCCGCCGCCCGGGCCGCGGGCTCCGGGCTCTTCGTACTCGTCCGGACCTCCAACCCCGGGGCCGCCGACGTCCAGGACGCGCCGCTGCGAGGCGGGCGACCGCTGTGGGAGGCGCTCGCCGAGATGGTCGAGGGGCTCGGACGAGCGCAGGGCGACGGAGTGGCCGACGTCGGCGCGGTGATGGGGGCGACCGAGCCCCACCATCTTCATCGCGCCCGCGAGCTGATGCCCCGCGCCCCCCTGCTCCTTCCTGGGGTCGGGGCTCAGGGCGGCCGGGTCGAGGACCTGGCTCCTGCCTTTGTCCCGGGGCCCGCCGGCGGCTTGGTCACCGCCTCGCGGAGCATCGATCGCGCCTACGAGAAGGCGGACTCAGAGCCGGCCGTCGCGGCCCTGGCGCAGGCGCGAGCGCTTCGCGAGGTTGCATGGTCGACGGCCGCCGGGTGAGCGGGAGCGCGCCTTCTACAGGTGCGCGCGCGCCAGGTGGCGCACCATCGCAAGGCGTGCTCCGCGCCCGGACGCCGTGCAGCCCGCAAGTATCCTTGCCACGCCATGGAGCTCGGCACCATCTTGCGCTACATCGCGCCGTTCATCCTCGTCGCGATGCTCGTGACCACGGTCGTCGTCATCGCGACGTCGGTGGGCGGCGACAAGGAAGCCAAGAGCAGCGAGTCGCAGGCCGCCACCCCGGAGAAGCGCCGCAAGCAGGAGCGGCGCCGCGCTCGAGCCCGACAGACGACCTATACGGTCGAGCCCGGCGACAGCCTCGCCATCATCGAGACCAAGACCAAGGTCTCACGGGAGGATCTCGTGCGCTTCAACCCCACGTTGGACCCCCAGGCGCTCCAGCCGGGTGAGAAGCTCAAGCTGCGATGACCGCGCCCGCCGTGCGCCGCGCCGGGTGCGCGGCTGCCGCCCGGCTGCCCGTGATCCTCCTCGCCGTGGCGTCCGCCACCGTCGCACTCGCCTTCGCCGCTCCCTCTTCGCCGGCCGGGGCAGCCGCACCGGCGCCCGAGGTCTCCGCGCCGTCAGCGATCGTCGTGGAGGCATCGACGGGCGACGTGGCCTACCGCCTCAACGCGGGCCAGCGCCGCCCCATCGCGAGCACCACGAAGCTCATGACCGCCCTGCTCACCCTGCGGCGGGCCCGGCTGGAAGAGACGTTCGTCGCGCCTCCCTACAGCCCGGCCCCCGCGGAGTCGCGCATCAACCTGCGTACCGGGGAGTCGCTCACCGTGCGCGACCTCCTGCGAGCGCTGCTGCTCGCCTCGGCCAACGACGCCGCGGTCACGCTCGCCCAGGGCGTGGCGGGAACGACCGAGGACTTCGTCGGGGCCATGAACCGCGAGGCGCGCCGGCTCGGGCTGCGCGACACCAGCTACTCCAATCCCATCGGGCTCGACGATCCCGCCAACTACTCGACGGCACGAGACCTGGCCGCGCTCGCGCTCGTGCTGCGCCGGAGCGCGTTCGCGCGCCGGACGACCGACCTGGAGCGGGCGACCCTGCGCTCGGGCGCCCGCGTGCGGCAGATCGTGAACCGCAACGAGTTGGTGGGTGAGGAGGCATGGGTCGACGGGGTCAAGACCGGATTCACCTCGAGCGCCGGCTACGTCCTGGTCGGCTCGGCCACCCGCGGGCGGGTGACGGTGGTCAGCGTCGTCCTGGGAGAGGCCAGCAAGGCGGCGCGTAACCGCGATTCGCTGTCGCTGCTGCGCTACGGGCTCTCGGCGTACCGGTCGGTGGCGCCGGTCCGGCGCGGTCAGGTGCTCGCCCGGCCCGCCGTGCGCCTGCAGGGGAGCCTCACCGTTCCGGTCGCCGCCGCGCGCTCGTCGTCGCACGTCGTGCGCCGGGGGCGGAGGGTGACCGTGCGCGAGCGGCTCCCGAGCGTGCTCGAAGGTCCGCTGCCCGCTGGGCGAAGGGTCGGAACGGCGCTCGTGCGCTCGGGCCGGCGGGTCATCGACCGCGTGCCGCTCGTCACGGGCGCCGCCGTGCCCGCGCCGTCGAGCAGCGAGCGGGTCAAGCAGGCCGTCACGGCGCCATGGCTCGCCGTCGCCGCCCTTCTCCTTCTCCTGGCAGGCGGTAGCCTCCTTCTCTTGCAGGCGAGGCGTCGGCGCAGGCGCCGGCGGGCCGGCCCGCAAGGGGGGAAGGCGCGGGCGAGGCCCAGGACCCCGGCATGATCATCACCGTCACCCTCAACGCCGCCATCGATCGCACGCTCGACGTGCCCAACTTCCGCCTCGGGCGCCGTCATCGCAGCGTCGAGCAGACGACCTTTCCCGGTGGCAAGGGCGTCAACGTCGCCCGTGCGCTCAAGCGCCTGGACCAACCGGTCATCGCGACGGGCTTCGTCGGCGGGCAGACGGGGACGCGAATCGTGGAGGGGCTCACCTCGGAGTCGGTCCCCAACGACTTCGTTCGCATAGCGGAGGAGTCGCGGACGAACACGGCGATCGTCGAGCCGACGACCGGAGAGCAGACCGAGGTCAACGAGCCGGGCCCGCACGTCGGCGAGCTCGAGCTCGAGCTCTTCACCGAGAAGCTGATGTACCTGGCCCAGGGCGCTCAGGTCGTGGTCTTCGCCGGATCGCTCCCCCGGGGAGCGGCGCCCGAGGTCTACGGCCGCCTGGTTCGCGAGCTGGGCAAGAAGGGGCTGACGACGATCGTCGACACCGACGGCGAGCCGCTGCGCCAGGCCGTGCGGGCCGAGCCGTCGGTCGTTGCGCCCAACGTCCTCGAGGCCGAGGAGCTCGTGGGGCACGAGTTCAACGACGACGAGGACCGGGTCATCGCCGTGCGTGAGATGGTCCAGCTCGGCGCCGAGGAGGCGATCATGACCGTGGGGGACGGATGCTTCGCCCAGGTTCTCGTCGACGGGGCGCCGCGCCTCTACCGCATTCGGGTCGAGCCGCGCCCCGCGCGATCGACGATCGGCTCGGGGGACGCCTTCCTCGCGGGCTACGTGGCCTGCCGCTACACGGGCAGCGCCGCGGAGGAGTGCCTTCGCTTCGCGGTCGCCTGCGGCGCGGAGTCGACCGAGCACCTCGGCGCGGGCGTCCTGGATCCCGCCAAGGTCGAGCGGGTCCGAGCCGAGGTCGAGGTGGAGCCGCTCGAGCGGCCGGCCGAGGTGACATAAGCCGGCAGCCGGTCGAGGTTCACGAGCTAGAGTGGGAGGGGTCCTTTCGTCCGCCCCGACACCTAGGATCCGCCAATGGAAGTAGAGATCGGCCGTGGGAAGAAGGCGCGACGCGCGTATGGCTTCGACGACATCGCGATCGTGCCCTCCCGACGCACGCGCGACCCCGACGATGTCGACATCTCGTGGACGCTCGGGCCCTACCGCTTCGAGCTCCCGCTCCTCGCGTCGGCGATGGACGGGGTCGTCTCCCCGGACACGGCCGCGGCGCTGGGGGCGCTCGGCGGGCTCGCGGTGCTCAACCTCGAGGGGATCTGGACCCGGTACGAGGACGCCGACGAGCAGCTCGAGCGCATCGCCTCGCTCCCGAAGGAGATCGCTACGCGCGAGATGCAGCGCATCTACAGCGAGCCGGTCAAGCCGCACCTCATCGAGCAGCGCATTCGCGAGATCAAGGCCCACGGGGTCGTCGTCGCCGCGTCGCTGACCCCGCAGCGGGTGCGCACGCACTACGAGCTCGCCCTGGAGGCGGGCCTCGACATCCTCGTCGTCCAGGGCACCGTGGTCTCCGCCGAGCACGTCTCGACCGACGAGTCGCGTCCTCCGCTCAACCTCAAGGAGTTCGCCGGCGAAGTCGGCGTGCCGGTCATCGTCGGCGGATGCGCCAGCTACCACACCGGCCTGCACCTGATGCGCACGGGCGCCGCCGGCGTCTTGGTGGGTGTCGGCCCGGGGGCGGCATGCACCACGCGCGGAGTGCTCGGCATCGGCGTTCCGCAGGCGACCGCGATCGCCGACGTCGCCGCCGCTCGATCGCAGCATATGCTCGAGACCGGCGAGTACGTCCGGGTCATCGCCGACGGCGGCATGCGCAACGGCGGCGACGTCTCCAAGGCGATCGCCTGCGGGGCGGATGCGGTGATGGTCGGCTCGCCCCTGGCCAACGCCTACGAGGCCCCGGGTCGCGGCTACCACTGGGGGATGGCGACCTTCCACGCCTCACTCCCGCGCGGCGCGCGTGTCGGAACCACCCAGAACGGGACGCTGGAGGAGATCCTCGTCGGCCCGGCCCGCGAGAACGACGGTGTCTTCAACCTCATGGGCGCGCTGCGCACGTCGATGGCGACCTGTGGCTATAAGGACCTCGCCGAGTTCAACCGGGCAGAGCTGCTGGTCGCCCCCGCGCTCCAGACCGAGGGCAAGCAGCTCCAGCGCGACCAGGCGGTGGGCATGGGCTCGAACGGCAAAGCGGTCGAGCTTGTCGCCGACTGACGGTGCCTCGCACGCGATGACGCTTCGCGTGGCTGTGTCCTCGGGGTTGGTCCGTGCATAGCACTGTCCCAACCCCTGCGTCCTTGCCACGCTCGGTCCTCGCGCGCGATGCGACCGCCAGTGATGAGAGGACCGTCGAGCGGGCGCCGCCTGCGCCCGAGGGCGCTCCGGTGCCGGTCCAGGAGCGTCCGACGGCTACCGACGAGGTGGTCGTCCTTGATTACGGCGGCCAGTACTCCCAGCTCATCGCGCGGAGGGTGCGCGAGTGCGGGGTCTTCTCCGAGCTGCTCCCCTACCACGTGGGAGCCGAGGAGGTGGCCCGCCGCAAGCCACGGGGGCTGATCCTCTCCGGCGGGCCGGCGTCGGTATACGCGCAGGGCGCCCCGCGGCTGGATCGTGGGCTGCTTGAGCTCGGGATCCCCGTGCTGGGCATCTGCTACGGGATGCAGCTCCTCGCCCACGAGCTCGGCGGCCGGGTCGAGGGTGCGGATGTCGGCGAGTTCGGGCGCTCGTCGTTGACGGTGTCAGAGCCCGGCCGGTTGCTGGCCGGCACGCCCCACGAACAGACGTGCTGGATGTCGCACCGGGACACGGTCTTCGCGCCGCCGGTGGGCGCTCGGGCGCTCGCCGCGTCCACCGGGTCCCCCGTCGCCGCCTTCGAGGACGTCGGCAGCGAGCGCTACGGCATCCAGTTCCATCCCGAGGTCGTCCACACACCCTACGGCCAGCACGTCCTCACCACCTTCCTCGAGGAGGTCTGCGGTTGCCAGCGCGGCTGGAGCCCCGAGTCGATCGTCGCCCAGCAGATAGAGCGCATCCGTGCCCAGGTCGGCGACGCCGCCGTCATCTGCGGCCTGAGCGGTGGGGTGGACTCCTCGGTGGCCGCCCTGCTCGTCCACCAGGCCGTCGGCGATCAGCTCACGTGCGTGTTCGTCGACCACGGGCTCATGCGAAAGAACGAGGGCGAGCAGGTCATCGAGGCGTTTCGTGACCGCTTCGGGATCGCGCTGGTGGCGGTCGACGCCTCCGATCGCTTCCTGCGCGCCCTTCAGGGCAAGACCGACCCCGAGCTCAAGCGCAAGACCATCGGCGCCGAGTTCATCCGCGTCTTCGAGGAGGAGGCGGCCAGGCTCGCCGACGCGCACTTCCTCGTCCAGGGAACGCTCTACTCCGACGTCATCGAGTCGGGCGGAGGAACGGGCGCGGCGACGATCAAGTCCCACCACAACGTCGGCGGGCTGCCCGAGGACCTTCGGTTCGAGCTGGTCGAGCCGCTGCGCGCGCTGTTCAAGGACGAGGTGCGGGCCGTCGGCGTCGAGCTCGGCCTGCCCGAGCGCCTGGTGTGGCGCCAGCCCTTCCCGGGGCCTGGCTTGGCGATCCGGATCGTCGGGGGGGAGGCGACCAAGGAGCGCCTGGAGGTCCTGCGCGAGGCCGATGCGATCCTCCAGGACGAGATCCGCAAGGCCGGCCTCTACCGCGAGCTCTGGCAGTCCTTCTGCGTCCTGCCCGACATCAGGACCGTCGGCGTGCAGGGCGACGAGCGCACCTACGGCCACGTCGTCGTCATCCGCGCGGTCACCTCTGACGACGCGATGACCGCCGACTGGGCCCGCCTGCCCTACGACCTCCTCGAGCAGATCGCCTCACGCATGATCAACGAGATCCGCGAGGTCAACCGGGTCGTGCTCGACATCACCAGCAAGCCCCCCGGCACGATCGAGTGGGAGTAATCCCGCGGGGACCTCGCCGAGGGCGACCTGGGCTCGTCGCCTACCGCCTGGAGCAGTCCCGGACGCGGATAGCTCGACGTTGCTGGGTGCGTGGCCCCAGATCTGAGTGATGATGAACGCCGGCATCGGCTATCGGCGTCCGCGGCGAAGTCCTCGGGGCCGTAGGCCAGCCTGCCCGTGGATAGCTCGTGGGGAGGGCCCGCGTGCGGCCCGCGAGAGAATGCTGATGAGGAACCTACGACGATCACGAACAGCACGCCAGCGCGCTCGACGTGCAACAGCACCCGTGGAGCCGAGCGCGACACCCGGCAGTGGCTCGGGGTGCCCTCGATGAGCGCGTCACTGCGACGGTCACCGCGACCACGACGGCCAGCAGCCGAGCAAGGCGGTGGCCGACATGCTCATGCCGTGGCCTCGCGGGCAATAACGAGGGTGGCGTCTCCACGGCGCCTGGGTTGATCAGCACCAGGTCGCCGGGCTCGACCGCCCGTTTCGCACCCAGCATCGTCACGTCCGAGCACGCTGCAGATGCACACGCCGTTCCATGAGGACCTGGCGGTGGCGGATCCTCGTGACACCACGACGAGTTGACGGTCAGCTTTGAGTGCGATAGGTACTTGTCATGGGTCGGGGACGCGGATGCGCCATGGCGTTCATCGGCTATTGGCTCGTCGCGCTCGCGCTCACGCTGGCAATGTGGATTGTGTTCGCGCTAGGCCTCGGCTGGGGTTGGGGCGCCCTGATAGCTGCAGCGCTCATCGGCGGCCCGGGGATCGGCTACATAGTCGGCACGCGGAGCGATCCGGGCCGCGGGCGGTCAGCGACTCCTCGGCGGCCGACTCGACGCGGCTCCATTTCTGCGAGAGAGGAACTGCTCGCTGAGCTGCCACGCTCGGGTCGACAGTTTGTGTTCTTGGCGTCGACGACGGCTATACCTGCCGGGCTGGCCGCGACGAAGGGCGACTCAGTCGCGCTCGCGGTCGTAGCTGCGGCCGTCCTGGAAGTGCCAGTTGTGCTGCTCGCGATCCTGGTCTTGGTCTTCGGAAGCAACTCTCTGCGCGCACTTGAACGGCTCGCCCTGTGGTTCCGCCTCCCGCCCGGAGACACACGCCTTCGTATCTGGACGCTCTCACTCAACGGGCTGGCCGCTGTGGTTTTCGTTGGTGGCGGCCTCCTCGCGATGTCGACATTCCTGGGATCGAGCGAATACCCGGCGGCATGGAGCATGGTCGTATCGGTAGCAGTCTTCGGCCTCGCGGCCTGGACTCTCTACCGGGCCGGAACAGAGATCCACGGACGGCGGTTCTTCCTCGCAGGAGCAATCGCACTGCTGGTCGTCGGTGAGATGGCTGTCGCGTTCTGGCTTGCCCAAGACTTCGCCAAAGCGGAGGGAAACGGTCGCTATGCCCAGGCTGACGTCGTCGCCGGTTTCCTCGCGATCGCGCTTTTCCTGTTGCTTCTCGACCCTTTCCGCTGGTATCTAGTCGGCCGCCGGAGGGCAGAGCGCGAAGCTGAACACAGTCCGTCGCAGCGCGTCTCTACGAGAGTAACCCGCTCTGGCGTGGGTTTCGCCGGCCAGGCTCCTCCGCCAGGGTGGTACAGGGATCCGGGAGGCACGGGAGCACGCCGCTGGTGGACCGGGGCGGTGTGGTCCGAGCATCTCAGGGACGAGCCTCCGCTGAAGGCGAAGTGAGCCCCCGCCTCGACGCAAGGCCCTGGAGCTGCTCTTACCCGGCTCCAGGATCGGCCCGCCGCCTCGAAGACGGTGGCCGCCACGTAGCTGCCCCCCGGGAGACGGCAGGAACACAAGCCGGGGTATCAGCCGCTTGAGCGGCTGCACGGCGAAGCTCGCCTCGCCCTCCGCAGCGACCTTGACGCGCTCAGCGACCCGCTCGGAGGATGTCCCGCTCGCCGTGGAACTTGGCGGTGGCGGTTCGGTGATCAGTGAGTGGTCGCGAGCTTAGCGCCCTGCTCGGTCGTGGTGTGGTGGGTGGGCATGTTCGTCTGGGTCGGGGTCTGCGCCCGGGTGGCGGCGAGGGGGGCGTCGGTCACGAGCCGCACCGAGGGCTGCGGCTCGAGTAGCGCCACGAGGACGTCGAGGTGCCGCGGCCCAGGCTCCGGTATCCATGCGCACGGACGCGAAAGCCAGGAGCACCACGGCGAGGGCTCCGCCGACGGGAAGCGGTCGCTCCCAGGCTCGAGGTTGCCCGACCACCCGCACGAACCCGGTGATAGGTGCCCACGGCAGCCCCACCCGCGCAGTGCCGGCCAAGCGGCCCTGTAGCCACGACCGGGCGGCGTCATAGTCGCGTGCGGCGGTCATCGTGGCGTCAATCAGCAGGTTGACGTCGACGAGGATCATGCGCGACTGCGGAGAGCGCGCTCGTCATCGTCGTCGAGGAGGTCCTTCAGCGCCCGGGGGTCGGTGATGAGTGCGCGGCCCGGATCGAAGGTCGGGAGCTCATAGGGCTCCCCCGCGTCCGCGCTCGGTTGGCTCACGGCGGCCAGACCAGCACGCAGCAGCTCGTTGACCTCACGCCGCAGACCGGTCCCACGCTCAGCGGCGTTGCACGAGCGCGGCAGCACCATCATCCTCGAGCGTAAGCGTGGTTCGCATGGGCTGAGCCTATCCAGGGAACATCACGACATTTGGTGCCCGATGGGGCACCAAATCCTTCAGCCAGACGATCCCGCCCCCGCGATCGGCCAAGAGGATGACTCGTCTTTGCCGACGTGGGCGACCAAGCGAAGCTAGTGCGCGTGGACGGATTCGACGTCGATCTGCTCCGGCGGTAGGCGGGCTGCGAGTAGGGCGGCGAGGGCGGTGGTGATGGGGACCGCGGAGATGAGGCCGATGGAGCCGACGAGGGCGGCGACGATCTGCTCGGCCACCGCCTCCTTGCTCACGGCGTCGG
>JAABUS010007263.1_pt1 | contig 12850 bp, 14 predicted proteins | sample 5560161 | NCBI WGS metagenome assembly JAABUS01 (sample SAMN10711885, study PRJNA513376) | rock metagenome | isolation source: Antarctica rocks | place: Antarctica: Victoria Land, Trio Nunatak nord | collected 2016-01-04 | reverse complement strand
AGCTAGCCCGCCGGATCGCTCGGACCGAGCTTCGGCTGCCTGATCTCCTCGACGGGGACTTCCTGCCAGCCGCTGTGCAGCAGGGAGGCATGGTGGTCTGTGTGGCGAAGCACGAGGGTGCCGATGAAGATCCCCCGCTCCTGCTTGCGCATCACCGCGTACCACATCGTGGTCGCGTCGCCCGTGCCCCGGATCGGGTGCCAGGGCCGCGGCGCCTGGCCGGTGGCGGCATCGGCGATGCCGGCCTCCATGAGCTGGCGCAGCGTGGCGACCTGACCGGTGTCCGTGTCGATGAGGAACGACGCCATCGCACCAGACCGTAGCGACGGCGTCGCCGCTCACCCGGCCGCCGCCGAGCTTCCCGTCGCCTGGGTCGAGGCGATCACAATGCTCGACGACGACCTGCGGCGCCGCAGCGCGGCCGACGGGACGCGCGCGCTCTACGCCTCCGACGTCGAGGAGCTCGGCCGCTGGGCGGCCCGCTACGACCTCGCGCCCACGGAGATCGACTACCCGTGGCTGCGGCGCTACGCCGCCCAGATGGCCGAGCGCGGCCTCGCGCCGCGCACCGTCTCGCGCAAGCTCGCGGGCCTGCGCGCGTGCTTCCGCGTGTTGGTGGAGCACGGACGGATGGAGGCCAACCCCGCCGAGCTGCTCGCGTCGCCCAAGCACTCCCAGCGCCTGCCGCGCGCGCTCAAGCCGGCCGACGTGTCCGCGCTGCTGGATCGGATCCCGACCTCGACGCCGCTGGAGACGCGCGACCGCGCCCTGTTCGAGCTCGCCTACGCCTGCGGCCTGCGCGCCGAGGAGCTGGTCGACCTCGACGTCGGCTCGATCGACTTCGACGCCGAGCAGGTGCGGGTCGAGGGGAAGGGCGGCAAGACCCGCTTCGTGCCGGTCGGCGAGCATGCCCTCGCCGCCCTGACGCGCTACCTGGAGCGCGCCCGCGGCACGCTGGACGCCGGCACCGGGGAGCCGGCGCTGTTCCTCTCCAAGACCGGCCGCCGGCTCTCGACGTCCGACGTCCGGCGACGCCTGCGGACCTGGGCGCGCCACGCCGCGTCGCAGGGCGCGGTGCACCCGCACGCCCTCCGGCACTCGTTCGCGACTCATCTTCTGGAGGGCGGTGCCGATCTACGGGCTATTCAGGCACTGCTCGGTCACGCATCCATATCCACAACCCAGGTCTACACTCGGGTAGAGTCAGCGCGCCTGCGCGCTGCGTATGCGCGCAGCCATCCACGGGCGTGAACCGCAAGGGAGTGACGCTGGAAACCAACGTCAAAGCGATCGAGCTCAAGGATCTGTGGCGCAAGTACAAGACGTCCGGTTCCGATCGCGCACGCGAGCAGCTCGTCGTCGCCTACTCACCGCTCGTGAAGTACGTGGCCGGCCGGATGTCCTCGGGCCTGCCCGCTCACGTCGAGGAGTCAGACCTCATCTCCTATGGGCTGATCGGCTTGATCAACGCGATCGAGCGCTTCGACCTCGATCGCGAGATCAAGTTCGAGACGTACGCGATCACGCGCATCAAGGGCGCGATCATCGACGAGCTGCGCGCGCTGGACTGGGTGCCGCGCTCGATCCGCGCCCGCGCGCGTGAGATCGAGCGCGCGCACGGCAAGCTCGAGCACCGGCTGCACCGGACGCCGAGCGACGAGGAGATGGCGCGCGAGCTCAGCCTCTCGGTCGACGAGTTCCAGGAGTCGCTGGTCAAGATCTCCAACTCCACGGTCGTGGCGCTCGACGAGCTGTGGGCGGTCTCTGACTCCTCCGGCGACCAGGTCTCGCTGCTCGACACGCTCCACGATCCCGAGGCGCCCGACCCGCAGCAGCTGCTCGACGCCTCAGAGCTCAAGGACCGCCTGGCCGACGCGATCTCGGCGCTGCCCGAGCGCGAGAAGCTGGTGATCGCGCTCTACTACTACGAGAACCTGACGCTCCGCGAGATCGGGGAGGTCCTCGGCGTGACGGAGTCGCGCATCTCGCAGCTGCACACCAAGGCGGTCCTCCGGCTCAAGAGCCGGCTCCAGGGCGACAACCTGCGCGACTGAGGGGCTGACGGGGCCCCCGGCAGTCGCTAGTGTCCCGCGGCACAAGCCTGCCGTGAGGGAGGCGGGCACGAAGAAGGAGGCGCAGGCATGCCCCATGCCGCCAGCAGGATTCGCAACGTGGCGCTCGTCGGCCACCGTGGCAGCGGCAAGACGTCGCTGCACGAGGCGCTCCTGTTCGAGGCCGGGGCGCTGACCCGGCTCGGCACCGTGGCCGACGGGACCACCGTCTCCGACGCGGACGAGGACGAGAAGGCGCGCGGCATGTCGATCTCCGCGTCGCTGGCCTCGTTCCAGTGGCGCGACGTCAAGGTGAACCTGATCGACACGCCCGGCGAGCCCTCGTTCGTGGCCGACGCCCTCGGCGCGCTGCGGGTGTGCGAGTCAGCCGTCTTCGTGATCAACGCCGTGATGGGCGTCGAGGTCTCCGCCCAGCGGCTGTGGCAGCGGGCGTCCGAGCTGGGCGTCGCCCGCCTGATCTACGTGAACATGCTCGACCGCGAGCGGGCCGACTTCTTCCGCACGCTCGAGTCGCTCAAGGCGGCGTTCGGCCCGCACGTGGTGGCGACCGAGATCCCGATCGGCGCGGAGCACGAGCTCCGCGGCGTGATCGACCTCGTCGACATGAAGGCTTACGAGTACGACGGGTCCGAGCACGGCGCCGAGACGGCGATCCCGGAGGACATGGTCGCCCAGGCGCAGGAGTACCGCGAGAAGCTGATGGACGAGGTCGCGGAGAACTCCGAGGCGCTGATGGAGCGCTACCTCGAGGGCGAGGAGATCTCGCACGAGGAGATCGTCACCGCGCTCGAGGACGGCACCGACCACGGCCACATCTTCCCGGTGACCTGCGGCGTGGCGACCACGCGCCTGGGCGCCGACCGCCTGCTCGACGCGATCGTCGACGACCTGCCGTCGCCAGTGCAGCACGGCGGGCTCGTGGTGGATACCCAACCGGCTTCGCCGGCGGGCACAGGTGAGGTGACGCTCGAGCCGGTCGAGGACCGCGAGATGTTCGCCTACGTGTTCAAGACGCGCGCCGATCCGTTCGCGGGCCGCATCAACCTGTTCCGTGTCTACCAGGGCGTGATGACGCACGACACGCACGTGCTCAACACGCGCACCCACAACAAGGAGCGCATCGGCCAGCTGCTGGAGCCGCGCGGCAAGGACGTCGACCACGCCGACGCGCTGGGGCCCGGCGACATCGGGGCGGTCGCCAAGCTCAAGGAGACCCGCGCGGGCGACTGGCTCGCGGCGCGCGACCAGCCGATCCACATGCCGGCGATCAAGCTGCCGGCGCCGGTGATGGCGTTCCACATCGAGCCGAAGGCCAAGGGCGACGAGGACAAGGTCTTCACCGCGCTGCGCCGGCTACAGGAGGAGGACCCGACGATCGACCTGCACCGCGACGAGCAGACCGGCGAGCAGATCGTGGCCGGGCTCTCGCAGATCCACGTCGAGGTGATCGTCGACCGGCTCAAGTCGCGCTTCGGCGCCGAGGTCGAGCTGATGCCGCCGCGCGTGCCCTACCAGGAGACGATCCGCGGCTCGGCCAAGGCCCACGGGCGCCACAAGAAGCAGTCCGGCGGGCGCGGCCAGTTCGGCGACTGCCACATCGAGGTGGAGCCGCTGCCGGAGGGCGAGTTCGAGTTCGTCAACGCGATCAAGGGCGGCGTGATCCCGGGCAGCTTCATCCCCGCCGTCGAGAAGGGCGTGCGCGAGGCGATGGCGCAGGGCACCGTGGCCGGCTACCCGGTCAAGGGCGTGCGTGTGAAGGTGTTCGACGGCTCCTACCACTCGGTGGACTCGTCGGAGATGGCGTTCAAGCTGGCCGGCTCGATCGCGATGCGGCAGGCCCTGGAGCAGTGCCAGCCCGTGCTGCTCGAGCCGATCATGCTGGTCACCGCCAGCGTGCCCGACGACAGCGTGGGCGACGTGATGGGCGACCTCTCGTCGCGCCGCGGGCGCCCGCTCGGCACCGAGTCGGGGGGCGGCATGACCGAGGTCAAGGCGGAGGTCCCGATGGCCGAGATGCTCGCCTACGCGCCCGACCTGCGCTCGATCACCGGCGGTCAGGGCGAGTTCACGATGGAGTTCGAGCGCTACGAGGAGATCCCGTCGCACCTGGCCCAGAAGGTGGCCGAGAAGGCGTCGGGCGAGGCCGTTCACGCCTAGGGCGCAACCCGCGGGTGAGCCGGGTCGGGTTGTTACCCTGGCTCACCCGGTGGCCCGTACGCGAGACATCCGCACCAACCAGCAGGACATCTCCTGCGACGTCTGCGGCCGCACCCTGCTGCGCGGTGAGCGCGCCGAGCCGTTCCTGGCCGGCGGCGCGCGCCGGCAGGTGTGCGAGCTGTGCACGGGCCGTGCGCAGCACGAGGGCTGGATCCGCGAGTCGGGCGCCGACGAGCTGACCCTGCGCAGCTCGCGCCACGAGGGCCGCACCCGGCTGGTCGACCGCCTGCGCTCGCGCCGCGACCGGGCGCGTGACGTGGCCGACGCGCAGGCCGTCCAGGAGCTGGCCGAGTCCGGCGTGCACTTCGACACCCCGCCCGCCCGGCCGACGGCGGAGCCCAGCGCGCCCGAGCCGCCGCGCAGCCCGCGCCACGTCCGCGCCGTCCCGACCAACGCCGAGCTGAAGATGGAGCGGGCGCTCGAGGTCTTCAACGCATCCGACCACGTGCGCACGGTCGGCGGCGTGGCTCGCTCGCTCGGTCCGCCGGCGGTCTCCGTGCGGCCGCTGCCGGAGCGCCCGAGCGTCGTCGCGATCACCGTCATGTGGGAGCTGAGCTGGTACCGCTTCGAGGTCGACCTCTCCGACGAGGGCAGCGGGGCGCGGCGCGAGGGCCACGGCGACGAGCTGGACGATCTCCCGCCCGAGGAGCAGGTCGTCAACGCCGCCGCCGACGAGCGCGGCGGCCTGCACCTCGCCGTGCCGGCAGGGTGATCCGGGTCAACCGAGGGCGGCCAGAACTCGACGGATGGACGAGTCTCTCGCCGCGGAACCTCGGGTAGCATCGGCGTCGTGATCTACTGCGTCGTTCCCGAACCCCTCGCCGACGAGCTGTACGGCCGGCTTGCCGGGTACTACGGGTCCGATCCGAACGTGACGGTGATCGTGGACCGCCGCAAGTCCGAGCGCCGCGAGCCGGGTTCCACCGGCGGCGGGCAGCGCGAGGTGCGCGACCGGCGCCGCCCGCGCGTGGCCGGCGAGTTCCCCCCGATCAGCGGCAACCAGGCCTAGTCGTAGACTGCCCGCCGTGCAGGTCGTCGTCCACGTGGACGGCGGCGCCCGCGGCAACCCGGGGCCCGCCGCCGCCGCCGCGGTCGTGTCCGCTCCCGACGGGAGCGTGCTCGACGAGGCCGCCGTCAGCCTCGGTCACGCCACCAACAACGTGGCGGAGTACCGCGGCCTGCTGCTCGGGCTCGAGCGCGCCCGCGCGCTCGGCGCCAGCGAGGTCGACGTCGTCAACGACTCCGAGCTCGTGGCCAGGCAGGTCGAAGGCGCCTACAAGGTCAAGCACGCCGACCTGCGCCGGCTGCACGAGCAGGCGATGACCCTGCTGGCGGGGTTCGACCGCTGGTCGATCCGCTCGGTGCCGCGCGCCGAGAACACCGCGGCCGACGCCCTCGTGAACCGGGCGCTCGACGGGGACGAGGTGGCACCGGGCCCGCCGCTGCCGGAGGAGGTCACGGCCGGCGGCAGCGATTACGCGTCCTACCTGCTGATCGACGACCTGCTGCGGCTGCAGCAGCCGCTGACGCCCGAGGCGCACGACGAGCTGCTGTTCATCGTCGTCCACCAGGCCTACGAGCTGTGGTTCAAGCTGATGCTGCACGAGCTCACGACCGCCCGCGACGAGCTCGAGCGCGGCCGCCCGCACGCCGCGGCGCCGCGGCTGCGGCGCGTGGCGGCCGTCGAGCGCCTGCTGCTCGAGCAGCTCGGCGTGCTGGAGACGATGGGGCCGGAGGGCTTCCTGGAGTTCCGCGACCCGCTCGCGCCGGCGTCCGGCTTCCAGTCGCGCCAGTTCCGCGAGATCGAGTGGCTCTCGGGCGAGCGCGGCACCTGGCCGGGCGGCGGGGAGCCGCCCGCCGGCGCGTCGCTGTACGCCGCGTTCTGCCACGGGCTGGGGCTGCCGGACGACCGCGACCAGCGGCTCGCCGCGCTGGCCGACCTCTACCGGGATCACGCCGGCGATCCGCTGCGCGCAGCCTGGCACGACGTCGCCGAGCTGCTCGTCGACCACGACGAGGGCGTCGCCCGCTGGCGCCACCACCACGCTCTGATGGCCGCGCGCGAGATCGGCACGCGCCGGGGCACCGGAGGGTCGCCGGGCGTCGAGTACCTGCGCGGCACGGTGGACCGCCGGTTCTTCGACGAGCTGTGGGACGTCAGGCTGGCGCTCTGACCTCGTCGGTTGCCTCGGCGGACATCCACGTTCCGAGCGCCGTAGTCTGCGACGGGTGAGCCGCACCGTCCTGATCACCGGCGCCACCGACGGCCTCGGCCGGGCGCTCGCCGGGCGTGCGCGCGGCGAGGGCTGCACCGTGCTGGCGCACGGTCGCAGCGCGGAGCGCCTGGACGCCCTCGCGCGGGAGCTCGAGGGCGTGCGGACGTTCCGGGCCGACCTCGCCTCGCTCCCCGAGGTGGCCGCGCTCGCCACTGCGGTCGAGGCGGGCACCGAGCGGCTCGACGTGCTCGTCTCGAACGCGGGGGTCGGCTTCACGGAGCCGGGCGGGGGGAAGCGCCAGGAGAGCGCCGACGGCCACGAGCTGCGCTTCGCGGTCAACTACCTCGCCGGCTACGCGCTGACCCGGCGCCTGCTCGGGCTGCTGCGCGCCTCCGCGCACCTGCCCGGTCCGGAGGGCTCGCCGCGGCCCTCGCGGATCGTCAACGTCGCGTCGGCGGGCCAGGCGCCGATCGACTTCGGCGACGTGATGCTCACGCGCGGCTACGACGGCACCCGCGCCTACGGCCAGTCCAAGCTCGCGCAGATCATGTTCACGCTCGACCTCGCGGCCGAGCTCGACCCGGGCGAGGTCACCGCCACCGCGCTGCACCCCGGCACGTACATGCCGACCAAGATGGTCACCGACGCGGACGTCGCGCCGCTCACGCCGCTCGAGCACGGGGTCGATGCCACCTGGCGCCTGATCGCCGATCCGGCGCTCGACGGCGTCAGCGGCCGCTACTTCAACGGCATCCGGGAGAGCCGCCCCGCCGGCCAGGCGCTCGATTCCGACGACCGCCGCGCCCTGCGCGAGCTGTCCGAGCGGCTCACCGGCGTCTAGGGGAGCGAGCGCGCCGAGGCGGCGATGCGCGCCCACGGGTCGCCGCGCTGCTCCAGCCGCGCCGGCACGGTCGCCAGCGTCCAGCGGCGCGGGTGCAGGTCGGGCGCCTCGAGCTCCTCCCAGGCCAGCGGCGTCGCCACCGGCGCGCCCGGCAGCGCCCGGACCGCGTAAGGCGCGACCGTCGTCTGGGCGTACGTGTTGCGCGCGACGTCTACGAGCACGCGGCCGCCGCGCTTCTTCTTGCGCCAGGCCGTCGTAAGCACGTCCGGCACCCGCGCCGCCAGCGTCTCGGCGATCGTGCCCGCGACCGCCCGCGCCGTATCGGAGTCCGCGCGCCGGCGAAGCGGCGCCACGACGTGCAGCCCGCGCGAGCCGGATGTCATCGCGAAGCCGGCGAGCCCCAGCTCGCCGAGCAGCGCGCCGAGCTCGCGCGCTCCATCCCGGATCGCGGGGAAGTGCGCGTCGGCGTCCTCGTCCGGCGGGTCGAGGTCGAACACCAGCCGGTCGGGGTGGTCGGGCCGGTCGGCGCGGCTCGTCCAGGCGCGGGGCGTGATGCAGTTCATGTTCGCGAGCCGCACCAGTGTCGCCGCCTCGCCGCCGACCGCATGGCAGACGCTCCCGCCGCGGCGGCGCGGGACGCGCACGCGCCGCACCCATTCCGGCGCGCCGCGCGGGATCTCCTGCTGGACCACGACCTCGCTCTCGATGCCCTTGTTCCAGCGCCACAGGTTGAGCGGGCGATCGCGTACGTGCGGCGCCATCACCGGCGCGATCTGGGCGTAGTAGGCCGCCAGCTCGGCCTTGGTGATGCCGTCGGCGGGGAACAGCAGCTTGTCCGCGCTGCTGATCCGCACACTGCGCCGGCCCGCGCGCACTTTCGTCTCGGGGCCGTTCACGTGCGGGACTCTACGGCCGCGGGCGCTGCTTCTGACGTCCTGGCGTCATCATGTACGGCCCGTGAGGCGAACAGTCTTGATCACCGGAGCCACCGACGGGCTCGGCCGCGCGCTGGCGGGCCGGGCCCACCGCGAGGGCTGGGACGTGCTCGCCCATGGCCGCAGCGACGAGCAGCTCGGGCAGCTCGCCGGCGAGCTCGACGGTAACCGGACATTGCGCGCCGACCTGGCAGTGCTAGCCGATGTCGTCGCGCTCGCGAAGACCGTCCACGACTCGGTCCCGCGGCTCGACGTGCTGGTCAAACAACGCCGGCGTCGGCGTCACTCAACGGGGCGACGCTGCGCGGATCGAGAGCGCCGACGGCCATGAGCTGCGCTTCGCCGTCAACTACCTGGCCTGTTACGCGCTGACCCGTCGTCTGCTGCCGCTGCTGCGCGCGTCCGCTCCCGCCCGAATCGTCAACGTCGCCTCGGCTGGACAGGTTCCGATCGACTTCTCCGACGTGATGCTCATGCGCGAGTATGACGGCACGCGCGCCTACTGCCAGTCCAAGCTCGCCCAGATCATCCTCACCTTCGACCTGGCCGCCGAGCTGGATTTGGGTGAGATCACGGCGAACGCGCTTTACCCCGGCACCTACATGCCGACCAAGATGGTCACGGGCGCGGGCATCGCCCCGGTCACGCCGCTCGAGCACGGCGTCGACGCCACGTGGCGCCTGGTCGCCGATCCGGCGCTGGCGGGCATCAGCGGCCGCTACTACGACGCCACGCGCGAGAGCCGGCCCGACGGCCAGGCGCTCGACACCGACGACCGTCGCACCCCGCGCGAGCTATCAGCACGACTCACGGGAATCTAGGGTCGCGCGTGGTGCGCGAGCCCGTTCGACGATGGGAATAGTGCTGGGACTCGTCGCTGCCGTGTCGTGGGGGCTTGCCGATTACAGCGCAGCGATGTCATCACGTCGCATCGGGTCGATGCGCGTCGTGCTCGGGTTTCACGTGGTCGCGACGGTGGTCGTCGGGCTGGCCGTGCTCGCGAGCGGCGAGGTGGGTCGTCTCGTCGACGCCGACCCGCTCGACTTCGCGCTCTTGGGCGCGGTCGGCTGTGGCTCCTACCTGGCCTTCTACCGCGCGCTGGCGATCGGCCCCATCTCCGTCGTCAGCCCGATCGTCTCGGGCTACGCCGCGGTCACCGTCGTGCTCGCGGTCGCGCTGCTCGGCGACCGGCCGTCGGCCGCCGCGACGCTCGCGATCCTCGTCGCCATGGTGGGCGTCGTGCTCGCCTCCTCGGACCTGGCGCAGATCCGCAGGCAGCACCGCCCGCCGCTGGCCGGGCTCGTGTGCTCGCTGCTGGCGATGGTACTGCTCGGCGGTTTCGTCTTCGGCGTCTCCTACCACAGCGACGGGTTGGGATGGCTCGTGCCGATCTTCCTCGCGCGCGCCTGCACGACGATCTTCCTGCTGCTCGTCGCGGCGCACGCGCGCGAACTGGACCTGCCCGACCGCTCGCCGGGTCTCCTCGGCACGATCGCCCTGCTGGCGCTGCTGGACACGGGCGGCTATGTGGCCTTCAACCTCGGCATCCGCCACGCCGACACGTCGATTGTGGCGACCGCCTCGGCGCCGTACGCGGTGATCCCGATCGTCATGGGCGTCGCGGTCATGCACGAGCGCCCGGCGCGCGTACAGTGGCTCGGGGTCGCGCTCGTGCTCGGCGGCCTCGTCCTACTAGGCGTCGTCTCCTAGCGCTCCGCCGGCGAACGGCGGCGTTAATCTCGATGTCACTATTGCCCGACACCATGACCATGCCTCCGACCCCGCCACCGGAGTTCGACCTGCCGCTCGGCGCCCCGTCGCCCGAGCTTCACCCCGAGCACGGCGACGATCCCGTGATCGCCCTGCGCCGGACGCTGGGCAAGTTCGCGACGGGCGTCACCGTCGTCACCACGCTGGAGGGGGAGCAGGTACACGGGCTGACCGTGAACGCCTTCATGTCGGTCTCGCTCGAGCCGCCACTCGTGCTGGTCTCGATCGAGCGGCGGACCAGGCTCTGCCGCATGCTCGACGAGGGCCGCTCGTACGGCGTCAGCGTGCTCCGCGAGAACCAGAGCGGCCTCTCCGACCACTTCGCACACCGAGCAATCGAGGGCGTGCCCGAGCCGCGCTTCGAGCTGGTCCGCGACACTCCGCTGGTGGAGGGCGCGCTCGCGCACTTCGTCGCCACGGTCGTCCGCTGCTACTGGGGCGGCGACCACTCGCTGTTCCTCGGCCACGTCCTCTACGCGCGTTACGGCGAGGGAACGCCGCTGCTGTTCCACGGAGGCCGTTACGAGCGGCTCGGCGAGCTCGGCTGAGTCAGGCGGCGGCGCTCCCGGCGGGATCGTCGAGCGTGACCCACACGAGGCAGCCGGCCTGTCTGCGCACGGCGCGTGCCGTACGGCGAAAGCGCCGCGTTCCCACGGCGCTGCGATCGGGCGCGAAGACGAGCAGCGCCGCTGACTGTTCCGCCGCGACCTCGAGCAGCGCCCGGGCAGGCCGACGCGTGCCGACCCACAGCAGCAGGGTCTGCACCCCGAGCGCGGCGGCGCGCTGGGCGGAGGCCCGCACCTCGGGGCGGGCATCGTCACGCGGGAGCAGGGCGCCGTCCGGGCCGTGCAGCATGATACTCATCGGAGCCTGCGGAATCGCACGGACATCTACGAGCACGAGTCGCGCGCCGGTCTCGAGTGCCGAGTCGATGGCCATCCGCTCGCCGGCGGGGTCGAACGGCACCGCGAGCGTCGCGAGCACGACCGAGCCGGCCGGACCGGACGGACCGGACGGCCTCTCGGCGACCGGCGAGATGTGTTCGGGAGTGGCGTGCATCGCGCGCGTGGGCCGCTGGTCCAACAAGTTCATTGACCGCGTCCGCGACGGATGGTACAAAGCCACCGTCCGAGGGTTTGGTCAAATTTGTCCAGACGGCCGGTGGGCCAGTCATTGGAGGAGGGGGAAGCGTGGCAACTGCGCAAGTGGAGGAGCGATCGCTGCTCAAGGCGATGTCGTGGTGGGACGGCTTCGTGGTGGCGTTGGCCAATCCCGGCTTCCTGATCGCGGCACTCGGTGGCTCGATCGGTGCGCTCGGCACCGGCGGTGCGTTCATCCTGTGGTCGATCTCGATCGCCTTCGGCGCGCTGCAGAACAACATCCACGCCGAGCTGGCGTCGATGTTCCCGAACAAGTCGGGCGGGGTGGCGCTCTACGCGCACGAGGCCTGGCGCAAGTACCTGACGCTCGTCGGACCGGTCGCCACGTTCGGATACTGGATCGGCTGGTCGGTCGTGCTCTCGATCAACGGCCTCGTCGCGGGAACCCTGATCCAGGCGAAGTGGTTCTCCGACACGACGTGGTCGACCAGCGGGGCAGGATTCGACCTCAGCCTGCCGATCCTGATCGGCATCGGGCTGATCGTGCTCGTCTGGGCCTTCAACATCTACGGCGTGCGGCCGGCGGTGTGGTTCGGCTACGTGACCGGCGCGATGCTCCTCGTCCCCGCCTTCGTGCTGATGTTCTTCCCCTACATCACCGGCGACTGGGCGGGCTCCAACCTCGACTTCAACATCGGAGCGAACGGAGGTCTCGCGCTCGCGCTCACGTGGTTGTATTTCATGTGCTGGTCGTCGTACGGGATCGAGGTCGTGGCCACCTTCGCCCCCGAGTACCGCGACACCCAGCGCGACACGCGCATGGCGTTGCGCACCGCGGCACTCTTCTCGGCGGTCGTGTACGTACTGCTGCCGCTCGGGCTAGGCGGCACGCTGGGCACCGACGCGGTGGCCGCTGACGCGACTTTCATCGCGTTCTACACCCAGGCCTTCGACACGCTCGTCGGGAGCTTCCTCGGAGGCGTGATGATCCTGTGCGTCGTCGCGGGCCTCGTGCTCTCGATGAACACCGCGACGATGGACGGCTCGCGTGCGCTGTACGGGATCGCCAAGGACGGCATGACGATCCGGCAGCTCGGCACTCTCAACCGCAACAGGGTGCCGGGCACGGCGATGACGGTCGATGCGGTCCTCAACATCCTGCTGATCTCGTTCTTCGCCGGGGTGCTGGAGATCCTCGCCGTCTCGAACATCGGATACGTGCTGGCCACGTGCACTGCGCTGTCGGGATTCCTGTTGCTGCGCAAGGACCGCCCGAACTGGCCGCGGCCGGTGAAGCTGTCGTCGATCTGGGTTCCGATCGCGGCGTTCTGCCTCGCCGCGAACGTCGTCTTCCTGATCGCGGGCGGCTTCATCTACTCCGGCGGCTTCCTCGGCATCGACGGTTACGGCTACGGCTGGGACAAGACGCGCACGGGCCTGATCGTGCTCGTCCTGGCCTTCCTGCTCTACGTCTACCGCCATGTGGTGCAGGACAAGATCCCACTCCAGCTGCGCGAGCAGGTGCCGCAGACGCCCGAGGAGCAGGAGCGAGACCCGAACCTCGCGACCGCCGCGTCTGCTACGCCCGCCTGAGCGCCGATCCGACGTCGCGACGGGGCCCTCCGGGGCCCCGTCGGCGTTCTAGGGTGCCCGGATGCGGGTGCTCGCCTCGGCCGACAAGCGCCCGCCGCTGGACCCG
>JAABUS010007262.1_pt1 | contig 12850 bp, 15 predicted proteins | sample 5560161 | NCBI WGS metagenome assembly JAABUS01 (sample SAMN10711885, study PRJNA513376) | rock metagenome | isolation source: Antarctica rocks | place: Antarctica: Victoria Land, Trio Nunatak nord | collected 2016-01-04 | reverse complement strand
CGGCTTTAGCCAACAGGTGAGATGCCATCTCACTATTCGGTACATGCGTGGCCGTACTGGCGAAGCTTCCCCTACCGTCGTGTCATGACGTCGACGAGCCTCCGGACAGCCATGCTGTCGTCGTGGGTGGGCGAGTCGGCGATGCTGACCCGACGGCTGACCGTTGACCACGGTCGCATGCGTTCGTCGCTGTGTCAGGTGGCGGCGCACCGCACGCCCCGGTCTGGTAAGGCGCCATGCGCCATGCCCGGCCGAATGATCTGACCGGCGTCGCTGTAGCAGACCGCCATCGCATCTTTGCGGGCCCGGTCGGGCTCACGGTTGCGGTCGCGACGCCCAGATCACCATGTCACCGAGTTCCATCGAACATGCCAACCGAGACGACAACCAACCGAACGACAAGCTGAGAGGCACCCGAACCATGAGCAGGGAAACCGTATTGGTCGACGCCGACTGGGTCGCCGAACACGCATCCGACGACCAGGTGGTCCTGGTCGAGGTCGACGAGGACACCACCGCCTACGACGGCGGCCACATCGCCGGCGCGGTCAAACTGGACTGGAAGACCGACCTGCAGGACCCGGTCCGTCGCGACTTCGTCAGCAGGGAGCAGTTCGAGAAGCTGCTCTCCAGCCGTGGCATCGGCAACGACGACACCGTCGTGCTGTACGGCGGCAACAGCAACTGGTTCGCCGCCTACGCGTACTGGTACTTCAAGCTGTACGGACATGCCGACGTCAGGCTGCTCGACGGTGGCCGCAAGAAGTGGGAGCTGGATGCCCGCGAGCTGTCATCGGAGCCGGTGCAGCGCGAAGCCGTCAGCTACACCGCCGGCGAGCCGGACACCACCATCCGCGCCTACCGTGACGAGGTGGTCAACGCGATCGGCAAGGTCAACCTGGTCGACGTGCGCAGCCCCGACGAGTTCGCCGGCCGGTTGCTCGCCCCGGCTCACCTTCCGCAGGAGCAGGCACAGCGTGGCGGGCACATCCCGACCGCGGTGAACGTGCCGTGGTCAAAGGCGGCCAACGATGACGGCACGTTCAAGGCCGATGGTGACCTGACGACCCTTTACCGCGATGCCGGGGTGAACCTTGACGAGGACACCATCGCCTACTGCCGGATCGGCGAGCGCAGTGCCCACACCTGGTTCGTGCTGCACGAGCTGCTCGGCCAGACCAACGTCAAGAACTACGACGGGTCCTGGACCGAGTACGGATCGCTGGTCGGCGTGCCGATCGCCACCGGTGACGAGCCGGGCGTCCTCGCCTGAACCGGCACCCGTCCCACCAAAGGGCGTCATCGCCCGATCCCGATCAAGACTTCTGACAGGAGCACGACATGTGTGGAGCAACCACCGGTGGCCTTGACGTCACCGGCATCAACGTCACCACCGAAGCGGTCATCCAGGGTCGGGTGCTGCGCAAGGGCGATCCGGTCGCCGGTGCGTACGTCCGCCTGCTCGACTCCACCGGTGAGTTCACCGCCGAGGTACCCACCTCGGCGACCGGGCACTTCCGGTTCTTCGCCGGTGACGGCAGCTGGACGCTGCGTACCCTCGCCCCCGGCAGCAAGGCCGACCGTTCGGTCGTTGCCAAGCGCGGGTCGGTAGCCGAGGTTGAGGTGGAGCTCGAGGCCGCCTGACCTCGCCCGTGGCTGAGTCGACGGACCGCTTGCAGTAAAGTTTGTCGGCAATGTCAGGTCAGCGTCCGCCGTACTCCGGCTCGAACATCCCGCCCGAAGACGGCGAGGTGCGCGACGACCCGTGGAGCTGGCTCTACCGTGACGGCCAGCCCGGGCAGGGTGAGGCGCCCGAGGGTGCCGCAGCTCCGGCAGCCGGTGATCGGCCGACGGGACCGGCGTACCGGCCACGGCGTTCGGTGCCGCCCGGTGGCGAGCTGGATCACCTGCCGTTCGTGGCCGACACGTCGACCGCCGGTCAGCCGGTCGACGCGGCCCCGCCGGCAGCGGTGAGCGACGGTTCCGGACCGAACCGCCGACTGGTTGCCGGCATCGTCATCGGCGCTGTGATCCTGGTGCTGGTCGTCGCCCTGGTGGTGGTCTACCTCGGCAACCTGATCAGGCCTGCTGCGACACCGCCTGGGCCGTCGGCGGGAGCGAACCGGTCAGCCGGCAGCACGACCAGCGGGCACCCGTCATCGGGGTCCCACGGCGCCAGCGAGGAGGTCTACACCGGAAGTGTGGCGCCGATCGAGGCCAACGGGGCGCAGGCCGACTGTGTCGCCCCGGACGGCAAGGACGCCTCAGGTAAGTCGGTCAGCTATGCACCGGCCGGCGTCACCGACGGCGACCCGAGCACCGCCTGGCGCTGCGACGGCGACGGCACCGACCAGGCGATCACGGTGCTGCTGCCGGCCAACTCGACCGTCGCCCGGCTCGGTCTGATCAACGGCTACGCCAAGATGGATCCCAGGGACGGTGCCGACCGCTATCCCGAGTACCGACGGGTGACCCAGGTGCGGTGGGACCTCTCCAACGGCGCCACCTTCACCCAGGAGCTCACCGACCAGACCGAGAGCCTGCAGTGGCTGAACATCCCGGTCACCAGCGGCGTCGACTCGGTCACCGTGACGATCCGGGCCAGCACCGCACCCGGCAGCAAGGACGCGACCCGCGACGCGGTGCTGCTCTCTGAGGTCGCGGCTGCCGCACCGGCGTGACCGCAGCTGCACCGGACACCGAGTCCTGCACCGGACAGCTGTCCGGACAGGTGTCCGGTGCAGGAGGTGGTGTCCGGTCGTCAGGCACCCGAGTCCAAGAGGAGGGTCACCGGACCGTCGTTGACCAGCGCGACCTGCATGTCCGCGCCGAAGATGCCGGTGGCGACCTCCGCGCCGAGTGCGCGCAGGGCCGCGACGAACGCCTCCACCAGCGGCTCGCTGACCGGCCGTGGCGCGGCAGCGCTCCACGACGGACGCCGACCCTTGCGGGTGTCGGCGTACAGCGTGAACTGACTGACCACCAGCACCGGCGCGCCGCGTCGGGCGGCCGACGTCTCGCTGCCGGCACCGTCGAGCGGCGGGAAGATCCGCAGCCCGAACGCCTGGTCCGCCAGCTTGACCGCATCGGCCCGGGTGTCGGCGTGGGTGACCCCGACCAGTGCCAGCAGGCCAGGTCGGTCAAGGGCGCCGACCACCTCGCCGCCGACCGTCACACTCGCTGACCTGACCCGTTGGATGAGCACGCGCACGACTCAGCCTAAGGCGGCGTCTCGCCCTGAGCCGGTTTCTGCGGTCAAGGCAGGACACTAGGACGGTGAACACAGCACTGCAGGTCACCGGCCGGGTCTGGCGGGACGGAAAAGTGGAAGCAAAGGACTTCGAGCTGTCCCGGCTCTCGGACTACCTGGCCGTTCCCGACACCCTGGTGTGGGCCGATCTGGTCAACCCGACGCCGGACGAGCTGCGGCAGCTGGCCGACGAGCTCGAGCTCGACCCGCTCGCGGTCGAGGACGCGCTGGCCCCGAGCGAACGGCCCAAGGTGACGCGGCACCGGACCCATCTGTTCTTCATGACCTACTGGACCGAGATGCCCGAGTCCCAGCACGGGGCCGACCCGGGGCGTGGGACGCTGGCGTTGTCCCGGGTCTCGGGGTTCGTGCTGCCGCACGGGCTGGTGACCGTCCGGCTGGACGACCGGCTGCCGATGGACCGGGTGGTCGCGCAGTGGGAGGAGAACTCCGACCTGCTCACGCTCGGCGTGGGAGCCCTGGTCCACGGCCTGCTCGACGTCGTGGTGGACGGTCACTTCCAGACCAGCCAGACCATGGACGACGCGATGGAGTCGCTGGAGGATGTCCTGTTCGAGGAGAGTGCGGGCGGTAGGGCCCTGCAGCGCAGAATGTACGCGCTGCGCAAGGACCTGGTGTCACTGCGCCGGGTGGTCCTGCCGATGCGGGAGGTGGTCAACGGCCTGTTGCGCCACCGCAAGGAGGAACAGCACGAGCTGGGCTCGTTGTACGAGGACCTGTACGACCACGTGCTCCGGGTGGCCGAGTGGACCGAGTCGCTGCGGGACATGGTGACGACGGTCTTCGAGACGCACCTGTCGCTGCAGGATGCGCGGCTCAACACGGTGATGAAGAAGCTGGCCGGGTGGGCCGCCATCATCGCGGTGCCGACGGCCGTCACCGGCTGGTTCGGCCAGAACGTCCCCTATCCCGGCTTCCAGGCGGTCTCCGGGTTGTGGATGAGCGCCATCGCGATCGCAGTCCTGTCGGTGCTGCTGTACCTGGTGTTCCGGGTGAAAGGTTGGCTGTGAGCGGCCCGACGCCGATCCTCACTGTCGAGCTCACGGTCGGTGACCTGACCCTGGACGACCTGACCGGGCTGGTCTGGTCCGGCTCGGCGCACCATCTGGGCAACCTTGCCGAGCAGATCGTCCGGGCCGAGACCGGCGAGTGCAGGATGCTCGGCCTCGCGCTACCGACCGGGCTGCTGATCGCGATCGGCGGGGTCGACTTCCGGGCCCGCCCGGGCCCGTCGATCGCGGGTGCAGCCACGCAGACCGACGCAATGGTGTGGCTGCTCTCGGTGCACGATGCCTGGCGCTCGCTCGGCCTTGGCACGATGCTGATCGGCCGGCTGGAGCTGGCCGCGCTCGACCACGGGCTGGACCGAGTCGTGATCGAGGTCGAGCACGACAACCCCCGAGCGGCGACGCTGTACCGCCGGCTGGGCTATCGCGTTGTCGGCTCACGCCTGGACAGCTGGCGTACCCGCCCCGATCAGCACTACCTGACGGTCGTGACCGTGATGGCGAAGACGCTGAGCCGGCCGACTGCGACCAGTCGGTGTGCCGGCGGTGCACCGGGGTGACGCCGGCCGGTCGTGCCACCGGCGACGGGTGGTGGTTTTCCAGGGTCCGGCCGCGCGGGAGCACTAGACTGCTCCGGTGGCAGCAGCCCAGCCGATCATCTTGATCGTCGTCACCGTCGTGATCGCGGTGGCGGTGCTGGTGCTGCTGGTCCGGCTGTGCATCCGACCCACCTCACGAGAGAAAGACTGACTCGATGGCGTTCGTTATCCCCGAAGGGCTGAACTCGGCCCTGATCCCACTGGCCTGGATGCTGGGTTCATGGGAGGGCAGCGGCAAGTTGACCTATCCCGGGATCGAGGAGCAGGACTTCGCCCAGAAGATCGACTTCTCCGAGAACGGTGGGGACTATCTGCACTACCTCTCGCAGACGTTCGAGGTCGACCCCGACGGCCAGGCGGTCCGCCCGATGGGGATGGAGACGGGCTTCTGGCGGGCCAAGGACGGCGGTGAGCTGGAGGTCGTGATGACCCAGCCGGACGGCTATGCGGAGGTCTGGTACGGCAAGATCGCCGGTGCGAAGATCGAGCTGGCGACCGATGCGATCATGAGAACCACCACCGCTGCGGAATACACCGCCGGTCAGCGGCTCTACGGGAATGTGGAATCAGACCTGCTCTGGACCTTCGACAAGGCGGCCGACGGTCAGCCGCTGCAGTCGTACATGTGGGCGCGCCTGCAGCGCGCCGAGGAATGACCGGCCGGGGCGGCCGGACGGACTACCCGACGGTCAGGTCCGGGCCGGACGCCGGTGCGGTGTGGCACTACGGTGACCCGTCCCGCGAGCAACGTGATCTCGAGGCCGCGCACTCGGCCGGCACGGTCGATCTGAGCCACCGCGAGGTGCTGGCCGTGTCGGGTCCGGACCGGCTGGAGTGGCTGCACTCGCTGACCACCCAGCACCTGAGCGGTCTTGAGCCTGGTACCGGCACGACGGCGATGATTCTGTCACCGCACGGCCACATCGAGCACGTGCTCTTCGCCGTCGACGACGGTGAGACCTTCTGGGCGCACACCGAGCCCGGCCGGGTCGCGGCGCTGGTCGCCTGGCTGGACAGCATGCGGTTCATGATGCGGGTCGAGGTCACCGATCGGACGGCCGACCTGGGGATCGTCTGGGCGGCCGACGCCGCCCGCGCGTTCGACGGCGTACGGCGGGTCGCGACGGACTCGCTCGGCGGTGCCGAGCTGTTCGTGCCGCGGGACCGGGTCGGGGAGGTGCTCGGTGAGCACCGGGCCGGGATATGGGCGTACGAGGCACGCAGGATTGCGGCCGGGGTGCCGCGGATCTTCGTCGACACCGACCATCGGACCATCCCCAACGAGATCGGGATGCCGGACGGCACCGGTCACCTCGGCCCCGCGGTCCATCTCGACAAGGGGTGCTACCGCGGCCAGGAGACGGTGGCCCGGGTGCACAACCTGGGTCGGCCGCCGCGCAGGCTGACGCTGCTGCACCTGGACGGTACGGTCGACGCACTTCCCGAGCTGGGCGATGACCTCAAGCTTGCCGACCGCAGTGTCGGCCGAGTCGGGTCGTCAGCCCGGCACCATGAGCTCGGCCCGATCGCGCTCGGCCTGGTCAAACGCAACACACCGGTCGACGCAACCCTCACCGTCGGCGAGATCGCCGCCGGCCAACAGACCCTGGTCGATCCCGAGATCGGACTGCACGTCCGCCCGAACCTGCGCTGAGCACCGGCGGTCCGCGCGGACCTCGGGGGGCGGTGTGACCGGTGCTGAGCCCGACCCGCCGCTGGTCGGCTCAACCGGCGGTCAGGCCGGCAGGTCGTCGGGGTCAGCCAGCTTGATTCCCAGCGCATGGGCCAGCTGGGCCAGCAGCGCCAGATGGTCCATCGGGTTGCTCTGCGCGATCGTGGCGCCCCGGAGCGACTCGGCACCGGCCGACCGATCCCACCTGCAGTTGATGAACCAGGCACTTGACACTCGAGCCTGGTGGAACTCCGCCTCGGTCAGGTCGCAGTCGCGAAACACCACCTGGTCGAAGGTGACGCCGCTGAAGTCGGCGTTGGTCAGCCGGCACCGCTCGAACCTGACCTGCTTGAACCGGCCGAACCTGAACCCGGCGAAGTCCGCCACCGCGTCGGTCACCTCGACGTGCTGCAGCGTCGCACCGGTCATGGTCACCCCGGACAGCCGGCACTGGGTCAGTACCGCCCGGGTCACCGAGGCGTCCGGCGCCTTGAGCAGCGCGAGGTCACAGTTGTCGAAGATCTGGTCGGTAGCGGTGAGCTTGGTCAGGTGCGCGTCCGCCAGCGAGCTGCGCTCCCACCGGCACTCCTCCAGGTCGACCAGGTGCGCAACGCTGCCGCCCAGACCACGTCCGGACAGGGTCCGCGCCGAGACAACCAGGTCGTCGGTGATGGCGTCGTCGAAGACGGTGAGGTCCTCACCGAGGCGTGGGCTGACCTGGAAGTCCGGTCGAGGCGTTCGGGCCATGGCCCCAGCCTCGCAGGCCGAGCCGACAGCGTCACTCACCCGGCCCGACCCGCGGTGAACTAGCCTGGCACAGTGAGCGATCCGATCCTGGTCCAGGTCGTCCGCAACGGCTTCGTGGAGAGCGTGCACCATGCCCGGGTCGTGCTGACCGACCCGGACGGCCGGGTCGCAGAGTCCTGGGGCGAGGTCGACGTCCCGATGTTCCCGCGGTCGTCGATGAAGCCGCTGCAGGCCGTCGGCATGCTGCGCGCAGGGCTGGACCTGGACGGCGAGCTGTTGGCACTGGCGGCGGCCTCGCACTCCGGCGAGTGGTTCCACCGGGACGGCGCCCGGCGCATCCTGGCCGGTTGCGGGCTGACCGAGACGGCGCTGCAGTGCCCGGCGGACAACCCGCTCGACGACCAGGCCAAGATCGACTGGATTCGCGACGGCCACCAGCCGGAGCCGCTCGCGATGAACTGCTCGGGCAAGCACGCGGCGATGCTGCGCACCGCGGTCCGCAACGGCTGGTCCACCCTCGACTACCGCGACCCGGCGCATCCGCTGCAGCTGGCGATCCGGGTGGCCATCGACGACCTGACCGGTGAGACGTCGAGCCATCCAGCCGTCGACGGCTGCGGAGCACCGCTGTTCGCGGTCTCGCTCAGCGGTCTGGCCCGGTCCTTCGGCCGGATCGCCGCGGCCTCGGCCGGTCCGCAGGCGCTGCTGGCGGCTGCCTACCGGGCGCATCCGGAGTGGGCGTCCGGCACCAACCGGGACGAGGTGCGGCTGCACCGGGCGATCGACGGCCTGATCTGCAAGGCCGGGGCCGAAGCCGTGTACGCCGTCGGGCTCGCCGACGGGCGTGGGATCGCGGTCAAGATCGCCGACGGGTACGCCCGGGCCCGGACCCCGCTGATGGCTGCGGTCCTGCAGCGCCTCGGCTTCGAGCACGAGGAGCTCGACCGGCAGGCCCATCAGCCGGTGCTCGGTCATGGCGAGACGGTTGGTGAGATCGTGGCCATGACGCTGTGACGCCCGGGTTCCTCTACGCTTTCTGATCGTGGACTGGAGCGACTACGACGCGGCACTGTTCGACCTCGACGGCGTGCTGACGCCGACCGCCGAGGTGCACATGCGTGCTTGGGACAAGGTGTTCAACGCGTTCCTGTCCGACCATGGGGTTGCCGAGGCGTACACCGACGCCGACTACTTCGACTTCGTGGACGGCAAGCCGCGCTACGACGGGGTCCGGTCCTTTCTCGCCTCGCGTGGTCTCAACCTGCCGGACGGCGAACCCACCGACCCGACCAGCGCTGAGACCGTGTGTGGCCTGGGAAACCGTAAGAACGAGGCCTTTGGCCAGGTGCTGGCCGACCAGGGCGTCGACGCGTTCGCGGGCTCGGTCACCTTGTTGGACCAGCTGGCCGGGCGAGGCACAAAGATCGCCGTCGTCTCGTCGTCCCGCAACGCTCGGGCCGTGCTGACCGCCTCCGGGCTGGCGGACAGGTTCGAGGTGGTGATCGACGGCGAGGTCGCTGCGGCCGAGGACCTGGCGGGCAAGCCGTCACCGGCCACCTTCGTCGAGGCCGCCCGTCGCCTGGGCGTGCCGCCGGAACGGGCCGTGGTGTTCGAGGACGCGACCTCGGGGGTGAAGGCCGGTCACGACGGCGCCTTCGGCCTGGTGGTCGGGGTCGACCGCGGCGCCGGAGAGCAGGCGTTGCGGGCGGCCGGCGCGGACGTGGTGGTGCGCGAGCTGGACGAACTGTCCTGATGAATCCGGCAACGACCCTCCCGGCCAACGGGGACCCGATCGACCGCACCCGCTTTCCGGTGGACGAGTGGAACTGGACCGAGGACTGGTACAGCACCGAGGATCTTGGCGTCACCGAGACGATGTTCGCCGTCGGCAACGGCTACCTGGGCCTGCGCGGCAATGTCGAGGAAGGGCGGGACACCCATGAGCACGGCACCTTCATCAACGGTTTCCACGAGACCTGGCAGATCCGGCACGCCGAGGAGGCGTTCGGGTTCGCCCGGACCGGCCAGACCATCGTCAACGCGCCAGACACCAAGACGATCAAGCTCTATGTCGACGACGAGCCGTTGCTGTTGTCGGTCGCCGACCTCGAGTCGTACCGGCGCAGTCTCGACTTCGCCAACGGTGTCCTGGTCCGGAACCTGATCTGGCGCGCGCCGTCGGGCAAACGGGTCGAGGTCAGCACGCGAAGGATGGTCTCGTTCAGCCAGCGTCATCTTGCCGTGATGACCATGGAGATCACCATGCTGGACGAGGATGCGCCGATCGCGATCTCGTCCCAGGTGCTCAACCGGCAGGACGGCAAGGACGAGTACCACGTCAGGTCCGCGTCGATGGGCGAGGGCGTCGACCCACGCAAGGCCAGCAAGTTCAACGACCGGGTGCTGGAACCGCAGACGCACTGGCACAGCGACCGGCGGATCATCATGAGCTACCGCACGGCGAAGTCAAAGATGACCCTGGCTGTCGGTGTCGACCATGAGATCCACACCGAGAACACCTTCGAGGAGCTCTGCGACGCGGAGGAGGACCTGGCCAAGAAGATCTACCGGGTCGCCGCCCGCAAGGGTGTGCCGATCATGATCACCAAGACCGTCGCGTACCACACCTCCCGCGGCGTGCCGGTGCGCGAGCTGGTCGACCGGTGCCGGCGCACGCTGGACCGGGTTCGTGATCATGGTGCGGACAGCTGCTTTCTGGAGCAGCGTGAGTGGCTCGACCGGTTCTGGGCCGACTCCGATGTCGTGGTCGAGGGACACCCGGCGCTGCAGCAGGCGATCCGCTGGAACCTGTTCCAGGCGGCACAGGCGACTGCGCGGGTCGAACAGGGCGGTGTCCCGGCCAAGGGCGTGACCGGCTCGGGCTACGAGGGTCACTACTTCTGGGACACCGAGATCTACATGCTGCCGTTCTTGATCTACACCTCGCCGTGGATGGCGCGGGCAGCGCTCCGGTTCCGTTACCAGATGCTGCCGGCCGCCCGTCGACGCGCGCACGACCTGGCCCAGCGTGGCGCGCTGTTCCCGTGGCGGACGATCAACGGTGAGGAGGCGTCTGCCTACTACGCCGCCGGCACGGCGCAGTTCCACATCGATGCTGACATCGTCTACGCACTGAGCAAGTACGTCGAGGCGAGCGGTGACGAGGACTTCATGATGCGCGAGGGCATCGACGTGCTGGTCGAGACCGCCCGGATGTGGGCCGATCTCGGTTTTTGGCTCTTCCGCGACAACACCTTCCACATCCACGGCGTGACCGGGCCGGACGAGTACACCACCGTGGTCAACAACAACCTGTTCACCAACGTGATGGCCCGGTTCAACCTGCGCCAGGCTGCCTTCTGGGCCCGGCGACTGGCCGAGCGGTGGCCGGAGGCGTACGAGCGGATGGTGTCGCGGCTCGATCTCGACCCCGAGGAGGTGGAGGAGTGGGCCCGGGCAGCAGACGCGATCTACATCCCGTACGACGCGAACCTGAAGGTGCACCCGCAGGACCAGCACTTCCTGGAGCGCGAGGTCTGGGACCTGGAGGCGACGCCGGCCGACCATCGCCCGCTGCTGCTGCACTACCACCCGCTGGTGATCTACCGGTTCCAGGTGCTCAAGCAGGCAGACGTGGTGGCCGCCCTGTTCCTGCAGGGGGAGGAGTTCACCGCCGAGCAGAAGCGTGCCGACTTCGAGTACTACGACCCGATCACCACCGGCGACTCGACCCTGTCCGCGGTGGTGCAGTCGATCATCGCCTCCGAGGTGGGCTATCACGAGATGGCCTTGCGCTACTTTCACGCCGGCCTGTACGTCGACCTGGCCGATCTGCACCGCAACGCCTCGGACGGCGTGCACGTCGCCTCCACCGGTGGGGCCTGGAACGCGTTGGTCTACGGCTTCGCCGGCATGCGTGATCACCGTGGGGTGATCACGTTCGACCCGAGGCTGCCGGCGTCCTGGCCGTCGTTGCGCTTCTCCCTTCGGCTCAAGGGGTCACGGCTGCGGGTCGCGTTGACCGCGACCCAGATCGAGTTCACCGTGGTGGAGGGAGCACCCGTTCCGGTGACCGTACGCGGTGAGCGGTTGATGATCAGCTCAGCCGAACCGACGGTCGTGCCGCTGGCGCACCAGGGTCCCAACCTCACCCGGCAGCTCGGCAGCATGCCGCTGGTGGGTTCGGAGAACGAGCACCAGATGCTCTACACCCTTGGTGTGCCGGATCCCGACCGCCGCAAGCGGCGCTGACCGGCACGCCCAGCCGTTCGACCCAGCCGCGTCGCCGGCACCCGATGGCGGCCGGGTGACTGTGCTCACTGAAGTTTGCAAGTGCTAACTTTTGCAAGCATACTGGCTGCGTGCCCAAGCTCACCTCGCCGGTCAGCCCGCTCAAGGCCCATCCGCTGAGGAGCTCAGCCATGGCTGAGCAGCTGACCACCCTGGGTGAGTTCATCGGTGCCCAGCGCAGGACCGCAGAGCTGTCGCTGCGCCAGCTGGCCGAGCAGGCGGGGGTGTCCAACCCGTACCTCAGCCAGATCGAACGAGGGTTGCGCAAGCCGTCAGCGGAGGTGCTGCAGCACCTGGCCAGGGCACTGCGCATCTCGGCCGAGACGCTCTACGTCCGCGCCGGGATCCTGGATCCGGCTGAGCACTCCGGCACCACGGTCGAGGCTGCGATCCGGGCCGACACCAAGATCAACGAACGGCAGAAGCAGGTCCTGACCGACATCTATGCCTCGTTCCTCAGCCAGCACGGTGCCACCCCCAGGTCAGAACCCCCAGTCCAGCAGCCGATGACGAAGCGACCTGCAGCGAAGAAGGCTGCAGCCAAGAAGGCACCAGGCAAGAAGGCACCAGCTTGCAAGGCAGCGGCCAAGCAGACACCTCAGCCAGCAAGCCAACCAACGAGGAGACTCTCATGACCAACCTGACCAAGAACCGCAAGGAAGCACTCCAGTCCGACTTCGCACCGCTCTACGCGGTGGCCGGTCTCGCCGACGCCGCGTACCTGTCGTTGCGCGGGAGCATCACCGCCACCCTGGCGGACCTCCAGGCCCGCCAGGCCAAGCTCGAGGAGCGGGCCCGAGGCACCCGTACGCTGGTGGAGAACCTGCCGGCGCAGGCCAGGGGACTGCCGGAGCAGCTGCGTCAGCTGCCGGAGCTGGCCAAGGAGCGCCTGGCCGAGGCGCAGAAGCAGGCCTCCAGCGGGTACGCCGACTACGCCGGCCGGGGCAAGGGTGCGGTGGACGGTGCCCTGGTGTCCGTCCGGAAGTACCAGGCCAGGTCGACCTCGCGCGCATCCGGCCTGGTCGACGATGTCGTGGACACCGTCGCCGACCGGATCGACGACACGACCGCGCAGGTTCGCACCGCCACCCACACCGCGCGCACCGCGTCCGGCACCGCCCGAACCACGGCCGCACGCAGGGCCGGCGGAGCCACCACCGCCGCCGGCAGGGCCGCGACCAAGAAGGCGGCCGCCAAGACGGCAACCGCCAGGACGGCAACCGTCAAGAAGGCCTGACCGGCTCCACCCGCAGGCGCACCGATA
>JAABUS010007261.1_pt1 | contig 12851 bp, 12 predicted proteins | sample 5560161 | NCBI WGS metagenome assembly JAABUS01 (sample SAMN10711885, study PRJNA513376) | rock metagenome | isolation source: Antarctica rocks | place: Antarctica: Victoria Land, Trio Nunatak nord | collected 2016-01-04 | reverse complement strand
GCGTCCGCCGGCGGGAGGTCGAGCAACAGGGCCAGGGCCCGGTTCGCCCTCATCTGCAACTGGGCGGCCTGGTTCACCTGGAACCTCGCTTGCCTGACCTCTCCACGCAGCATGTCGAGGGCGTCGTCGTGCGACTCTTCGTCTTTCCGTGTGTCCTTGGTCCGTTCGAAGACCCGGCCGATCTCGTCGAGATACGCCCGGACGTACCGGACATCCTCCCGCGCCGAGAGGACGTTGACGTACGCCGTGTAGAGGTCGTCGACACGGGAGCGGACCGCATCCAGGAACTGCGCCTCGACGACCCGCCTGGCCCCCACGGCGACCGCCTTGCGGGCCTTCCGCTTATGGCTGACGTCGAGAGGGTAGGTGATGTTGATGTCATACTGCAAGGGGCCCCCCGGCCGCCGGTCGGAGAAGCCGCCATAGGGGACGAACTGGGTGTCGGCGTAGAAGATCGGGTTGGACCTGAGGCCCGCGGTGAGGATATCGGCCTCCGCTTTGGGGATCTCGTATTTGAGGGCCACCAGCTCGAGGTTCCGGCCGCGCAGCATGTCGATGGCGGCGTCGAGGGTCAGCCCGTCCGGCGGGCCGGGATCTTCCGGTCCCGGGGGCAACTCGAGCCTCTGGAGCTTCTGGAGCTGCTCGAGCTGGCCCGGGTTGACTTCCGGCGGCTCGAGCCTGCGATTGGTCTCGGGGCCGGGGCCACGGCCCGATGACGGAGGTTGGAGGCTCGCGACGGGCGCACGGAGGCCCGAGGGGCCGAGGCGGCCTCCCATGGGAGTCCCCTGGTTGCCCGGCATGTTGTCGAATCCCGAGGTTCCGGAGGCACCCAATGCCGGAAATGTGTCCCGCTCGGGCGACCCCGGTGTGCCAACTTTCCCCAGTCCGCCGCCCCCCGATGGTCCGCCGGTCGCCCGGCCCCGACTCTCGAATGAGTCACCAAGAGACCCGCGTGGATTGTCGATCGCGTCCGTCTCTCCGCCCCCCCCCTTGCGTGCCGGGGCCGGGGCCGGGGCTCCCCCCCTGGGCTCGTGCGGGCGTGGCGAGGGCCGCAAGGGCGAGCGAGGTCGCCAGCACCGCGACCAGGCAGCATGTCGAGCTCGGACTGAGGCGAAGTTTCATGGGGGTGGAATCCCGGCCAGCTCTCGACGCGGACGACGTGTCGCGGTCTGCCGAGAGTTTGGAATGTCTCGAAGATAAGGAGATCAACGATAGCATCGGTAAGGGCCGATAATCGGCTCCAGGGTTTTGGAGACGCGACGGAGGGGATGGGCGGGTGATACCACGGCGACCGTGCCGTGCCCCGCGATCAGAGACGGCCGGAGGCGGCGATCATGAAGCTTCGCTTCGACGATGAGACGTGGGCGCAACTGGAGGAATATCTCAAGGTCGCCCAGCTCTGCGGCGAAAACGCGGGCCGGTTGCACGGCTTCGCCAAGGGGGTGGCCCAGCGGACCGTGGCCAGTATGGGAGACGATCGGGACATCGCGCCCCCCGAGTCTACGCATGCCCTGGCCATCCAGAGTGCGTTGCGCAACAGCACGCACGACGCGGCCCGGGGCTTCGCCGCGGCCACCGCTCGGATCGACGAGTTGATCAGGCAGTTCGAGCCCGCATCGGGCAAGCCACCGATCCGGCAGAAGAATCCGAACACAACCGCCCTGCCGACTCCCGACGAATGACCCGTGCCATCCCTTGACGGACGCCCGCCGAGGCCCTAGCCTCCAGGCAAGAGCGACCATGGTGGCCGGGCGGGGCCGAGCCGAGGCGGGGAGGTCTGCGTGGGACAAGGACAGGCACAAGGCAACGGCGAGGGGAGCTGGCTGGTCGTCCACGAGCTCCTCGAACGTGGCGACCCCGCATTTGTCAACGAGCTGCGAGCGATCTCCGACGCCGACGCCCTGGGGGCGTTCGCCGCGCGCTGGTACGCCGACTCTCGGTCGGCATCCCGTCGGCTCGTGTTCGCCTATCTGGAACGCCCGCCCAACGCCTACCGGCACGAGACGCTCGTCAAGCGGCTGTTCAAGCTGGCCGAGGGCGCCGAGGACGACGAGGTCATGGCGCGATTCCTCGTCCTCTTCGACCGCTCGGTGAGGCGCGTCCGCAGGACAAGGAGGCACTACGAGTCGCAGGTCGTGCCCGACCGCGCGCAGGCCGACGCGTTGAGCGCAGCCTGGCTGGCACGCGGCTTCGACTCCGTCAATCTCTGGACGAACTGGCAAGGCCGTCTCCACGTCGTGGGCATCTGGACCGAGTCGGTCGTCGGGACTTCGCGGGCGAGCGTCATGCCACGCGGGAGGTTGCGGGAGACGCCCGACTTCACCTCCTGGAGCCCCATGACCGGTCGCTACAAGTCGATCCTGGCCCCCGACTGGGTGACCAGGCTGAAGCTCGACCCGAACGACTTCCGCAACACCGTGGAGATTCCCGAGGCTCATCGGCTGCGCCTCGAACGATTCCGGCTCTTCTCGACCGCCACGCGGAACTACCTGCGCCGCCGCTCCTGGCGCTATTTCCGGAAGCTCGGCAGGCGAGCCCCCGAGCGGTACGTCGCCGCGGTTTCCGAGGCCCTCCTCCTGTACCGGGATGACGACGTCGCCGACGCCCTGGCATTGCTCGACAACTGGGGCCTGGTCCACATCCTCTTCCACCACAGTCCGGACCTGGTCGCGCGGCCGGATGGTTGGTGGCCCGCCGAGGGCCGCACGATGTCCGATCTGGCCCCGGCGCCGATGTATAAGCCGCTCTGGAAACGGGCCCCACGCGCGGTGGTCGACCTGATGGTTCGAGGCGGTTGCCGCCCGGTCCGGCAGTGGGCGGCACGAGTGGTCCGGAGCGACCTCGCGGCCGCCGTGTCGCTGGACGAGCTGCTCGGATGGCTCGGGCACGAGGACACCGAGGTGGTCGACCTGGCGGCCGAGTTGCTCAGAAGCGCCCCGGGGCTCGACGACTTGAGTGCCGACCGCTGGCTCGAACTCGCCGAGACGCCGAATCCGGCCGCGCTGGAGCTGATCTTCGCTTTGATGGAACGGCACCTCCGGCCCGAGACCCTCACTCTGGCGCAGGCCGTGCGGATGGCGTCGAGCCGGCCTCTGCCGATGGCCCGCCTGGGCCTCAGGTTCTTGCGGGGCCGGGTGCCGCGCGGGGAGGAGGAGTGCCTCCTGCTGCTCGGCCTGGTCGAGGCCGAGTCCGAGCCGATCCGCGCGGAGATCGTCCGCTGGGCGCGGGGCGTCCTGGCGGAGGCGCCCGGTTTCCACCCCGACTGGGTCCTCAGCTATCTCGACAGTCGCCATCGTGACGTCCGTGCCGAGGGGTGGGCCTGGCTGCGCGATGAGCCTCGGACGCGCGACGACGTGGCGCTCTGGCAGCGCCTGATGGAGTCGCCGTATGATGACGTCCGACTCGCCCTCGTCGCCGACCTGGAAGGGCGCCTGGCCGGGCACGACCTGGGAGGGATGTCGCCTTTGGCCCTCGATCCCGAACGACTCCGCCTCCTCTGGGCTTCGGTCCTGCTCAACATCCATCGCGGGGGTCGCGCGAAGCCGATGGTCGTCCGTCAGTTGCTCCGCCGGCTCGACGCACGACCGCGAGACCTCGGCGAGGTCCTGCCGATCCTGGCCGTCGCCCTGCGCTCGGTCCGCGGGCCGGAATGGCGGGCCGGGCTGACCGCCCTGGTGCAGCTCGTCGATCGCCAGCCCGACGCGGCGCCGATTGTCCACGCCGCCTTCCCGGAGTTGCAATGGGCGTGACGACGTCGACGGATCACGGGGAGCGGCGATGAACCTGACCCTGGCCTATCGCGGCCGGAGCGCGATCGTCTCGGGACGGGACGGGCTGGCCGTCTCGCTGGCGCCGAACCTCCGGCGCGACCGCGTCGCCTTCGACGGCACGCTCCGCCATCCCGTCCGGTTCCGCGAGGCCATGGGCGCCCTGCACGACATCGTCGTCAGCGACCTGCGCTTCGTGCCCGGGGACAAATCGGCCTACGAAGCCTACGCCGCGGAGCAGAAAAGACGTCTGGGCGAGCTTCGCCAGGCCGTCGTCGAGCAGGCGAGGACGGCGATCGTCGAAGCGATGCCGGAACTCCCCGACCCCTTCCCCGAGGGCTTCGATCGCCGCTTCCGGCTGATGCGCAACCTCTACTGGAAGGCGCGCGAGAGATACGCGAATCACCTCAGCAAGCACGATCCGGAACTCTGGCGGCTCCTGATGCCGTGCGATCCGGTGATCACCGTGGCGCCCGACGTCCTCTTCTTCGAATGCTTCAGCGCCGACGAGAGCAGCTACGGCTGCCTGACCGTCGACCGGGACGCCTTTTCCGCCGAGCGCGACGTCTCCCTGGGGACGACGAACGTCGACTACTCCTGGACGCTCTACGAGCACTTCCAGAAGCTTCGGAGCTATCGCGAGACGCGGTTCCGGGTCGACCCATCCGGCTTCGAGGTCCGGGCGGGCGAGGGTGCCGGATACCGCGAGGAGAAGATCGACCTGCCGGCGCCCTGGCTGCGCGGATTCATGCAGATGCAGGCCGCGATGAGCCTTCCCTGCCGTCGGGTCGCCATCAGCCGCGAGGGCCTGTACAACGTCCTGGCCTTCCTGAAGCGGCATCGGGCGGCGCGGAGCCCGCGGGCGGTCCGCTTCGAGCTCGAGCCGGGCAGGCCGGTGACGATCGTGCTCGAACCCTGGGAGCGGCGGATCGTGCTCCATGGCACTCCCTACGAAGGTCCGAGGTCGGAGACCATCCGGACCTGGGGCCGCGATCGGCTTCGGCTCCTGGCGAGGCTGCTGCCGTCCCTCGACGGGGCCGAGGTCTATCTGCTCGGCACCGGCCTGCCGAGTTTCTGGTCGATCCGGATGGGCGAGATGCGCCTACTCCTGGGCCTCTCCGGCTGGACGGCAAACGATTGGACCGGCTCCGCGTCGCTCGATCAGATCGCCCCCCCCGGCGAGCCGAGCGAGGAGCTCCTCGGCGACATCGCCGCGACCTTCCGAGCGAAGTCGGCGCAGGCGTTCGAGGAGGTCCGCGCCAGGACCGGCGCCGCCGCCCCATTCGTCGCCGCGGGTTTGAACCGCCTGGCCTCCCTCGGGTTGCTCATCCACGACCTGCACGCCGGCCTGTACCGCTGGCGGCAGATCATGCCCGTGGCCCTCTCGCTCGATCAGATCGGCCCCGAGGCCCCCGAGACCGTCGCGGCCAGGGCGCTCGTGGCCGGGCGCAAGGTCCACCTGACCCGGGACGAACGTCGGCAAGACGGCCTGCGCGTCCTCGAGGGGAACATTCCCGAACGCCCGGTTTCGCTCCTCCTCGACGCCGACGGCCGGATGCTCCGCGGCAAATGTACCTGCTCGCACCACTTCTCGGGAGGCCTGCGCAAGGGGCCCTGCCGCCACCTCCAGGCGTTGCGCACCGAGGCGGCGGGCGTGGTGAACCCGGCGAGTTTGCAAGGGTGGTACGACGCCCTGCGGACCTGACGCACTCGAGTTTCGGGGGCCTCCCGCACGGCCACTCTCGCCTTTCCTCGCTTCGGGAATCGAGCGTGGCGTGGAGTCAACGAGGGGCGATAGGCGACTCATGGATTGTCTGTTATCATCAAGTTGAGGGGGGGGATCGCCTCCTGGCCCTCTTCTGGAGAAGGCGATGCGCCGCGACATCGACGAGGCGATTCAGGGTTGGCCCTTCGATCCCGAGCCGGGCGACGTGATCGCGCGCGAGGTCCGTGCCAAGGATGGCAGGGCGTTGCTCCAGATCCGCGTCGAGCTCGGTTTGCTCCAGCTGGAGGTGAGCGGGAGGCCCGACGGGACTCGGCCGCACGGGTTCGTGACCTACCTGGATTACCTCCGATACCGCGCCGCCGGTCGTGGGCAGGTGGCGGGAGGGAAGTCCCCCTCGTGGTCGATGTCGGCCGAGCATAGCATCGAGGCGGACCGCGAGTTCGTGCAGTTCTACCATCGCCGCGTCTCGTGGCTCTCGCTGCAGAAATACGACAGGGCCCTCCTCGACGCCGATCACACGCTGGCGCTGATGGATTTCGTCTGCCGGCACGGGGCGGATGCGGAGTACATCGCCTCGCACGAGCGGTTCCGCGGCCTGGTCTTGTTCCATCGCACGCAGGCCGCGGCGGCGCAGTCGCTCGAGAGGCGGAAGCCCGAGGAAGCGATCGACGTGGTCCGCGAGGGGATCGAGCGCATCCTGGCCCACCAGGGCTCCTGGGCGGCCGAGCACGACCGGGACGAGACCCCCAACGAGCCGCTGATCGAGCAGCTCCGGATCCTCGAGAACGAGATCCGCAAGAACTTCGCGGTCGAGAAGACACTCCGCGAGCAGCTCGACGAGGCCGTCGCTCATGAGGACTACGAGCGTGCCGCTCGCCTCCGCGACCAGATTCGTGCCCGGACCCGCCGCTGATATCGCCGATCTGTCCTCGCTCGCCAGGTCGTCTCGACGCCCCACATCGTCGAGCCTTCGCACGGTCCGCAATCCCCATCGATCGGCCGCAACGGTTCGGGTATCGTACCGACCGCAGGCGGATCGGACCGCCTTGAGTCAAACTCTTGGAGTGCGAGAGTCGCCATGAACGAGGTCGCCACGCCCGATCGGATCATGCAACTCGGCCTGGGCTTCTGGGGCTCCAAGGTGCTACTCAGCGCCGTCGAGTTCGGTCTCTTCACCGAGCTCGCCGGGGGACCGTCAGACGTCGAGCGGCTCTCGGAGCGCCTGGGACTGCACCGGCGCGGAGCCCTTGATTTCCTCGACGCCCTGGTCGCGCTGGGCACCCTGGAGCGAGAGGGGGAGGTCTACCGGAACAGCCCCGACGCCGACCTCTACCTCGATCGGGCCAAGCCGACGTATGTCGGCGGCATCATGGAGATGGCCAACACGCGGCTCTGGTCCTCCTGGGGGCGGCTCAGCGAGGCCCTGCGCACGGGGAAACCGCAGTCCGAGGCGGGGCAGACGGGCGGCGACCTCTTCTCGGCCCTTTACGCCGACCCGGACCGCTTGCGTGAATTCCTCCGGGCGATGACCGGGCATAGCCTCCCGGCCGCCATGGCCATCGCCGCGAAGTTCCCCTGGGCCGACTACCGGACGTTCGTCGATATCGGGGCCGCCCAGGGGGCCATCCCCGTGCAAGTGGCGCTGGCCCACGACCACGTGATCGGAGGCGGCTTCGACCTGCCGGCCGTGGGGCCCGTCTTCAACGACTACGTCTCCGAGCATGGCCTTGCCGATCGCCTGCGCTTCTACCCCGGCGACTTCTTCCACGACCCGCTGCCGACGGCGGACGTGCTGATCATGGGGCATATCCTGCACGACTGGGACCTCGACCAGAAGCGTCGCCTGCTCGCCAAGGCGTACGAGGCCCTCCCGACGGGAGGTGCGCTGATCGTGCACGAGGCGATCATCGACGACGATCGGCGCGAGAACGCATTCGGCCTGCTGATGAGCCTGAACATGCTCGTGGAGACGCCGGGCGGCTTCGACTACACGGGAGCCGATTGCCGTCGCTGGATGCAGGAGGCGGGATTCCGCGAGTCGAGGGTGGAGCACCTCGCCGGGCCGGACTCGATGGTCGTCGGCATCAAGTGATCAGGCGACGTCTGTGCTGGCGAAGATCGGGCCCTCGACGCAGACGCGCCGGAGGTCGGTCGAGCCGTCGGCCTGCCGGATGGGGGCGACGCAACTGAAGCAGACGCCGATGCCGCACGCCATGTGGTTCTCGAGGGAGAGGTCGCACGCGACCCCGTGCCGATCGGCCAGCCGGGCCACCGCGGCGAGCATGGCGGGAGGGCCGCAACCGATGACCTTGGCCGGCCGATTGCCCGCTTCGAGTTCGCGTGCCAGGAGGTCGGTCACGTAGCCGTGATGCCCTGCCGAGCCGTCGTCGGTCGCCAGCTCGACGCCCATCCCTGCGCTTCGGAAGTCGTCCAGGCCGGCGGCCAGGTCGGCCGTCCGGACCCCGTAGAGCAAGCGTGCCGACGAGGCCGAGGGTCCGGCCGGGATGTTGGTGGTGTCCCCGTACGTGGCCCGACCCAGCCACCAGCGGCCGAGGGCCAGGAACGGGGTCTGGCCGATCCCGCCCGCGACGAAGATCACCTCGCCGGTCGGGGGGGGGCCGAAGCCGTTGCCCAGGGGTCCCCAGACTGCGAGCCGATCCCCCGGCCGTCGCCCGGCCAGGGCGGCCGTCCCTCGACCCACGACGAGGTACACGACGTCGAGCGCCTGGGGCGTCCCGGCCGAATCGCGGGCCACGTCGTAGAGCGCGAACGGTCGGCCCAGCAGCGGGTCGGTGCCGACGCCGGAGACGGGCCGGATCATCAAGAATTGCCCGGGACGGATCGCACCCGCCATGACGGGGTCGTCCAGGCGGAGGCGGTACGTGTCGCGGGCGACTCGCACGTTCTCGACGACGGCCACAATCCTGTGGCCCGCGCAAGGGGGGGCGACCGCATCCACGATGCCGGGTCCTTCTATGATCTATGAGGGGTCTGCCCTGTCCAGGATCGGGGTCATTCCTCCGGCACCTCCGACGATCGAGGTCGGGGGCGTCTCTTGCCCAGGGCGGCTCGCGGGAAGGAACGCTTGGGGGGCCTGGGTCGCGATCCGGACGTCTCTTCGCGACCCCCTCCGCCTTCCATGCCGATAATTCGGCGCGTGGGAGGGACCGGTGGCTGGGGGACGGTCGGCCTGGGACGAGGCGGCGTCCTCGGGCTCGAAGTGCGGGGCGGCGACACGGGAGATATCTCCACTTCATGCGGGGGGGATTGCCGCATCGCGGGGCGCGAGGGAGGACGGGCCGCGGGCCCGGAAGGACGCCGGGGACCTCCAGACTCCGAGGGGCCGGGGCGTCGCTGTGACGGCGGAATTCCCTCGGGGGGGCGAGGCCGAGGCGGCTGTGCCATGGGTCGGCGAGCCGGGTCTGGCGAGTGTCGCGACGCCGGACCGTCCTGAGTCCGGCGAGGACCTCCGGGTACGAACGGCCCGGGGCGGCGTTGGGTGGGTACCTGAGAGGAGGCGCGGGGGCCATCGGGCCTTGTCGGTCGCGTCGGCGCGGGCTCGTCGGTGCGAGCCCCCACGTTGCGGGCGGCCCCGCGCGTGGAAGGTCGAGCCGGCCTGCGGTCCGCGAACCGGGGGCCGGGGAGGGCCATGCCGGCGGCGACCTTGCGGAGCAGGTCGATCTCGAACGAGCTCAAGGGGCGATACTGGCCGATCGTGAGCCCTTTCAAGGTGATCGGACCGACCGCGACCCGGGTCAAGGTCATCACCTTGTGCCCCAGTTTGGCAAGCATCCGGCGGACCTCGCGATTCTTCCCCTCGGCCAGGACCATCTCCAGGACGGTCGCCTCTCCCCTCTTCCCCGCGATCCGGACCCGCTTGGCGCGGACCTTCCCCTCGGCGAGCCAGACCCCTTCGGTCAACTGGTTCAGGACCTCGGGGTTGGGGCTCCCCGCCACGAGGGCGCGGTAGAGCTTCTCGACGCCGTACTTGGGGTGCGCGAGCTTGTTGGCCAGCTCGCCGTCGTTGGTCAGGAGCATCAGCCCGGTGCTCATCTCGTCCAGCCGGCCGATCGTGTAGACGCGCTGGGGGATCTCGGGGAGGAGGTCCACGACTCGCGGTCGGCCCGAGGGGTCGTGGTTGGTCGAGACGTACCCCTTGGGCTTGTTGACGGCGAAATAGACCGGGCGCTCCGCATGAATCTTCTGGGCGTCGACGGCCACCACCGACTGACGTGGGTCGACCCGCGTCCCCAGCTCGCGGATGACCTGTCCGTCGACGGTGACCCGCCCTTGCAAGATCAGCTCCTCGCACCCGCGGCGCGAGCCGAGCCCGGCATGGGCGAGGAGCTTCTGGAGACGTTGTGTCCCCACCCCTTCGAGCAGGCTCCTGGGAGCCGAGGTGGCGGGGGGCGTGTCGCGTCGCGTCGACCCGGATGTCCTGTGGCCCTGGGCCGGCCCGGGTGGTTTGCGGCCCCTCACGGGCTCGGGTGGCCTGGGACCATGCGATTGCCCCGCCGGCCTTCGGCCTTGCGAAGGCCCGGATGGCCTCGGGCCGTGTGACGGCCCCGTGGGCCTTCGGCCGCGTGCGTCGTTCTGCCCATCCCCGCGCGGGGGACGTCGAGTGGCCATGATGTTGCGATCCTGCGGAATCGGGAGAGAACCGGCCGGATGCGAACCACCAGCAACGCGGGGCGCTTCCGAGACCTCATCGTATCGCGTGCCCCGAACGATTGTCCAGGATCGCGGCGTTGCGGTCGTGGGTTATCGTCCGTGACAGCCTTCGTTGGATCAGGGGGACCGTCGGAAAGTGTAGCGAATGGAAGTCCCCGGATTCCCAGCTTACGTCACTACGGCGGGAACAATCCGGCTTCAACCAAGAGCCGTCGAACCTCGACCCGGTCCGGATGGTTCATGTCGAGCAAGTAGAGCGTTGTCCGGCCGATGGCGGTCTTACCGACAAGCTCCGGGCCGTCCCACGCGAAGTGGGCGGACCACCGATTGCGACGCGGGTTGAAGAGCCGCGTGAGCTTCCCGCTCACGGGGTCGAGCCCCGCGATGTTCGGCCCTTTGTGATAGTTGCAGTGGGGGCATGAAAGGGCGAGGTTGTCAAACGTCCTCTCGCCCAGATGCTGCTGGGCGATGATGTGGTCGAGAGGGAACGTGAATTCGGAAATGTAGGCCGGAATCTGACAATACTCGCAACACTCCTTCGCCCGCTTCCGGACTTGCCATTCCAGCGATTCGTTCATCGGCTCACGGCTCTTGCCCGGCCTTCTTCAGGGCGACGAGCGCCTTGGCCTTCAGGACCGAAAGCACATTGTCGGCTTGAATGTAAGACCGGAGTTCCTCCGCCTCCTCGGCGGTGATTTGCCCCTCCTGTTGCCTCGTCAGCAGGTCGAGCGTCCGCTTCTTGTCGTCGTCGCGGATACCTAGGTGGAGGATGAATCTCGCCCCTTCAAGAGGGACCTCCCCGGCCTTCAACTCCAGGGCACGGCTCAAGACGGTGGCACCCGTCGTCCCCGCGGTCCCAGGGTGTGGTTGCATCATTTTGACTCCTCAAGGTCTCGGCTTCGTGCACACCGAGCGTTCAACCACAACCTTCGGTAGAAAATCATCTTTCACCCTGAACATAATGCGTTGACTATGTATCGAATTTTTTTCCTGAAGGGATTGGTCCTTCCCCCTCGGCTTGGCCCTTTCGCGGCGGATACGTCTCCCCCACACGTTCCTCAGACGCCCGATTCGTCGAGGAATTTGCGCAAGTACTCCTCGATCTCCCCGGCCGTCCGCTGATAGGTCTGGCGGTCGGCCCCGACGGGGTCGTCGACGTCTCCGCCGCGGGGATGGAGGACACGGACGCGGGAGGTGGCGCCTGGGAACTGGTCGAGCAGGGACTCGAGGTGCTCGTTGGTCATGGTGAGGATCAGGTCGGCGTGCCGGACCAGCTCGGCGGTCACCTGGCGGCTGGCGTGATCCTGGAGCGAACCGCCCCGGGAGCGGACGACCTCAATGGCGTTGGCCGCCGCGGGCATCCCGGACATCGCGGCCATCCCGGCGGAGAGGATCACGTGGCCATTCTCTTCCAGGTCTTCGATGCGGACGCCCAACCGCTTGGCCAGCAAGACCTTGCAGAGCGATTCGGCCATCGGACTGCGGCAGGTGTTGCCCGTGCAGACGAAGAGGTAGATCGTCCCGGCCATCCGGGTCAGCGTCTTCTCGTCCACCGCACCCGGGCGGACGATGCTCCACCGCTCGGCCTCGACCCGGACGATCGTGGAAGGGATGCCGAGCGGGGAAGGGCCGTCGTCGATAACCATGTCGACGCCGGTCAGGCCGGCGAGCTCCTTGGCGGTGGTCGCGACGATGCCGCCGGGGGGGACGACCTTCGATAGGAGGAGTGGGCCGGGTGAGAAGCGGAGGACCTCCTGGACGAAGGGATTCGACGGGACCCGCAGGGCGAGCGTCTCGAGGTGGACGGCGAGGGGGTACACGGCCGTGGGCAACCGGCCGGCAAGCCCCCGGCGCGCGAGGCCGGGGTATTCGAGGGTGACCGGGCCGGGCCATGCCCGACGCGCCAGCCGACGCCCCAGCGGAGAGAGGCCGGGTGCCCAGTCGGGCGCCTCGCCGTCCCCCCTCAGGAGCAGGGTCAGGGGCCTCCGCTCGTCGAGCTCCACGCGCCGGAGTCGCGCCACCGCGTCGGGGTGCAAGGCGCTCGCAGCCAGGCCGTAGTCGGTCTCGGTCGAGAGTCCGACGGTCCCCCCTTGCGCCAGGCACGCCACCGCGCGATGCACGACGTCGCGCGGGTCGTCGGCCCGCGCCAGGTCGATCCATTCCCGCCCTGGAAGGGATTCGCTCATGGTGAGGGATTGCCATGTGATAAAGGATGGGGCTCCGCCGCCGGGCCCGGCCGAGATGGTCTCGACCTGGCGACGACCGACCCTCCAGGTCGATTGGAGAATGTCACTCTACGTCCCACTCCGATCGGCGGTCAACCCTGCCCCCGATGCGAGGAGCGGGCACGTCGTGGCGCCTCGTCAGAAGAGGAAAGTGAGGCCCTTGACGTCGTGGATCCGTGCATAGGCGGCGCGGACCTGGTCCGCCGACTGTACGGTGATGTCCAGGGTCAGGGCGACATGGCGGCCGTTCGGGGTCATGCGAACCGAGTAGTCGAGCTCCGAAGGGGTGGCCAGCTCGGCGACGACGGCCTCGACTACCCGGCCTTCGAAGTCGTCGTCCGCGACGCCAATCGCCTTGATCTGATAGACCCCGGGGAAAGGGTGGGACGATTCGAGCAATTCCAGCGACGGGCGACTGTCCATGGCAGCCTCCATGGGCCAAGAAAGAGTCTACTCCTCCAT